>Ga0073899_10003532_pt1 | contig 13838 bp, 16 predicted proteins | sample KloWWTmetaKNB5Ph_FD_88975 | JGI IMG/M metagenome (GOLD analysis project Ga0073899, IMG submission 88975) | Active sludge microbial communities from Klosterneuburg, Austria, studying microevolution and ecology of nitrifiers - Klosterneuburg... | ecosystem: Engineered > WWTP > Aerobic digester >... | reverse complement strand
CGGGAGTTCGTGTTCAGCGACGGGGCGGGCGGCGTCGAGAGGATCCGCATGGACCTGTCTGCCCACCCGGAGGTGCTCGAGGCTCTCGACACGACGGCCGATCCGACGAAGACGCGAGCACACGGCATCGCGCGGCCTTCAGCGCCGGCTGGCGAATCAGCCGTCAACGGCGCGCGCAGGAGCGCCTGAGATGGGGACGCTCGCCAGAACCTTCTCGGTCTTCGTCCTCGCTCTGGCGCTGGGCATTCTCAGCTTGGCTACGGGCTCCGGCAGCTCGGCTTCGCCGCTGGGAGGCGTGGGGGTCGTCCAGGCTCTGCCCGGCATTCCCGGAGTTCCGGACTGCAAGGACGCACCGATACCGCAACGTCCGGGCACCGGTCTGCCAGGCGCTCTTGACCCGGCACCCGAACCCTTCCCCGCAGCGGGCGACCCCTTCATCCAGTCCTCGTCGACGAGCGTCTACGAGCAGTACGGGTACGCCGGCCTGACCTGGCATACCTACGACCTGGGGTGCGGAGGGTCTGTTCGCGACCCGGCGGCGGCCACGGACACGATGATCGGCAACGTTTTGCTCTCCTGCGCGGTGTGGCTCACTGCGGCGACGAACGGGTTGCATAACAAGGTGGCCGACCCGGCGTCGTACATGGGCCCGCTCGACGAGGTCGTCGAGACCGTGACCACTCGGCTGCGCGAGTCGATCTGGAGCCCTTGGGGTGCGGTCGCCGTGCTGGGCGTTGCCGCGCTGCTGCTGCTCCAAGCGATGCGCGGCAGCTTCCCCACGGTCGTTGCGGGTGCCGCTTGGGCCGCCTTGGTACTCGCGGTCGTGGCGGGCATCACGCAGTACCCCTCGCGCGCCAGCGGCTTCTTCGACGACACGATCACCTCGACCATCGGCTCGATCCAGGCCCGTACCGCTGGGGTCCAGACCTCCACCGAGCCAGGGCAGTCGAGCGCGAGAGCCCAAGGCGCTCTCATCGTCGACCGGGTGCTCTACGACGCGTGGCTGCGCGGACAGCTCGGGTCCTCCGACTCGGCGGCAGCCGACCGCTGGGGCCCGGTTCTGTTCCAGGCCAGCGCGGTCACCTGGTCGGAGTCGGCCGCGGCCTCGACGCCGGAAGCGACCAACCAGCTCAACGAGGACAAGGCGACCCAGTGGAAGGAAACTGCCGACGAGATCGCCGAGCAGGACCCCGCGACGTACGCCATCCTGCAGGGCAAGGCAGGCGGCCGGATGGGCACGGGCCTGATGGCCCTGTTAGGTGCAGTCTTCGTCGACCTGTTCCGGCTGGTCGCCGACGTCTTCCTTCTGGCCGGCCTCGTCATGCTGCGGCTGCTCGTCATGTTCCTGCCCGCCGCCGCAGTCATCGGGGTATTCGCCCCGTTGTCGGGCGTGGTCAAGCAGATGGCCAACATCGGCGGTGCGGCGGTCGTCAATGTCGTCGCCTTCTCAGTGGGTTCGGTGGTCTACACCGCGGCGATCTCGGCCGTTCTGAGCACAGCGGACGACGTCGGCATGGGCATCATGGCGCTCGTCCTGTGTCTGGTCATCACACTCGCGTCCTTCATCCTCATGGCCCCTCTCCTGTCCTTCACCCGGATCCTGGGGCACTCGGGCCACCGGATGCGACGGCATCGGCTCGGTCGCCAGCTCACCCGGTACGCGGTGACTCGCCAAGGGGTCAACGACGGCACGAAGAAGGCCATCGAGGACAGCCAAGATGACGAGCCCGAGCCCACAGTCCCGGCGGACGACGGAGGGCGCCGCTCCGCCGACGCTCCGCCGCGAGCCGAGACGTTCGCGCGGGCCCAGGTGGTGTGGGATGTGACCAGTGACGGGGGCGTCAGCCGCACGTCCAGATCGCCCCGGGCGCGCGTCGAGCCGAGGGTCCTGCCGTCGGAAGGTGTGCTTCCGGTTTCACCAAGCGAACGGCGCGATCCCGGCGGCTCTGCGCCTCCCCGTGAGAGTTCCGGCGACTGGCGGAGAACCCCACTCGCGGCGCAACCCAAGAACGGTCGCGCGGTGTCAACCACGTCCGGACTCGCAGACACTCTCCGTCCGCCGGGAAGCGTACTGACTGGGGAGGTCGTCGCAGGCGCGGCCGATCGCGTACGCCACCCCGCCGTCCCGCGCGCACACGACGCCAACGCGCAGTTGGCCGATGACGGGATCGGCTACTTCGTGTACGACCCTCGAACCGGCGCCATGCGCCACCGTCGGGCCGGGGTCTACAACCGAGATGAGGATGCGTCATGAGCGGCTTCCACGAGGTCGGGTGGTGGCGGTGGCCACTGTGGTCCTGGCGCAACCTGGCCGTCACGGTCCTCGGCGCCGTGGTGCTCGTCGCTGGTCTGGGACGCGTCTCTGGCGGTTCGGGGGAGATGGCACCGGAGCCGGGGTCGATCGAGGCGACGGCCACGGCATCCGACGCTCCATCTTCTTCCTCGTCGCCTTTGGGGACCTCCCCCGCCTTGTCGCCGAGCGCCACCGGGATCCCTCCCGAGTCACCGGAGGATGTCGCAGTCGTCTTCGTGCGGGCGTGGGCTCGGCCCGATGCTGAGGTCGAGGGGTGGCGGGCGAGCTGCCAGGCCATCTCCACACCCCGCTTCGCGGCCACCCTGGATGCCGCTTCCACGGCCGCGGTACCTGCCTCCCGCGTGGTCGGGGACACCGAGATCCTTGAGCGCAGTGACACCAGCGCGCGAGTCCGTGTCCCGACAGACGGCGGAGCGGTGCACGTCGCACTCGAATGGACGTCGGCCGGGTGGCGGGTCGATGGCATCGAGCCCGAGCAACTCAACGCGGCGTTGGCGTCGAGGAGCTGACACATGGACCCCGTGACGGCGCTTGCGGCTGCTGAACTGAAGAGACGCGTCTGGCGGATCCTCGGCCGCGTGCTGGCGGTCGTTCTGCCCGTCGTGCTCATCGGTGCTCTGGCGATGGGGGTCTTCACCTCCGCGCTTTTCGCCGGCGACTCGAGCGAGGGCCAGGAGAACGCTTCATTCGGCTGCGGCATCGTCGCGCGCCCGGCGGCCGTCGACATCGGCTCGTTGGATGCCGAACAGTTGGCGAACGCTCAGACGATCGTGGCGGTCGGTCGGGCGCTCGGCGTGCCGTCGAAGGGGTGGGTCATCGCGCTGAGTACTGCCCTGCAGGAATCGACGCTGCGCAACCTTCCCTATGGCGACCGCGACTCGATTGGCCTGTTCCAGCAGCGCGACGCCTGGGGCAGTAGGGCCGAGCGACTCGACCCGGCGGCGTCGTCCGAGATGTTCTTCACGGGCGGTCAAGGCGGTCAGCGCGGCCTGCTGGACATCCCCGACTACTTGACCCTGTCCGTTACTCGAGCTGCGCAGGCCGTGCAGGTGAGCGCGTTCCCGGATGCCTACGCCAAGTGGGAGGGGCTCGCCCTTCAACTGGCCGGAAGCCCGAGCATTTCCAGCGCCGCGTGCACATCCGGTACTGACGGCGGTGAGGGCTCGAAGGTCATCGAGGTCGCCCTGACGCAGCTGGGCATTCCGTACTCGTGGGGCGGTGGCACTTTGAACGGTCCAGGGCTGGGGTTTGGCAAGGGCGCGTCCACCGTCGGCTTTGACTGCTCGAGTTTCACGAGGTACGTCTGGTTCCAAGCCGCAGGCATCACGATCCCGCGGGTCGCCAGCGACCAGGCTGCCGCGGTGACGCGCGTGCCGCTGGGCGAGGTCAGAGCCGGAGACCTGCTGTTCTTCCACGACCCTCGTGATCGGCCAGGCTTCTTCCACCACGTAGGCATCTACGACGGGCAAGGCAACATCATCCACGCCCCAACAACGGGCCGAACCGTCGAGGTGAAGCCCATCGACTTGACCGTGGCTCGGCCCTGGGGCGACACCGTCGTGGCTGGCCGTCCAACCGCATTGTGAACTGTGAATGCCGCCCTGAGGGGGCGTGAGGGTCAGGTGGGCACGTAGCGTTGATCCTCATGAGGACAGCAGACGCTCGGCGACTCGCTGAGGAGTGCCTGGCGACGTCTCACCCCGACCGGTGGCGCCACGTTCAGGGCGTGGCCGCGCGAGCCCTCGCGGTCTCGCAGTCCGAAGCGGATGACGACCCGGTGGTCAGTGCAGCTTGGCTTCACGACGTGGGTTACGGCCCGATGGCGCAAGACTCGGGTCTCCATGCGCTCGACGGGGCTAGGTACCTCGCGGGTCTTGGAACTGACCCCGTGGTGGTCTCGCTTGTCGCCTTCCACACCGGCGCTGAGTACGAGGCCGAAGAGCGGGGTCTGGCGCACGAACTAGCAGCCGTTCCCCGTCCCGAGCAGGGACTGCTGGACGCATTGATCCTGTCCGACCTGACCGTCTCGCCCACGGGTGAGTTGGTGGCTGTGAGCGCGCGGTTGGACGAGATCGTTGCTCGGTACCCCGCTGACGACCCGGTCCATCGTTCGGTGCTCAGGTCGCGCCCGTACCTGGAGGCTTGCTGCGGACGCGCGCAGAGTGTGCTGTCAGCCTAGGTACGGCGCGCTGCGCTCCTCGAGAGCGTCTTGGATCCGCATCCTCATCGACGGGTGCATGTCCAGGGCGTCGATCTCCTCAGGACGCACCCACACGACCTCGCTGCTTTCGCTGCTTGTCTGAGCATCTCCGCCGATGAGCCGGGCGCGGAAGGCGATCGAGAACTGCTGCCGCACTTCGCCGTCGTCGTACGCCATGACGTGGCGTGGGTTCGTATACGTCCCCGTGATGGCCTCGACTTCGACGTCGTAGCCGGTCTCTTCCTTGACTTCGCGGACGACTGTGTCCACGATCGTCTCGCCGACCTCGTGGCCGCCGCCGGGGAGCGCCCATAAGTTGTTGTCGGTCTTATGGATCAACAGGACTCGACCCGACTGATCCCTCACGATGGCGACAACAGACGGCACGACGCTGTTGGCGGTCGGTGCGCTTGGATCGTCCACATAGTCAATTCTTGTCACGCTCCCATGGTAAGGCGGCGCAGGGCATAGAGCGAAGGATCGCATCTGGGCGCGCTGATTCCGCTAGCGTGTCACGGGCGCACTGTAGGGCGCGAAACGAATGGGAGAGGAACGGTAGTGTCACCGGTAATAGTCGCTAGCATTGTGATTCAAATCGCACTAAGCTATGCACAGGAGAAACTTCCTGCGGCGTGTCCAAAGAGTACTAGCGCATGGTTTTCTCGAATCACTGTCGGGATTGCCTTGGTTTTCACAGCGGCACAGATTTCCGTGATTGGAGTACTGTTTGGTTGGGGCATTTGGGGAGTGACAATCGCGCTATTCGTATTGGCAATCGTACCCCCTATCTCCGGCTATATTGAGAACAAGTTTCGCAAGAACGGTCCAGAGGTCTTCGCGATGGACCGATTTCTCAGTCACCTGGTCACCAACCTTTTAGGTTCCCTAGCCGTCTCGGCCTTCGTATGGGCCGCAATCTCGACGCCCCAGTTCGACACCTTCGTTGCCTCTTTTGGCGATGATGCGGCATTCAATATCGTGCTTCCTCTAGCCTCGGCAGTCGCTTTGGCTTTCGCGCGCTCCGAGCAGATCAAACACAGCGGCGGAGTTGACCTGGACACGGCGCCGGCGGATGTCGCGGAGCAGGCAATTACCGGGTACTCCCTGCGGCATGTACACCAGCTCACCAACACAATCCATCTGACCGTGATGGTCTTCGTCGCAGGTGCGACAATGCTTTATCTCTTTGCGCAAACCATGTCCAGTGCCAAGGAGGGTAGTCCGCTCGAAGTTTCTTGGCAGGTGGTCGCTTCAGTGGTACTCACCCTGGTCTTCTTTCTCGCTTGCGGGTTGCCGATAATCCGGAAGGACAGCAGGGCAATTTGGATGACCTTTGCAACCGGGACCCCCGCAGCGATGGGGATAGCGCTCGTGTGGTTGGCCCTGTTTGCAGAAGACACTCTAAGGAACGCCGCAATTGTTTTGGTGCTGGGCGGCGCCTACGCAGCGTACAGCGTAGAGATGATCCTTGCCGAGCGTGAAAGCAAACGGAAGGTGGAGGCCCATTACTTCGCATCAGTCGTTGTAACTTTCTCACTGTTGATGCTGCTGGGAGCCGTCTACGTTTCGTGACCGACGTCTCTGAGCGTGGTGTTGGCAACTTTCGCGAGAACTGCCGCCGCGTCTGAAGGCCTCTCGACTAAAGGAATGTGCCACCGGCCTTGACGGTTTCCAATTGTTATAACAGAGAGACGCGGGAAGGTCCCACGCCAACGCGCCGTAGCACTTCTGGTATCGACCAGAGGGTCATTCTTGTCAGCGTCCGGCGCTTTGGCGGAGAAGACACGAAAGTTGGCCTGGTCGAGCGTGACGGGCAGTTCGCGGTGTAGGAAGCATGCCTGAGATGTGAGGGCCGGAGTTCCGACGGTCTGGACATACTGGCGTCCTTCTTGTGCCAGTCTATTGGTTGAGCCGCTCAGCGGAATGCGTGGCGCCGTGCGTGCCAGCAAAGACCATAGGGCGGATGAGAGTGCGCCCCCGGGATAGCCACATGATGCGGCGAGGAGAATCTGCGGCCGCCGAACGTCCTTGGCGCTGCTAGGTGCAGTATCCAAGATGAGCGTAACTTGGTGATTTCTGTGCTCGGCCGCGTATGTGGTAGCGAGATGGTTCGCCACTATCCCGCCCATAGATGCCCCATAGAAATAGATATGGGGTGAAGGGATCCCAGCTAACCGTGCATTCACGGCATGGGAGATTTGGTTCAAGTCCACCCCTCGGTCTGCGTACGAGACCCCAAGGATCACCGTGTCTCGAGGCATCTGACGACGAAGCGCCCGTGCTGCGAGTTCTCCGGACATCCCATAGCCAGGCAGGAGCACCACGGCGCTTTCAGGCGGGGTTGGGCCTCCTGGGAAGACCGACACCGAGGCCGCGCGGTTCGTTCGATATACGAGTGAACTGGTGGCATCCGCTGCAATGAGAGTGATGGCCACCGTTGCCAGCCCGACCAAAATTCGCTTCATAAGCGAACGTGACGGAGCCGCATTCGGTGTGCGGCTTCGTGCCTTCATGGAGGTGACGATACCCGTGCTCTGCTCTGGTGACGGCCGGATGACGCATCCGTCGAAGGCTACTCATTCCTCAGCGTTCTGCGTGCGACCCCACACTCTTTCAAAGGATTTCATGTGGTGGTCGAAGAGGCGACCTTCCGAGAGGCGGCGTATGTCCAGGACCGGTGAGTGGTTCGCAGGGGCGCCCAAGAGGTGGTGGTTGGCCAGGAGGTCGTCGTCGAAGCGAAACATCGAGCAGTAAAGCGTCGATCCGTGCGCGCGTACCGAGATTTCAGGCTCGGCGAGGATGGGATCGAGGTACTTCCACGTCAGCCGGCACCTGTCTGCGAGAGACTCGCCAATGCCCTCCTCGACTCCTCGGATGCGGACTGCTTCTGACTCGGGGTCGCCTAATGTGAGGCGTACCCGAACCCCAGCTCGAGCCTTCGCGACCAGCAGGTTGTCAACGTCCGGCATGGTGTCGTGCAAGAAGCTGGCCGCGAACGCGAGAACGTCGATGGACTCGACGGCATTCTCGAACAAGCTGTGCCACAGCGACGTCGGGATGGATCCCCGATTTGGGTAGACGGTCATCACCTCCGCTCGGCTCGCTGCTGACGCTTGCGAGTCGCTAACCGCATCGGGCCAGAGGTAGCCCTCGTCTTGGGCCAACACAGAGGCGACTCGCTGCCGGTTGGAACGGTGCGGGGTGCGTCCGGTGGCGATCCAGCGATCGACGGTCTTCGCGTCGACCTGGATGCGCTCGCCGAGCTCAGTGGACGTCATCGACGCCGACGCCAGAGCGCTCCTGAGCCTGCTATTGGTCATGACCCCTCCACGGGACGTTTGGGACGTCTCCTTAAATGTAGGACGTCCCGAGACGTCCCGCGAGGCGGTGTCGACGTCCTGTGGATAACGGTCTGCTGGTCATAGCCAAATCGGCTATCCACAGAAGGGAAACGACCATGGCCATCGCACGACGCTTCAAGATCTCGCACCACGAGGTGTTCCCCCACGGCGCGTACATCGTGGCGCCCGTTGCTCCGGTGCTGGACTTCGACCAGTCCACCCGTGAGCTCAAGGTGCAGCAGGTCGACAAGGACACCGGTGAGCTCATCTGGTCCATCGACGTGCTCGACGCCAACCCGGAGGCGCCTCGCAAATCCAAGACGGTCAGCATCAAGATCCTCGGCAAGGTGCAGCCGGTCCCGCCGTCCAACGAGAGCAGCTCGCCGTTCACGCCGGTCGAGTTCGATGGGCTCACCGCGCTGGCGTACATCGACGACAACGGCAACCGTCCCCGCATCGCCTGGTCCTTCCGAGCCGCCGGCATGCACGCGCCTGGTAAGGCTGGCTCGACTCGGGCTGCCGGCTCGGCTGAGAGTCGGGCGGCGTGACATGCGTGCCATCGACACGGTCGCATGGACCGAAACCCTTGGAGTCGGCCGCAAGGAACTGCCATGGGCGCTGAAGGGCAAGGCCCGTCAGCTCATTGACGTGTACGAGGACGTCAATCGCCTCCGGGCGGCGCTGGCGGCTGGCCCTGACGAGGAACTCGCGATGATGTTGTCGGCCGCATCCAGGTCGCTCGCCATGGCGGGGTCGCGGCTGGCGGACACGCTGGCCGATCTGAACAGGACCGCGTAGATGCGCCCCGGGTGGACACGGGTATGGGCCGAGACCCTGGGATTGGGTCCGGGCGACCTTCCGCTTCTGACGCGAAATCTGATTCACAGTGCTGACTCGCTCGATAGCGCACTCATCCTGATGCGCCGCGCGCTGCACGAGTGTCCGGACCAAGAGTTGGCTGAAGCGCTACTGCAGCTCGAGCGCCAGATGGGGGGTGTCGTCTCGCGCGTGCGTGAGCTGCACGTCGAGGTCCTGCGGGAGACGCGATGAGGGGCAGTCGGGGTGATTTCGAAGTCTTCGCCGACGACCCCCTGTCGATCGTGCTGGACGGTGTGCTGCGCGCCGTTTGGGTGGTTGCGTGCGGGGTCTTCGGCCTGGTCAAGGCGGTCGCTCACAACCTCCTGTTCGCCTCCGCTACCGGCGTGTTGGTGGCCTTCACCTGGTGGATCGGTGCTCGACCTGCCGCTGCGGTCGCTGCGGGAATCGTCCTCGCCCTGGTGGTCTGGCGAGTAGTAGACCCTGTGTCGTTCGGCCGGGCGGTGGCGCCTCAGCTCGCGCTGCTCTGGCGGGCCCCGTTGTATCGGCTGAGATGGCAACGGGTTGCCCTCCGCTGCGGGGTGGCCGTCCGCACCTACGGTGGCGCGCCACATCAGGAGTCCGCGAAAGAGCGGGTCCCGCGACTGCTTCGGGTCCGGACCAGCGCCACCGGCCTCGACCGGTTGCTGCTCAAGCTTCCGGTCGGGCTCACACCCGACGATGTCGCGGCACGAGCGGAATCCGTCGGGCTGGCATTCGGAGTCCCGGACGCCCGGGTGATCACTGCACGCCCAGGGAGGGTCTGGCTGGAGCTTCGCCGCCGCGACCCCTTGGCACGAGTGGTCTCGCCTGAGGTGCCGGGCGCCGTCGCACTGCGCGGTGTCTCCATCGGCGTCGGCGATGACGCAAAGCCGTGGCGCTTTCGCGTCGAGGGCACTCACGCCCTGATCGCCGGTGCGACCGGGGCCGGCAAGGGGTCCGTCCTGTGGAGCCTGATCCACGGGTTGTCGCCGGCTATCCGCGAGGGATGGGTGCAGGTGTGGGCACTGGACCCCAAGGGCGGCATGGAGCTCGGTCTTGGTCGGGGTGCCTTCGCCAGGTTCGAGGGCGGCGTCCCCGAGGCGATGTGCGACCTGCTCGAGGAGGCTGTCGACCTCAAGACACGACGCAGTCTCGACTTGGCCACCAGGGGAGAGCGCCTTCATCGCCCCTCTGTAACCAGCCCGCATCTGGTGATCATCGTCGACGAGCTCGCGACCCTGAGCGCCTTCGCCGAGCGAGCAGTTGTCCGCCGCATCGAGCACGCCCTCGGACTTCTTCTCACCCAGGGTCGTGCGGTCGGCATCACCGTCATCGCAGCAGTTCAGGACCCGGGCAAGGACGTCGTCAGTTGGCGCGACCTCTTCCCGACACGCGTCGCGATGCGCCTCGACAACCCGATCCAGGTCGACATGGTCCTCGGAGACGGAGCGCGCGAACGAGGCGCGCGGGCCGACCACATCTCCGAGCTCTCACCCGGTGTGGCCTACGTCCGTGTTGAGGGAAGCCGCGACGTCCGGAGGGTCCGCTCCGCCTACCTCACTGACGCGGACGTTATGGCCCTCTCCACCTCCCTGACTGACCAGAAGGGCGAGAGCGACGCACCACCCGAGCCCGAGGAGTACGAGGGGGAAGCAGCATGACCGGCAACGTCATACAGGCACAGAGGGTTGCTTTCCGAGCGTTCGGTGTGCCCTTGGCATACGTGCGGACCACAACTGCCGCTATCAGGCAGCTCGACGGCATCCGCTGGCGTCTGCGGGGTAGGTGCGCCACCGACACGAGCGGAGCGTGGTTCATGGATCCCAGGATGCCGGCGGCTCGCACAGCGCGTTCCGTCTGCTTCTCGTGCCAGGTCCGCACGCGGTGCCTATCCGCAGCTTTGCTGTACGGCGAGGAGTACGGCATCTGGGGTGGGTTCGACTCGGAACAGCGTGCTGCTCTGGACGCTCGCCTCAAGCGCGGAGAGACGCTGCGTGCTGTCGTAGTGTCCGCCCTCGTCGCGGCTGAGATGAGGGACCTCGATGAGGCCGGCTGAGGTGCCCCTGGAAGCAGTGCAGGAGTACGCGGTCAAGGAGCGCGTTTGCATCCGCCCCCTGCTGCGACGAGTCATCGATCGGGAGACCGGGGAGGCCGTGCTCGTCGCACTGCCCTGCCAGTCCACCCGTGAGTCTCGATGCCCCTCGTGTGCGGCGCGGGCCCGGACGCTTCGAATGCACCAGTGCATCGCGGGCTGGCACCTCGAGGAGGAGCCGGACATCGGGACCGGCGAGAGGGAGCCTCTCGCTTCGGATGAGCCACCCGGTGAGGAACCGCCGGAGAACGACGCTGTGGCCCGTCGGGGGCGCTCCACTCGTCGCCGCAGTGACGCTGCAGATCTTCCTCGGCAGCCGCAGGAGGATCGCACGATCGGCCGGGTGTTCCGTACCCCGGATGGCCGCACCTACCGACCGTCGATGTTCATCACGCTCACACTTCCCGGCTACGGCACGATCGTCCCGGGAGCGGGCACACCGCATAACTGGCGCGAGTACGACTACCACCGGGCGGCCCTCGACGCCCTTCACTTCCCGCGGCTGCTCGACCGCTGGTTCCAGAACCTCCGGCGGTGTGCCGGCTACAAGGTGCAGTACTTCGGTGCTGTGGAGGGTCAGCGCCGGCTGGCGCCGCACTTCCACGTCGCGATTCGTGGTGCGGTCCCCCGGGCGGTCATCAAGGAGGTGACGAAGGCGACCTACCACCAGATTTGGTGGCCGCAGATGAGCCGCCCGGTGTACGCGGACGAGTTTCCAGTATGGGACGGCATGGACTACCTCGACCCGACCACGGGGGAGCCGTTGCAGACCTGGGACGGTGCGTTGGCCCAGCTCGACCTCGACGAGGACGCGAAGCCCGCCCACGTGATCCGGTTCGGCCGCCAGATCGACGTGCAGGGGCTGCTCGCCGGCACTCCCGACGCAGATCGGTCAGTCCGCTACCTCACCAAGTACCTGACCAAGGCCGTCGGCGAGACGTATGCCGACCAGGCGCACGATGCTGCGTACGAGGCGCACATCGATCGGCTCCACGACGAGGTTCGCTGGCTTCCATGCTCTCCGAGCTGCGCCAACTGGCTCCGCTTCGGGGTGCAGCCGAAGGAGGCGGGTCCGGGGCTCGTGCCGGGCTGGTGCTTCAGCAAGGCGCACGACAGGGAGCACCTCGGGGTCGGCGGGCGCAGGGTGCTGGTCTCGCGGGGGTGGTCGGGGAAGACGTTGGCCGATCACAAGGCGGATCGCGCTGCCGTGGTTCGAGAGGCGCTCGCGGCCGCGGGGATCGAGGTCGAGTCGGCCGGTCGGATGGCTGCCGAGGTCGAGGCCAGCGACGGCGAGGGCCGGTTCGTCTGGGCCGCGGTCGTGAGTCACGGCGGAACGTCGGCCGAGGTGCTCATGGAGACGGTGCTCGAGCGGCGCCGCTGGCGCGAGCAGTACGAGTACGCCAAGTCCCGTGCTGGCGCAGATCCGCCTGTGGACAGTCGTTCGGCAACCGCAAGTACACCGGGGAGGAGGGCAGCAGGATGAGCGACCAGGCACTCGCGGAGGACCGACTCTGGAGCATCGAAGATGCCAGCTACTACCTCGGCGTGCCGGTTCAGACGCTGTACTCCTGGCGTGGTCAGGGCGTGGGCCCCCCCGGGCGCCGGGTCGGCCGACGGCTCCGGTACCGCCCGGAAGACGTCAAGGCGTGGGTCGCTGGGCTCTCGACCGAGGTCGCGTCGTGAGGCGCCTGGGGCTGGGGGAGTACGGCGACGTCGCCTACTCCAAGGAGGGCCGCAGCGTTGTCGCGATGCTCTATTACCGGGACTACTCCGGCCGGCGCCGTCGGATCCGGCGAAACGCGCCGACGCGTGCCGCTGCGCGACGCGAGGTGATGACGGCTCTGCAACTTGCCTTAATAGTGGGGGACGAGCCTGGGTTCACGGCTTCGTCGTCCCTCGCGAAGGCGGCCGACGCTTGGTTGGAGGTTCTCGAGGAGCGCGTCGAACTGGGCACTCGTAGTGCCACGACGCTCGACCTCTACCGTCACGCTGTCCACAAGCACATCGGCCCCGGGATCGGCGAATTGCGCTTGGGCGAGCTGACAGTTCCCCGGGTCGACCGCTTCCTCCAACGCGTGCTCCAAACGAAGGGCTACTCGACCGCCAAGCTCTGCCGGACCGTGCTGTCCGGCATCTGTCGGTGGCTCGTGCGGCAGGGCGGCCTTCCATTCAACCCGGTTCGCGACACCGCACCGCTGGAGCTTGATCGAGATAGAACGGCTAGGGCCATGACGCCGGCTCAGATCAGAGAATGGCTCGGCATCCTCGATGCTGACGAGTTCGCTCGCCGCCACGACCTGCCTGAGCTGGCCCGCTTCATCCTCGCCACCGGCCTCCGCCTCGGGGAGGCTCTTGGTGTGAGGTGGAGCGACATCGACCCGGATCGAGGTTCTCTTCGCGTGGAGCGCACGATCGTCCGAGTCAAGGGCAAGGGCCTCGTCGAGTCACGGCCGAAGACCCAGTCCTCGCAAAGAGTGCTCGTGCTGCCAGGGTGGTGCCTCACGATGCTCGAGGCCCGGCGGGCCCGCCTCGGCGTAGGAGAAGGCCCGGTATTCGCCGACTCGCTCGGCGGCTACCGCGACCGCAACAAGGTGGGAGCCGCGTTCCGGCGAGTTCGTACCGGCACCGGCTATGAGTGGATCACGCCGCACACGTTCCGGAAGACGGTTGCGACGCTGCTGGACAGCAAGGGGGCCAGCGCTCGGATGATCGCCGACCAGCTCGGCCACTCGAGGGTCTCGATGACCCAGGACGTCTACATGGGCAGGCGCGCGGTGTCGCCCGAGCTTGCCGAGGCGCTCGAGTCCTTGGACGACCATCAGCGACCGCAACCCCGTGGTCAGGACGGGCAATGAGCGACACGTGTCCTGTGATGTGTCCTGCGACGCACTCTTGGGTCGTCGTCAGACCAGGGAGCACGTCGCTGACCTGCGGTGTTGGTGGGCCCCGTGGGGCTCGAACCCACAACCTACGGATTAAAAGTCCGCAGCTCTAACCATTGAGCTAGAGGCCCGTGGGACGAGAGGTGGTGTGTGACCGGGCGCACGGCATCCG
>Ga0073899_10003528_pt1 | contig 13845 bp, 13 predicted proteins | sample KloWWTmetaKNB5Ph_FD_88975 | JGI IMG/M metagenome (GOLD analysis project Ga0073899, IMG submission 88975) | Active sludge microbial communities from Klosterneuburg, Austria, studying microevolution and ecology of nitrifiers - Klosterneuburg... | ecosystem: Engineered > WWTP > Aerobic digester >... | reverse complement strand
TGATTATTCCGATGCCGCTTGACAGACCAAGCGCGCAGCCCCTCAGATGTTGTATTTCCGGCCCGAGGGCAAACCCTCAAGCCCCGCAGCGGCTTCCTACACTGCGCGCCCCATGCCCACCTCTCTCCTGCGCTGGCGCGACCTGGGCGCCCTGCTCGACAGCCTCAACGCGTTGCACAACCGCCCGGTGCTCAGCCTGCTGCTGCTCAGCGCCTGCGGCACCGGCGTCGGCCTGTCGTGGGCCGAACAGGCGCTGGCGGGCGATCGCGGCGGCGCGGCGCTGCTGTACTTCCTGCTCGCACTGAGCCTGCTGCTGACCGGGCTGAATGCGGCGGGTTGGTGGCTGGCGAGGGAAATGCGCGCCGATGCGCGCCTCGACGGCCTGCGCTGGACCGATGCGCTGCACGAGGGCGTGCGGCTGCTGCCGCGCCAGCTCGCCGTCTGGCTGCGCCTGCTGCTGCCTTGGCTGCCGGTGCCCTTGGCGGTGCTGGCGCTGCTCTGGGCGGCTCGCCTGGCGTGGGTCGGGCCGGTGCTGCTGGCCTTCACCACGCCGCTGGCGGTGCTCGCCGCCGCGGCGGCTGCCTGGGCGCTGCTGGTTGTGGTGGGCCCGCTGGCCGGACCGGCGCTGTGGTCGGGCGCCACGGTCGGCGAGGCGGTCGCGCAGTTGCGCCGCATCACGCGGCAGCGGCTCATCGAGGCCACCCTGCTGAAGCTGGCCCTGCTGGGCCTGGTGGCGGGCTTGACCGCCGTGCTCAGCGCCGCCCTGCTGGCCGGCGCGCGCGCCTTGGCGCTGTTGGGCTGGTTGGCCGATCTGCAGGTGCCGCCCCAGCAGGTGCTGGCGCACCTGTTCGGCCACACCCTGCGCGCGCTGGGACAGGCCGGCGCGCCGGTGGTGGCCAACTCGCAGGCCGCCGCGCTGTCGCTGGGGGGCGGGGTGCTGGTGGCCTTGCTGCTGGTGCTGCCCACCGCGGTCTACCTGCGCGGTTGCTGCGCGATTTACCGCAGCCTGTCCAACGCCGCCCCGGACAATGCGGCGCCATGGACATCTTCAAGCCGCTGATCGCCCTGGTGGCGATGGTCAACCCGATCGGGGTGATTCCCTTTTTCATCGCCTTCACGCAGGAGTTCGACGCCGCCCAGCGCCAGCAGACGATCCGCGTGGCGGCCTTCACCTGCTTCTGCGTGATCGCGCTGTCGGCGCTGTTCGGGCTGAAGCTGATCGAGTTCTTCGGCATCAGCATCGCCAGCTTCCAGGTCGGCGGCGGCGCGCTGCTGCTGATCAACTCGCTGCAGATGCTCAACGCCAAGACGCCCGAGGGCGGCAGCGTGGACAGCGGGGCCAGCACCCATATCGCCGTGGTGCCGCTGGCCATTCCGCTGCTGACGGGTCCGGCGACCATCTCCACCATGGTGATCTACGCGCAGAAGTCGCAGACCTGGTGGCAGCAGGGCGTGCTGGTGGCCTACGGGGCGGTGATCGCCGGCGTGGTGTTCCTGTGCTTCAGCGCCGCCGGGCGCATCGCCCGGGCGCTCGGCCCCACCGGCATCAACATCATGACGCGGCTGATGGGCCTAATCCTGGCCGCGCTGGCGGTCGAACTGCTGGTCAGCGGGCTGATGGACCTGTTCCCCATCCTGTCCGACCGCGCCTACATGCGCCAGCAGTGATCCCGCGTCAGGCGTAACGCCGTTCCAGCCAGCTGAGCAGGGTGCGCAGGGTCTGCGCCTCGCCGCCCACCGGGCGGCCGGCGCGGGCGTGGCTGTTCCAGGCGTACAGGTCGATGTGCATCCAGTCCTGCGGGTCCGGGATGAAGCGTTCGAGGAACAGCGCCGCGGTGATGGCGCCGGCAAAGGGCGAGCTGCCGCTGTTGGAGATGTCGGCCAGCGGCGTGTCGATCAGGTGCTGGTAGCCCTGCCAGAGCGGCAACGGCCACAGCGGGTCGCGCTCCTGCAGCCCCAGCTCCACGAGTTGCTGGCCACGCGCCAGGTCACGGCAGAACAGCGCCGGCAGCTCGGGGCCGAGCGCCACGCGCGCCGCACCGGTCAGCGTGGCCAGGTCGATGATGAGGTCGGGCTGACCCTCGACGGCATAGCTGAGCGCATCGCACAGCACCACGCGGCCCTCGGCGTCGGTGTTGCCGATCTCGATGGTCCGACCGCTGCGGGTGCGGAAGATGTCGCCGGGGCGGAAGGCGTTGCCGGCGATGGCGTTCTCCACCGCCGGGATCAGCAGCTGCAGGCGAACCGGCAGGCGCAGGCTCATGACCATCATGGCCAGACCGATGGCATTGGCCGCGCCGCCCATGTCCTTCTTCATCAGGCGCATGCCGTCGGCCGGCTTGATGTCCAGCCCGCCGCTGTCGAAGCACACGCCCTTGCCGACCAGCGACAGCAGCGGCAGCGTCTTGTCGCTGCCCCAGTTCAGCTCGATCAGGCGCGGCGCGCGCTCCGGCGCCGCAGCGCGCCCCACCGCGTGGATGGCCGGGAAGTTCGCCTTCAAGAGCTGCTCGCCTTCCCAGACCTTGATCTTGGCCTTGTGCTGCTTGGCCAGGGTGCGCAGCACCGCCTCGAGATGCTGCGGCCCGCAGGCCTCGGCCGGGGTGTTGACGAGATCGCGCACGGCGGCGATGGCGCCGGCCAGCAACAGGCCACGCTGCGCCTCGGGGCCGTCGCCCAGCAACAGTTCGGGACTGACCCGGCTGCGCGCCTTGTAGGCGTCGAAGGCGTAGTCGCCCAGGCTCCAGGACAGCGCGGCAGCCTGCGGGTCGAGCGCCAGACCGGCGGCGTCGAGCCGGTAGCGGCCGGCCGGCAAGGCGCCGCTTGCGGCCGCCAACGCGAAGGGATCATCGGCCGCGCGCAGCCCCACCAGCACCCGTTCCAGCGCCCCCTTGGCGTCGGGCAGCAGCAGCTGGGTGTCGGCCTTGCCGGTGAATCCGGCCGCCTTGGCCCAGGCGCGCTGCGCCGGCTCGAGCAGCGCGCTGTCGTCCTTCCAACGCTCGGCGCTGGTGCAGAACAGGGGCGTGGCGGCGGGCAGCTTGGCCGATTTGCTGAGGGTGACGCTCATGGCGGATGGCAAGGAGAGGGAGGAGGTGGGCGATTCTCGACGCTCGGCGACCGTGCCCGGCCGGAGCCGACCAGCGCCCGCAGGCCGGTGGAAAAACGCGTCGGCCGGCCTGTCAACCGCCGGACGCGGGGCGCCGTTGTCCCGCCCATCCGACCGCAAGAGCCGGCCGCCAGCCCCCGAAAAACATGCCCAGCACCGCCCCGATCCGCACGCCCTCCCACCCGCAACGCCCGCTGCCGCCCGACCTGATGGGCGAATTGCGCGCCGACAAGGGGCCGAAGAACTTCGGCCTGGACGCCTGGTTCGCCGGCAGCGAGCGGCGCCCCCACGAGGTGGCGCTGAAGCAGGATCGCAAGCGCTGAATCGCCGCTGCCCTGTGGATCGACGGCCCGCCTTGGCGGGCCGTTGGCTTTTTTGCCCGCCTCGGCCGGCCGTTGGCTTTTTTGCGCCGGCCTCGACCGCCCCTGGCAGACTGCCCGCCCGATGAAGACCGTCACGCGCCGCCTGCTGCTGGCCCTGCTGCTGCTCAGCCTGTTGCTGGGCCTGGTGCTGCTGCTGGCCTTGCAGCGCGCGCCGCTGGTGCCGGCCGTCGAGGATGGCGGCGGCGCCCGCCTGGCCACCCAGGCGCGGCTGCTCTGGGCCCAGGTGCGCCCCGGCGCCGCGCCGGCCGGCGCGCTGCGCCTGACGCGCCTGACCGAACGCGATCTCAATGCCCTGCTCGACCAGGCCAGCAGCGCCCAAGGCGGACGGCTGCGGGCACGCCTGCAACTGCGCCCGGACGCGCCGACCACCCTGCTGAGCCTGCGTCTGGCAGGCGGCCAGGCCTGGCTGAACCTGCAGCTCGACTGGACCGCGCACCCGCAGGGGACGGAGCCGCCGCGCCTCGCGCGGGCCCGCCTGGGCGACCTGCCGCTGCCGGCGAGTTGGGTGGAGGCGGCGGCGCTGGCCTGGCTGCGGCGCCAACCCGCCGGGGAGGCGCTGCAGGACCTGCTGCCGATGCTGGAGGACTGGCGGCTGACGCCCGGTCAACTGTGGCTGCAATGGCGCTGGCGGCCGGAGCAGGCGCGCGAGGCCGTGGCGCGTTTCGTCTCGCCCACCGAGCGCCAGGTGGCGCAGGCGCAGCGCCATCGGCTGCGCGAGCTTTTGCGCGCCCATCCGGGCGGGCTGCCGCTGGAGGAGGCGCTCGGCGCGCTGGCCCGCCTGGAAATCGCCGGCAGCGCCGATGAGCGCCTGCGGGCGCTGTTCATCAACCTGGCGCTGCACGCCGCCGGGCGCGATCTCGGCCATTGGCTGCCCGAGGCCCGGGCGCAGGGCGCCATGCCCACCACCCTGCTGCTGCTGGACGGGCGCGACGACATGGCCGCCCACCTGCTGATCTCGACCCTGCTGGCCTGGCAGGGCGGCGAGCGCAGCGCGCAGATGCTCGGTCTGGCCAAGGAGTTGGCCGACAGCCGGGTGGGCAGCGGCTTCTCTTTCAACGACCTGGCCGCCGATCTGGCCGGCACCCGGCTGGGCCAGTTGGCGGCGCGTGACCCGGCCGCCCTGCTCGCCCGCCTGGCGGCCGGGCTGAGCCAGGGCGATTTCTTTCCGCGCGTCAGCGACCTGCCGGAGTTTCTGTCGCCGCGCGAGTTCGCGCGCCGCTACGGCGAGGTGGGCAGCCCGGCCTACGAGGCGCAGATGCAGACGATCCGTCAGCGCGTGGCGAACCTGCCGCTGTTCCAGGGTTTTTCCTCACCCTGAACTTTTGGCCACCGGCCCTTGGGGCGCCTAGGCTCGCCGCCTTTCGTCTCCCCTGGCAGGTTTTCATGAGCAAGTTCCTCCTTTCCACGCTGGCGCTGGCCGCCGCCCTGGCCAGCGGCGGCAGCGCGTTGGCCCAAACCCGTTCCGGCGTCGACCAAAGCGGCTTCGACCCCGCCGTGCGCGTGCAGGACGACCTGTTCCGCGCCGTCAACGGGCAGTGGCTGAACAAGACCGAGATCCCGGCCGACAAGCCGCGCTACGGCACCTTCATCCAGCTGCGTGACAAGAGCGACCGCGAGGTGCGCGCCATCGTCGAGCGCCTGGCCGGCCAGCAGCACAAGGGCGGCAGCGTCGAGCAGAAGATCGGCGACTACTACAAGACTTACACCGACCTGGCGGCGCTCGACGCCCTGGGCGTCAAGCCCGTCCAGCCCCTGCTGGCCGAGGTGGACGCGCTGAAGACCCCGCGCGACCTGTCGCGCTACATGGGCCGCCAGCAGGGCCTGATGAACGTGCCGGTGAACCTGGGCGTGGAACCCGACTTCAAGAAGCCCACCCACTACAAGCCGCTGACCTGGCAGGGGGGCATCGGCGTGCCCGATCGCGACTACTACCTGAAGGCCGAGGACGAGCGCTACGCCAAGGCGGTCGCCGCCTACCGCGTCTACCTGGTGACGCTGGGTCGGCTGGCCGGCTTGAGCGACCCCGACAAGGCCGCCGACGACACCCTGGCCATCGAGCGCAAGCTGGCCGAGGCGCAGTGGGACAAGGTCGAACTGCGCAACCCGGTCAAGCTCTACAACCCGCGCACCCTGGCCGAAACCGCCAAGGAAGCGCCCGGCATGGACTGGGCCGCCTTCTTCGAGGGCGCCGGGCTGAAGGGCAGCCAGAACCTGTCGCTCAGCCAGCCCTCGGCGCAGGCCGGCGCCGCCAAGCTGCTGGCCGAGCTGCCGATCCAGCAGTGGCGCCACTACTTCAAGCTGCACCTGCTGGACACCCACGCCGACACCCTGCCCAAGGCCTTCCGCGACGCGCGCTTCGCCTACCAGGGCACGGCGCTGAAGGGCACCACCGAAGAGAAGCCGCGCTGGCAGCAGGGCATCGACCAGGTCAACGGCGCGCTGGGCGAGGCGCTCGGTCGCGTCTACGTCGCCGAGCATTTCCCGCCCGAGGCCAAGCAGCGCATGGTCAGCCTGGTCAAGAACCTGCTGGGCAGCTTTGGCGACAGCCTGGACGGCCTCGCCTGGATGAGCCCCGAGACCAAGGCCAGCGCCAAGAAGAAGCTCTCCACCTACCTGATCAAGATCGGCTACCCCGAGAAGTGGCGCGACTACGGCCGCCTGCAGGTGGTGGCGGGCGACGCGGTCGGCAACGGCCTGCGCGCCGCGCGTTTCGAGTGGGCACGCCAGGCCACGCGCGCCGGCAAGCCGGTTGACAAGACCGAGTGGGGCATGACGCCGCAGACCGTCAACGCCTACTACAACCCGTTCGCCAACGAGATCGTGTTCCCGGCCGCCATCCTGCAGCCGCCCTTCTTCGACCTGCAGGCCGACGACGCGGTGAACTACGGGGCCATCGGCGCCGTGATCGGCCACGAGATCAGCCACGGCTTCGACGACCAGGGCAGCCAGTTCGACCACGACGGCGCGCTGCGCAACTGGTGGACCGACGCCGACCGTGAGGCCTTCAAGAAGCTTGGCGACCAGCTGGTGGCCCAGTACGAGCAGTACGAACCGGTGCCCGGCAAGAAGCTCAACGGCCGCCTGACCCTGGGCGAGAACATCGCCGACCTGTCGGGACTGCAGATCGCCCACAAGGCCTACATCAAGAGCCTCGGTGGCAAGCCGGCACCGGTGATCGACGGCATGAGCGGCGAGCAGCGCTTGTTCTTCGGCTGGAGCCAGGCCTGGCGCGAGAAGGCGCGCGACAACTACCTGGTGCAGCAGCTGGCCACCGACCCGCACTCGCCGGCCGAGTACCGTGCCAACGGCGCCGCCATCAACCACGACGGCTTCCACAAGGCCTTCGGCGTGAAGGACGGCGACAAGATGCACAAGGCCGAGGGCGAGCGCATCCGCATCTGGTGATGCCCGGCGGCCCGGTGACGCCTTGCGCCGCCGGGCTGCTGTTTCAGAGCCAGGCGCGCAGCTGCCGCGCCACCGCCCGGCTGCTCAGCAGGTCGAGGTGGCCGACCCCTTCGGCCACCCACTGGTGTGCCTCGGGAAAGGGCAGCCGGCGCGCCGGGTCGCGGTGCCGGCCCAGCGCGCTGTTCAAACGCACCAGGCCGTCGCCCAGCACATGGGGCGCAAGACCGCGCGCGCCCTTCCCGTCGCCCTCGCCCAACAGACCCGCCAACGCCCAGCAGCGCGTTCCCGGAGGCAGGCCCACATCGGCATCGAGCCCATGGCGCAGGTCGGTGATGCCGGCGCTGCGCACTTTGCCCAGACGCGCCAGCGGTGCGGCATACGGTGCCGCATCCAGCAGCAGATCCACGCCACGCCCGGCCTTCTCGAGCGGCGCGCCGAAGTGCGGCGTGCCCAGGCAGACCAGGTCGCTGACGCGGCGCGTCCAGGCTGCGCGCGGCGCCTTGTGCAAGGCGCTGCGCGCCACCAGCCCGCCCATGCTGTGCGCCAGCAGCACCACGCGCGGTGCCGCATGCGGCCAGACGCGCAGCAGCGTGGCCATCAGCGCGGCGAACTGGCGTCCGTTCTCGGTCACCGGCAGGCCGCTGTTGTAGCGCAGGTAAAGCGGCGTCAGGCCGAGCGCAGCGCCGAGTTCGGCGCCATGGTCGTGCCCCTTGCGCCGCCACTGCCGGTCGTTCATGCACAGCCCGTGCAGCAGCACCAGCACACCCTGGCTGGCGCTCGGAAAGCGCGCCGCCAGGGCGCCGCGCGTCAGCACCAGCGGCTCGCCGTCGCAGCACAGTTGCATGCGCTGCGCCAGCGGATTGCCGGTGGCCGCCAGATGGTCGCCCAGCACGCCGTTGAGCGCGGCCACCACGGCGTCACGGCGCGGGCTGCGCGGGCCGCGCTCGACCGCCTCGGGCAGCAAGCCCAGCAGGGCCGTGGTGCTCATCCCGACCCCGCGGGTGACGCCGTGCACGCCGCGATAGACCAGCCCGGTCAGGCCACGCGTGCGCTCGTTCGCCGGACCGGGCAGCGGGCGCTGGATGCGCGCATGCATGGCCTCGACCAGACGCACCAGCGCCACGCTGCCCTCGGTGGCCAGACGGGCCGCCCCCTGCAGGTCGGCCGCCACCCGCGATGGCGTCTTCACGACGCCGAGCAGTTGATCATCCAGCGGATGCCGAAGCGGTCGGTGCAGGAACCGAAGTAGTCGCCCCAGAACATCACGGCCATCGGCATGGTCACCTGACCGCCCTCGGCCAGCGCGACGAACAACCGGTCGGCCTCGGCGCGGCTGTCGGGCTGCAGGTTGATGTGGATGCTGCTGCCTTCCTGGAACGGCCCGCACAGGCCTTCGGGGGCATCGCAGCCCATCAGCTTGAAGCCGCCCAGGATGGGCAGGGTGACGTGCATGACCAGCTCGGCGGTTTCGGCGTCGAGCGCAGGGCAGCCGGGCTGCGGCGGCATGTCCTTGAAGCGGTGCAGTTCGCCCTCGAACTCGGCGCCGAAGACCTCGCGGTAGCGGGTGAAGGCGGCCTCGCATTGGTTGCGGAAATTGAGATAGACGCTGACGCTGGCCATGGTGGACTCCGGTGGCTTGGAACGGGGATCAGGTGCTGATCAGGTGCCGGCCGGGATGTCCGGCTCGACGAGTTGGGCCAGCTGCGCCAGTGACTCCTGCCAGCCGAGGTAGCACATCTCGGGCGGGATGGCGTCGGGGATGCCGGCCTGCTCGACGCGCAGCTCGGTGCCGCAGGACACGGCGCGCAGGCTGACGGTCTGCACCATGGTGCCGGCCAGCGCAGGGTCGTCGAACACATCGGTGTAGACGAGCCGCTCGAAGGGCACGATCTCCAGGTAGCGCGCGCCGAAGGCGTGGCTGCCGCCCCCTGAGAAATTGGTGAATGACATGCGGTTGCCACCGCCGATGCGGAAATCCATCTCGTGCACGGTGCCGAGGAAGCCGTAGGGCGGGATCCAGCGCTCCAGCGCCCGGGGGTCGGAGAAGGCACGCCAGACGCGTTCGGGCGGGGCGCGCAGCACGCGGTGCAGTTGGATGGTGGAGGGCATGGTTCAGGGCAACGGGTGCAGCAGGGTCAGGGGATGGCGGACGCCAGCCTCGTAGTCGGCCAGGCCGGCCAGCACCAGGGCGGAACGCAGCTCGGCGGCGCGCCCGCGCAGCTGCGCGGGGCTCAGCCACAGGGTGTCGATGATCGCCGGATCGAGCGCCTCGCGCTCGCGCGGCCCCACCGTGCCGACAAAGGCGAAGCGCAGGTAGCGCAGCTCGCCGCTGGGCTCGCCCAGGTAGACGCCGAGCAGGCTGAGGGGTTGGAAGCGTCGGCCGGTCTCCTCCCACACCTCGCGGCACACCGCGTCGAGCAACGAGGCGTCTCCCAGTTCCAGGTGCCCGGCCGCGTTGTTCAGGCGCGGGCCGGCGGCGCTGCGCTCCTGCACCCACAGCAGGCCATCGGGGCCCTCGATGTAGGCGGCCACCGTGACATTGGGTCGCCAGCGCGCGTGGCTCATGCCCGGCCGGTGCGGGCGGCCGTCAGGTGCGGAACACCGACACCGACTCGGCAACGCGCCGCGCCTGGTCGCTCAGGCTCTCGGCCGCCGCCGCCGACTCCTCCACCAACGCTGCGTTCTGCTGCGTCACCTGGTCGAGCTGGGTGATGGCGTCGCTCACCAGGCCGATGCCCGTGCTCTGTTCCCCGGTGGCGGCGGTGATCTCGCCAATGATGTCGGTGACGCGCTGCACGCTGGCCACGATCTCCTGCATGGTGCTGCCGGCGTCGTCCACCAGGCGGCTGCCGGCGTCGACCTTCTCGACGCTGGCGGAGATCAGGCTCTTGATCTCCTTGGCCGCCTCGGCCGAACGGCCGGCCAGCAAGCGCACCTCGCCGGCCACCACCGCAAAGCCGCGCCCCTGTTCGCCGGCGTGCGCCGCCTCCACCGCGGCGTTGAGCGCCAGGATATTGGTCTGGAAGGCGATGCCGTCGATGGTGCCGATGATGTCGGCAATGCGGCGCGAGCTGGTGTTGATGTCGCCCATGGTCTGCACCACCTGGTGCACCACGTCGCCGCCGCGCCGCGCCACCTCGGCGGCGCTGCCGGCCAGCTGGTTGGCCTGGGCGGCCGACTGTGCGGCCTGACGCGCGGTGGCGTTGATCTCCTCCAGCGAACTGGCGGTCTGCTGCAGGTTGCTGGCCGCCTCCTCGGTGCGCTGCGAGAGGTCCTGGCTGCCCACCGCCACCTCGCGCGAGGCGGTGCTGATGCCCTCGGTGCCGGCACGGATCTCGCCCACCACGCCGCGCAGGCGCTGCTGCATCTGCTCGAGGCTGCGCAACATCTCCGCCAGTTCGTCGGACCCTTCGGCGCGCAGCGGCTGCGTCAGGTCGCCCTGGGCGATGGCCTCGGTGTTGTGGCGCGCCACCTGCAGGGGCGTGGTCACCGAGCGGGTGATCAGCCAGCCGGCACCGGCCGCCACGGCCACGCAGACCACCAGCATGGCGATCAGCAGGGTCTGCGCGAAGGCCTTGTCGCCGGCCGCCTGCTCTTCCTGCAGCCGGGCCTGCTGGCGCTGGTAGTCGACGAAGTCTTCGAGCGCCTTCACATAGGCCGTCACGGCCGGCAGCATCTCGCTGTCGATCTTCTTCAGGCCGCCTTCGAGATCACCCCCCTTGAGCTGCTCGAAGACCTGGTTGCGCTTGGCGATGTAGTCCTTGCGCACGCCGGCGATGCCGGCCATCAGCGCCTTGCCGCGCTCGCTGCTGACCGAAGCCTCGATGCCCTTCTGAATCTCGTTGATGGTGGCCGTGGTGGCCTTGACCAGCGGGTCGAAGTGCCGCACCACCGCCTCGTTGTAGCCCGACTTGGCGATCGCCAGCGCGCGGTTGGCGTTGAGATCGGTGTTCTTCATCCAGGCCTCGGCGGCGGCGGCACGGCGCTCGAAGGCCAGCACCTGGTCCTTGGCCTCGTTCATCTGGTGGAGGCGTTGGATGGCCACGCCCAGGCTGACGGCGATCAGCAGGGCCATCAGGCCGAAGCCGAGCCCGAGGCGCTGGCCGATCTTGATGCGGTTCAGGTTCATGGCACGCTCTGTTGGCTGGCGATGGTGGCAAGCCTAGCTCACAGGCACCCCGCTTCGACAGCGGTTTGATACGAGAGGTCGGGCTTCGTCAACGCAGGCGGGTGCGTGCTTGTCCTGCGAAGTGCGGTCGAAAGCTGCGTGTAAGCTGCGCCGCCCCTTCGAGGAGGAAGCCGCATGCTGATTGGAGTGCCGCGCGAGAGCGCGACCGGCGAGACCCGGGTGTCTGTCACCCCGGAAACCGCCAAGAAGTTGAAGGCCGCCGGCCACCGCGTGCTGGTGGAGCGCGACGCCGGCAACGCCGCCGCCTGCACCGACGCCGCCTACGAGGCGGCCGGCGCCGAGCTGACCGACACGGCCGGCGCCCTGGCCGCCGAGCTGGTGCTGAAGGTGCAGCGGCCCAGCGCGGCCGAGCTGGCGCTGATGAAGCCCGGCAGCGTGCTGCTGGGCCTGCTCAACCCCTTCGACGCCGAGGGCCTGCAGCAGCTGGCCGGCGCCGGCCTGACCGCCTTCGCGCTCGAGGCCGCGCCGCGCACCACGCGCGCGCAGAGCCTGGACGTGCTGTCCAGCCAGGCCAACCTGGCCGGCTACAAGGCGGTGATGCTGGCCGCCGTGCACTACCCCAAGCTGTTCCCGATGCTGATGACGGCGGCCGGCACCATCAAGGCGGCGCGCGTCGTCATCCTGGGCGTGGGCGTGGCGGGGCTGCAGGCCATCGCCACGGCCAAGCGGCTCGGCGCGGTCATCGAGGCCAGCGACGTGCGGCCGGCGGTGAAGGAGCAGGTCGAATCCCTGGGCGCCAAGTTCATCGAGGTGCCCTACGAGACCGACGAAGAGCGCGAGGCCGCGCAAGGCGTGGGCGGCTACGCCAAACCCATGCCGCCGAGCTGGCTGCAGCGCCAGGCCGCCGAGGTGGCCAAGCGCGTGGCGGCGGCCGACGTGGTGATCAGCACGGCGCTGATTCCCGGTCGCCCGGCCCCCACGCTGGTCAGCGAGGCGATGGTCCAGAGCATGAAGCCAGGCTCGGTGATCGTCGACATCGCCGCCGGACGCGGCCCCGGCGGCGTGGGGGGCAACTGCCCGCTCACGGTCGCCGACCAGACCGTCAAGGTGCACGGCGTGACGATCATCGGCGAGACCAATCTGCCCGCCACGGTGCCGGCCGACGCCTCGGCGCTCTACGCGCGCAACCTGCTCGACTTCCTGAAGCTGATCGTCGACAAGGAGGCGCGCCTGGTCATCCCGAGCGACGACGACATCGTGAGCGCCTGCCTGATGACCCAGGGCGGCGAAGTGAAACGAAAGGCCTGATGCGATGGACGCCGTCTCCCCGACCCTGATCAACCTGATCATCTTCGTGCTCGCCATCTACGTGGGCTACCACGTGGTGTGGAACGTCACGCCGGCACTGCACACGCCGCTGATGGCCGTCACCAACGCCATCTCGGCCATCGTCATCGTCGGCGCCATGCTGGCCGCCGCCCTCACCGAGACGAACTTCGGCAAGCTGATGGGCACGTTGGCGGTGGCGCTGGCGGCGGTCAATGTGTTCGGCGGCTTCCTGGTGACGCGCCGCATGCTGGAGATGTTCAAGAAGAAGGACACGAAGAAATGATCAGCATGAACCTCGTCGTCCTGCTTTACCTGGTGGCCAGCGTCTGCTTCATCCAGGCGCTCAAGGGCCTGTCGCACCCGACGACCTCGATCCGCGGCAACCGCTTCGGCATGGCCGGCATGGCCATCGCCGCGCTCACCACCGTGGCGCTGATCGTCAAGCTGGCCGGCCAGATGGGCGCGCCCAATCCCTGGTTCGGCCTCAGCTACGTGCTGGTCGGCCTGCTCATCGGCGGCGGGCTGGGCGCCTACATGGCCAACAAGGTCGAGATGACCAAGATGCCCGAGCTGGTGGCCTTCATGCACAGCATGATCGGCCTGGCTGCCGTCTGCATTGCCGCGGCAGCCGTGGCCGAGCCGCAGGCGCTGATCCCCGGGCTGGCGGCGGGCGCCGCGATCCCGTTCGGCAACCGGCTGGAGCTGGCGCTGGGCTCGGCCATCGGCGCCGTCACCTTCAGCGGCTCGGTGATCGCGTTCGGCAAGCTCAGCGGCAGCTACAAGTTCCGCCTCTTCCAGGGCGCGCCGGTGCAGTTCAAGGGCCAGCACCTGCTCAACCTGGTGCTCGGGGTGGTGCTGATCGGCCTGACCGGCTATTTCGCGTGGACCGGCAACTGGATGGCCTTCGCCATCGTCACCGCCATCGCCTTCGTGCTGGGCGTGCTGCTCATCATCCCGATCGGCGGCGCCGACATGCCGGTGGTGGTGAGCATGCTCAACAGCTACTCAGGCTGGGCGGCGGCGGGCATCGGCTTCTCGCTGGGCAACAGCATGCTGATCATTGCCGGCTCGCTGGTGGGCAGCTCGGGCGCGATCCTGAGCTACATCATGTGCAAGGCGATGAACCGCTCGTTCTTCAACGTCATCCTGGGCGGCTTCGGCGGCGAGGCCGCCACGGCCGGCGCCGTGCAGCAGCAGCGCGCCGTCAAGAGCGGCAGCGCCGACGACGCCGCCTTCATCCTCGGCAACGCCGAGAGCGTGGTCATCGTGCCCGGCTACGGCCTGGCCGTGGCGCGCGCCCAGCACGCGGTCAAGGAACTGGCCGAGAAGCTCACGCACAAGGGCGTGACGGTGAAGTACGCCATCCACCCGGTGGCCGGGCGCATGCCGGGTCACATGAACGTGCTGCTGGCCGAGGCCGAGGTGCCCTACGACCAGGTGTTCGAGATGGAGGACATCAACGGCGAGTTCGGCCAGGTCGACGTGGCCATCGTGCT
>Ga0073899_10003525_pt1 | contig 13852 bp, 15 predicted proteins | sample KloWWTmetaKNB5Ph_FD_88975 | JGI IMG/M metagenome (GOLD analysis project Ga0073899, IMG submission 88975) | Active sludge microbial communities from Klosterneuburg, Austria, studying microevolution and ecology of nitrifiers - Klosterneuburg... | ecosystem: Engineered > WWTP > Aerobic digester >... | reverse complement strand
GGCCCAGTAGTCGATGGTCTCGAACTGCTCGAGCCGGCCCTGCGTGAAGTCGCCCAGACCGAACACCCGGCCATCGGTGGTGATGCCCAGGTAGCGTGTGCCCCAGGGGCCGCTGTAGTCGCGTGCGTTGAAGGTCAGCCCCAGGTAGTCGACGCTGGGAAAGTGCAGGCTGGCCGCCGCCGGGAACAGGTCGCCGATGCTGTATTCGGCCCAGTCCAGGGTCATCTCGGCCGTCACCAGCGCGGCGCGCCCGTCCACGGCCAGCGCCGTGCGCGATCGGTTCTCGGCCTGTGCCAGCGCGCTGGGGTCCCGATCGTCGTCACCACCCCCGCAGGCGGCCAGTGACAGCAGGGCCAGCCCGCAAAGCATCGAACGATTCATGTCTTGTCGGCTCCGTCGGCCACCGACCGCGTCACGGCCAGGGCGCAGCGACCCCGCCGTGGGCCCTGCCAGCAGGGCCACGCCGTCAAGCAACCGGATTGGTTTGAGATCGCCCCAGGTGCCGGCATTACCGGACCTGTCCGCGGGGATGGCGTCGACGCGGCATGGGCCGCGGCCGACTCAAGGGCAAGAGCGAGAATGTTCGAGTTGAATATAGGCCGGCCACGGGCCCGACGACCCGACGTGCGGCCACGATCTGCGCCTTGGATGATCAAACTCAACGATCATCGGTTGCCGCCGACAGGCAGCGGCTGGAAAGTCTTGGGCGTGCTGTGGCGGACGCGCTGTTTCAAGGCTGCAGCTGCGCCTGCCAGGCGCGGCCGTCGTTGCCTTGCCAGGTGATGTTCGGGCCATCGACGCGCAGGCGGCCCAGCGGCCGGCCGAGCGCGTCGCTCACCACGTCACCCGCACCGGGCGGCAGCGGCTCGCTGGGCCGCCACTCGCCCTGCACGCGGGTACGCAACGCCGACAGGCGATCACGCCAGACCGCGTCTCCCGCACCGCCAGCTGCGGCCAGTTCGGCGATGACCGCCGCCAGCACATCGTGGGCGGGCGCGGCCAGGCGCGCGGCGGCCTGCGCGTTGGTCGCAGCTGGCGGTGCCGCGGCACCCTTGATCGCGGCTTCGGACCGTTCGGCGCGCTGAGGCCCAGGGCCCTGGATCTGCCCGGTGGCCGAGCCAAGCTTGGCGTCCGCCGCCGTTTCGGGCCTGGGCGCTGCGGCCGGCGCCACGACAGGGGCGGGCGCCGGCGCGGGCGCTGCCGGCGCAGGTTCGCGTTGGCGCTCGGCCAAAGCATCGTGGCGCGCTGCGCGGCCGGCCCCGGGCTGCGGCGCTGTTTGCGGTGCTGGCGGTGCTTGCGGTGCCGATAACGCGGCCGATGGTTTGGCAGGTGCAGTGGCTTCGGTTTGAATTGCAGGCGCTGCTGCTGTCGGTGTCGCCTCTTGCGCCGGTGCGGCAATCGGGTCCTGGCCGGGCAGGGCCTCGGGCGGTGGCCCACCCTGCCACATCAGGCCGACCAGGCCGGCGATCAGCAGCGAGCCCAGCGCGCCCGCGGCCATCGGGGTCGACAGCCAGCCGAACCAGCGTTCGAACCCACGGCCCTGCGAAGCGGCGGCCCGGGTTGGCAGCGCGGCCTGTCGCGCGTGTTCGAGAATGCGCGCGCTCAGTGCCGGTGGTGGCGCCGCATCGTGGTCGGGCGCGTGGCGCAATGCCGCCTGCAACCGCGCGTCGCGCGGCACGTCGTCGTCTGGCCGGTGCGGCGTGTTCATCGCAGGCCCGCCGCGGACAGGTGAGCGCCCATGCAGTCGCGCAGTTTGCTCATTGCGTAGCGCAGCCGGCTCTTGGCGGTCTCGAAGCCGAGGTCGAGCGTGCGCGCCAATTCGTCCAGCGTCAGCCCATCCTCGTGATGCAGCAGGAACACCGCACGCTGCGCCACCGGCAGGCGGTCCAGGCAGTGCAGCAGGCGTTCGCCGGCCTTGCGCCAGAAGGCCTGCTCGGCTGGGTCGTTCGCGTCGGCCGATGGCCAGTCGGCCCAGGGGTCGTCACCGGCGCCGTCATCGCCTGGCGGGCCGTCGTCCACCGACAGCTCGCGGCCGCTCTTGCGCAGACAATCCACCGCGCGGTGGTGTGCCAGCGTGAACAGCCAGGTGCGAAAACTGGCACCCTGCGGGGCCCAGCGCTGGCGCGCCTGGATCACGCGTGCCCAGGTGTCCTGGAACACCTCGTCGGCCTGTTGCGCCAGCGCCCGGCCCAGCACGCGGCGCACGAAGCGGTACAGCGCCGCATGGTGGCGCTGGTACAGCGCATCGAAGGCGCGTGCATCACCTTGCGCGTAGGCACGCATCAGGTGGTCGTCGTCGGCGGCGTTCATGTCACTTCTACGTTTCAACCCCGCAAACGGGGCTGGCGCGTATCACCTGCCATGACCGATACCGGATCCACCGAATCAGGCTTTGACTTTCGGCACGCGCCCCATCAGGTAGAACTCGTCGTTGGGCCGCATGCCGCTGACGTTGGCCAGCCGGTTCGACAGGCCGAAGAAGGCGGTGATGGCCGCGATGTCCCAGATGTCGTCGTCGGAAAAACCATGCGGGCGCAGGGCCTCGAAATCGGCTTCTTCGACCTCGTGCGAGGTGGTGCACACTTTCATCGCGAAGTCGAGCATGGCACGCTGGCGTGGCGGGATGTCGGCCTTGCGGTGGTTCACCGCCACCTGGTCGGCGATCAGCGGCTTCTTCTCGTAGATGCGCAGGATGGCGCCGTGCGCCACCACGCAGTACAGGCAATGGTTCACCGCCGAGGTGGTGGTGATGATCATCTCGCGCTCGCCCTTGGTCAGGCTGCCCGTGTTCTTCACCAGCAGTGCATCGTGATAGGCCATGAAGGCGCGCCACTCGGCCGGCCGGTGCGCCAGCGCCAGAAAGACGTTGGGCACGAACCCGGTCTTGGACTGCACGTCCAGGATGCGCGTCTTCATGTCGTCGGGCAGGCTGTTCAGGTCGGGCACGGGCCAGCGGGAAATGGGTGCGTTCATGGTCGGTCTCCTTCAGGTACGGAACTGCATGGCATGCAGGCGGGCGTAAAGGCCGCCCTGCGCAAGCAGTGCGGCATGGTTGCCTTGTTCGATCAGCCGCCCGGCCTCGAGCACCAGCACGCGGTCGGCATGTTCGATGGTGGCCAGACGGTGTGCGATGACCAGCGTGGTGCGGCCCTTCATCAGCCGCTCCAGCGCGTCCTGCACGGCACGTTCGCTTTCGGCGTCCAGCGCCGAGGTGGCCTCGTCCAGGATCAGGATCGGCGCGTCCTTGTAGATCGCGCGCGCGATCGCCACGCGCTGACGCTGCCCACCCGAGAGTTGGCTGCCGTTGTGGCCGACCAGCGTCTGCAGGCCCTGCGGCAGCGCACTGACGAAGTCGAGCAGGTTGGCCGCGCGCAGCGCGGCGCGCACGCGGCCTTCGTCCACGGCATCACCCAGCGCCACGTTGGCCGCCACGGTGTCGTTGAACAGCACCACGTCCTGGCTGACGAGCGCGAACTGCCGGCGCAGCGCGCGCATGTCCCAGTCGCGCAGCGGCCGGCCATCGAGCAGCAACTGGCCCGAGCTGGGTTCAATGAAACGCGGCAGCAGGTTGACCAGGGTGCTCTTGCCGGCGCCCGAGGGCCCGACCAGGGCCACCGTCTCGCCTTGCCGCAGCTGCAGGTTCAAGCCCTGCAGTGCAGGCTCGCCGTCGCTGCGGTAGCGCAGGCACACGTCCTTCAGTTCGATCGCGCCCAATGCGCGCACCGGGGCGTGGTCGCCGCCTACTTCGAACGGGCTTTGCTCGATCAGCTCGACGCTGCGTTCCACCGCAGCCAGGCCGCGGGTGATCGGCGCCATCACGTCCGACAGGTGCTTGATCGGCGTCACCAGCAACAGCATCGCGGTGATGAAAGCGACAAAGCTGCCCACCGACGAGCCGCCGCTGCCAGCCTGCCACAGCGCCATCGCGATCACCGAAGACAGCGCGAACGCGGCCAGCATCTGCGTCACCGGGGTGATGCTGGCGCTGGCCACCACCGATTTCAGCAGCAGCCGGCGCAGCGCACTGGCCTTGGCCGTGAAGCGCCCGGCCTGCGCCGGCCCTGCGCCGTGCAGGCGCACGATGCGCCAGGCCAGCACGTTTTCTTCGACCACGTAGGCCAGCTCGTCGGTGGCACCCTGGCCCTGCACGGTCAGCTTGTGCAGGCGCCGACCCATGGTGCGCATCACGAAGGCCAGGGTGGGAAACAGCAGGGCGACGAACAGCGTGAGCGGCCAGTTCAGCCACAGCAGATAGCCCAGCAGCGCAACCATGGTCAGCGAGTCCTTGACCAGCGTGAGCAGCGCGCCGATCAGCTGCGTGGTGCCCTGCTGCACCTCATACACCAGCGTGTTCGTCAGCTGGCTGGCCGAATGCCGTGTGTACAGCCCGGGGTCGGCCGCCAGCAGGCGGTCGAACATCGCCTGTCTCAACTGCAGCACACCGTTCTGCGCCGCCGACGCCAGCCCGTACTGGGCGACGAAGCCGGCCACGCCACGCACGAAGAACAGCGCGATCAGCGCCGTCGGGATGCTCCACAGCGGCAGCTCTCGGCTGGTGAAACCCTTGTCCAGCAGTGGCTGCAGCAGCGCCGGGATCATCGGTTCGGTGCTCGCACCGACTACCGCACCCAGGCCCGCCAGCATCAGCGCGCGGCGGCCGGACTTCAGGTAAGGCGAGATGCGTGCAAGACGCTGCGTGATCGGGGCCATGGAGCGGGCTCATTATCGCGGCCGACCGTGACCTGGCCGCTGCCTACAATGCCCGACGCCGGGCGCGCGGCCCGGTCTCGGTTGCGGCGGCCCGCGCATGGGCGGCGATGACGAAAGGCCACAGGTGGAGGACCGGGTGAACGCAGTGAACCTTTTGCACGCACGGCGATCCATCGGCCCCATGCCATCACGCAGACAGTTCATGGGCGGCCTGGCCGCATGGGGCGCGCTCGGTCCCTTGCCCGCTGCCGCGCAGTTCAGGGTCGAGATCTCCGGCATCGGCGCCACCCAGGTGCCGATCGCCGTGGCCAACTTTCGCGACGAAGGCAAGACCGGCCTGTCGCTGGCCGGCGTGATCCGCGCCGATCTGGCGCGCAGCGGCCTGTTCCGCACCAGCGAGTCGAGTGAAGCGCTGGACGAACGCAGTGTCATCAACACCGCCGAATGGCGCGGGCGCGGCTTCGACGCCGTGGTGGGCGGCTCGGTCACGCGGCTGGCCGATGGCCGGCTGGACGTGCGCTACAAGCTCTGGGATGCCGTTCGCGGCGAGCAGCTGCTGGGCCAGAGCAAGCTGGTGCTGGCGGCCGACCTTCGGCTGGCCGCCCACCGCGTGGCCGACGAGATCTATCAGGCCATCACCGGCGAGCCCGGCGTGTTTGCCACGCGCATCGCCTACGTGGTGCGCAACGGCCGTCGTCACACGCTGCTGGTGACCGATGCCGACGGCGAAGGCGGCCAGGTGGCGCTGGCCAGCAACGAGCCCATCATCTCGCCAGCCTGGTCACACGACGGGCGCGAGCTGGCCTACGTGTCGTTCGAGCTGCAGAAGGCCGTGGTCTGGATCCAGAACGTGCAGACCGGCGAACGCCGGCAGCTGGCCAACTTCCGTGGCTCGAACAGCGCGCCGGCCTGGTCGCCCGACGGGCGCGAGCTGGTGGTCACGTTGTCGACCGCCGGCATCGCGCAGCTGTTCGTGATGCCGCGCCAGGGCGGCACGCCGCGCCGACTGACGACCAGCAATTCGATCGACACCGAGGCCACCTACAGCCCCGACGGCCGGTTGGTGTACTTCGTCAGCGACCGCGGTGGCGGCCCGCAGATCTACCGCGTGCCGGTCGGCGGCGGCAACCCCGAGCGCGTCACCTTCGACGGTGCGCACAACATCAGCCCCGCCATCAGCCGCGACGGCCGCTTGATGGCCTACGTCGCGCGGCAGGCCAATGGTGCCTTCAAGCTGGCCACGATGGCGCTGGACGGCAGCGGCGGCGCCCCGCGCTTGCTGAGCGACACCAGCGACGACGAAAGCCCGAGCTTTGCGCCCAACGGCCGGCTGATCGTCTACACCTCGCGCGAGAAGGGGCGTGACGTGTTGATGACCACCACGGTCGATGGCAAGATCAAGACGCGCCTGGTCAGTAGCGGCGCCGACATGCTCGAACCGGCGTGGGGCCCGTTCAACAAGTGAACCTGCCCCCGACGCGATCTCGCCGACTTTCCGATTCCCCCTGACCCAGGAGCGAACGATGACCCTCAAACCCACCCTGTCACTGGCGGCGCTGTGTGCTGCCGCCTTGCTGGCCGGCTGTGCGTCCAGCGTCAAGCTGTCAGACACGCCGGTCGAGACGCTGACCGCCAAACCGGTGGGCGGTGGCGGCAGTTCGTCCAGCTCGTCGGGCGCGCCGGGTACCTCATCGGCAACGCCGCAGTCGGGCGTGGCCACGGTCAACCTGGCGCAGCCGGGCGCCGATGCAGCGGGCTCGGGCATAGGGCGGGTGGTGTTTTTCGACTTCGACAGCTTCGTCATCAAGGACGATTACAAGCCCGTGATCGAAGGCAATGCCAAGGCGCTGGTGGCCAACAAGCAGCGTCACATGGTCGTCGAAGGCCACACCGATGAGCGCGGCAGCCGCGAATACAACCTGGCGCTGGGCCAGAAGCGCGCCGAGTCGGTGGGTCGCGCACTGGCCCTGCTGGGTGCAGAGCCGCAGCAGGTCGAAGCCGTCAGCTTCGGCGAAGAGCGCCCGGCGGTGCAAGGCAGCGACGAGGCAGCCTGGGCCAAGAACCGGCGCGCCGAGATCAAGGACCGTTGATGAATCGGCTGTCCGCCGCAACCCGCGGCCACCTGCACAGCGTGCATCTGATCGTGGGGTCGGTGCTGTCGCTGATGCTGGCGGCGGGCCCGGCACGCGCGGCGTTGTTCGACGACGACGAGGCGCGCAAGGCGATTCTCGATCTGCGCGCCCGCGTGACGCAGAACGACGAGCAGACCAAGGCCCGGATGTCGGAACTGACCGCGGCCAATGCGCGGCTGACCGAGCAGATCAACGCCCTGCGGGGCAGCCTGCTCGATCTGAACAACCAGCTCGAGGTCCTGCGCAGCGACATGGCCCGCCTGCGCGGTGGCGACGAGCAGACGCAGCGCGCGCTGGCTGACCTGCAGAAGCTGCAGAAGGACCTGGGCCAGGCCGTGGACGACCGGCTGCGCAAGCTCGAACCGGTGAAGGTCTCGCTCGATGGCCGTCAGTTCAACGCCGACCCCGAAGAGCGCCGCAGCTACGACGACGCCGTGGCGCTGGTGCGGGGTGGCGACTTCGACAAGGCGGCGGTGGCACTGGCCGCCTTCCAGCGGCGCTTTCCGAGCAGCGGTTATGGTGATTCGGTGCGCTACTGGCTGGGCAATGCGCAGTACGCGCGGCGCGACTACAAGGAGGCCATCGCCACCTTCCGTGCCTTTGTCGCCGCGGCGCCCGAACATCCGCGGGCGCCCGAGGCCTTGCTGGCGCTGGCCAACAGCCAGGCCGAGATGAAGGACACCAAGGGTGCGCGCAAAACGGTCGAAGACCTGATCAAGACCTACCCGCGCAGCGAGGCCGCTCAAGCCGGCAAGGAACGCCTGGCGTCGCTGAAGTAGCGCCCGCCCTGTGGGCGGCAATCGAGTGGAAGTGCGAACCTAGAATCGCGCGCCATGCAGGAATCCGAACTTCCTGGCCTGATCCAGCAGGTCTTGTGGGCCAGCTTCGTGCTGGCCCTCGCGTTTGGCGCGATCGCCCAGCGCACGCATTTCTGCACCATGGGTGCGGTGGCCGACATCGTCAACATCGGCGACTGGAGCCGCATGCGCATGTGGGTGCTGGCGCTGGGTGTGGCGATGATCGGCTTCAATGTGATGGTCGGTCTGGGCTGGATCGAAGCCCGTCACAGCATCTATGCCGGGCCGCGCCTGCTGTGGTTGTCCAACCTGCTGGGCGGGCTGATGTTCGGCTTCGGCATGGTGCTGGCGTCGGGCTGCGCCAGCAAGACCCTGGTGCGCGTGGGCGCTGGCAACCTGAAGGCGCTGGTGGTCTTTCTGGTGCTGGGCCTGGCAGCCTATGCCACGCTGCGCGGCGTGGTTGCGGTGTTGCGCGTGAACAGCGTCGACACTGTGAACCTTGTGCTGCCGCGCGGGCAGGACCTGCCGACGCTGCTGGCGCCCTGGCTGGGTACCGGTGCTCAGACGCAAACCCTGGCCCTGGTGCTGGGCCTGGGCCTGGGCCTGGCACTGGTGCTGTTTGCCGTGTTGCGGGCCGAAGGCCGCAGCGCCGATGTGCTGCTGGGCGGCTTTGGCATCGGTGCGCTGGTGGCGGCGGCCTGGTGGGTGTCGGGCCGCCTGGGTCATCTCAGCGAGCACCCGCTGACGCTGGAAGAATCCTTCCTGGCCACCAACTCGCGGGCGATGGAAGCGCTGAGTTTCGTGGCACCGGTCGCCTACACGCTGGACTGGTTGATCCTGTTCAGCGACAGCAGCAAGGTGCTGAGCATCGGCATCGTGTCGACGCTGGGCGTGATCGCCGGGTCTGGCCTGATGGCGCTGGCCACGCGCAAGTTTCGCTGGGAGGGTTTCGGCGGCGTGGAAGACACCGCCAACCACCTGGTGGGCGCCGTGCTGATGGGCGTGGGCGGCGTGATGGCGGTGGGCTGCACCATCGGCCAGGGCTTGTCGGGCATGTCGACGCTGGCGCTGGGCAGCTTCATCGCCCTGGCCGCCATCATTGCCGGCGCGGTGCTGGCGCTGCGCTGGCAGATCTGGCGACTGGAGCGCAGCCTTTGAGTGCATCGCCTGCATCGCCCACATCCCCCGAACTGGCCGGCGCCGACCTCGAGCGGCGTTTCGGCGGCCTGCGCCGCTTGTACGGCGACCTGGCTTACGCGCGCCTGCGCGCAGCCCGGGTGGCCGTGGTGGGGCTGGGCGGTGTCGGGTCGTGGGCGGTCGAGGCGCTGGCGCGCAGCGGCGTGGCCGAGCTGCAGCTGTTCGACCTCGACCATGTGGCCGAATCCAACGTCAACCGCCAGGTGCAGGCGCTGGGCCGCACGCTGGGGCAGGCCAAGACGCGCGCGCTGGCCGAGCGTGTGGCCGAGATCCACCCCGGCTGCCGCGTGCTGGAGATCGACGACTTCGTGCAGCCCGACAACTGGCCGGCGCTGCTGCCGTCGCCGGTGGACCTGCTGATCGATGCCTGCGATCAAAGCAGCGCCAAGCTGGTGCTGGCGCAATGGGCGCTGGCCAGCGCCGTGCCACTGGTCTGCGTGGGCGCGGCCGGCGGCAAGCGCCGCGCCGAAGCTGTGAGCGTCGAGGACCTGGCCGACACCACGCACGACCCGCTGCTGGCCAGTTTGCGCCAGCGCCTGCGCAAGGCCGGCACGGCAGCACGCCAGGGCCGCATCGGCCTGCGCTGCGTGTTTTCGCGCGAGGCCGTGCAACGCCCGGCTGCGGTGGACTGCGACATCGCCGGTGCCACGGCCAGCGGTGCCGCGCTGGCCTGCGCCGGTTATGGCTCCAGTGTCACCGTCACCGCCACCTTCGGCCTGGTGGCCGCGGGTGAGGCGATCGAACAACTGCTGGCACCGCGGCCGGGCTGAGGCCTGGATTTTCCTGGCTATAATTTAAGGCTCTGCGGAGAGGGTCGTTAGCTCAGTCGGTAGAGCAGCGGACTTTTAATCCGTTGGTCGCGTGTTCGAGTCACGCACGACCCACCACGTGACCGTCGAAGTTTCGGGCTCTTAGCTCAGTTGGTAGAGCAGCGGACTCTTAATCCGTTGGTCGGCAGTTCGAGCCTGCCAGGGCCTACCAGAAAATATAGTGGAAACAACCACCTAGCAGCTCCCCTGCTAGGTGGTTGTTGTCCTTTGGGCAGCCGTTGCCAGTTCTGATGGATTGCCCAGCCGGTGTCACGCTTGATCCTCTAAGAGCCTTCAGGCGCCCGACATTTGTAGCAGCTGCCCAGCAGGGCCCGGCCACAGAAGCCCGCACCTGCCACCGACGATTTTGCGGGCCACTTAACAATCTGGTCGGAGCGCCGCTGCCCTTGCCCGCAGGCTGGCCGTCGCCGCCGGAACACCAGCGGGTTCGGCAGCAGGCCAATATCTCAGCCAGCTTGGCGGGATGACCGCGGTCATCGAGGAGATCTGCCGAAGCCATCGCCGAAGGTGCGGCATTGGCAGCAGGCGCCTTGCGCCTAAGCGGCCTTGGTGCCTTTGCGCTGCAAGCTGCGGTCGCGGCGGTGCATGCAGAAGCGGCGCGGACGAGGTCGTCCGACTGGCCGCAGATCGCCGGTCAGAACGACGCCAGGCTGCCCGGCAACCACCTGGTGCCGGCCGCGATGGACGAACTGGGCGGCTGACGAAATGTTCTCGGGTGCTGTCGAAATCTGGTGAAACCATTCGTCGTCTCCTTGCCGGCAAATCGAAAACCCACCCTCTTGAAGCGACCCATCTGGAGACTTGCATGACCAAGCTCACCCCCTACCTTGGCTTCGACGGCAACTGTGCCGAAGCGATGCGCTTCTATGAAATTGCCCTCGGTGGCAGCATCAACATGACGCTGACCTACGGCGAATCGCCGATGGCCGAGCAGTTTCCTGCGGAGCACCACAAGCGCGTCATGCATTCAGCCCTGAGCCTGCCCGCCGGCGGCCAGCTCTTTGCGGCCGACAGACCGCCTGGAACCGAAAGCAGCACCCCGAGCGGCAATCGCGGTGTTGGCCTGACACTGGAGTACGCGGATATCGCCGCCGGTGAAGCCGCCTTCAATGCGCTGGCCGAAGGCGGCAAGGTCACCATGCCGATGGCCGCCAGCTTCTGGGTCGAACGCTTCGGCATGCTGACTGACCGCTTCGGGGTTGGCTGGATGGTCAACGCCGGTCCGTCCAAGCTCTAGCCCAACCCTCAAGACCCATACCGAGGAACCCGCCATGTCAGACCGAACCGTCAAGTTGCACCGTGTCTTGCGTGCCCCTCCCGAGAAGGTCTATCGCGCCTTTCTCGAACCCGAGGCGTTGAGCAAATGGATTTCGCCCTACGGCTTCACATGCACCGTCCACCACATGGAGGCCAGAGCCGGCGGCCGTTTCAGGATGTCGTTCCGCAACTTCGGTTCCGGCACTGTGCACTCGTTCGGCGGCGAGTATCTCGAGCTGAAGTCGAACGAACTGATTCGTTACACCGACAAGTTCGACGATCCCAGTCTGCCCGGGGTGCTGCAGGTCACGGTCACGTTGCGGGCCGTCATGTGCGGCACCGAGCTCAGCATCGAGCAGAGCGGCATTCCGGATGCCATCCCCCTGGAAATGTGCTACCTCGGCTGGCAGGAATCGCTGACCCAGCTGGCGACGCTGGTCGAGCCCGAGATCCCCGGCTGACAACCCCGAACCCACAGGCCGAACCTCATGAACTACCTGTGGCTGGTCTACCTCGATCCCGAACATTGGAGCGCCTGCAGCGACCAGGTCTGCATGGACTTCGTGTTCGAACTGCAGGCTTGAGGCCGTCTGACGGCGAGGTGTGCTTTGTCCTGCGTTGACAACAACAGGAGAACCGCAGTGGTGAACAAGAACACGATTTGCCTCTGGTACGACGGCACCGCATTGGAGGCCGCGCATTTCTATGCCGCGACCTTCCCGGACAGTGCTGTGGGCGCGGTCCATCGCGCGCCCGGCGACTATCCCGCCGGCAAGGAAGGCGACGTGCTGACGGTGGAGTTCACGGTGATGGATATTCCGTGCCTCGGCTTGAACGGTGGCCCGCAGTTCATGCACAGTGAGGCCTTTTCATTCCAGGTTGCGACCGACGATCAGGCCGAGACAGACCGCCTTTGGAACGCGATCATCGGCAACGGTGGCCAGGAAAGCGCGTGCGGTTGGTGCAAGGACAAGTGGGGTCTGTCGTGGCAGATCACGCCGCGCGCCCTGACGGCAGCGTACACCGACCCCGATCGCGCTGCGGCCCAGCGAGCCTTCGAGGCCATGATGTCGATGACAAAGATCGATATCGCCGCGATCGAGGCGGCACGGCGCGGCTGATGCTCTGCGAGCGACTCAGCGAATTCAACCCCCTGCACGCTGCAGCCTCGACGGAAGAAGACCATGCACCCATCGGCGACCCGCTCCCCGGTACCCAAGGCCGCCGCGGCCCGCGGCACCCCCGCAGCTTCGTCACGCCTGGTGTTGCTGGTGGCGACGCGCAAGGGCGCATGGCTCTTCTGCGCCGACCACACGCGGCGCACTTGGACGACTGACGGACCGCATTTTCTGGGACACACCATCAGCCATGTCCATCTCGACCCGCGCGATGGCAGCACGCTGCTGGCGGCGGCCAGGACCGGCCACCTCGGGCCCACCGTGTTTCGCTCCACCAACCTGGGCCGCACCTGGAAAGAAGCCCGGCAGCCGCCCGCGTTCGCGAAGCCAACCAGTGCGTTGCCGCCACGTTCTGTCGAGCACACCTTCTGGCTGACGCCAGGCCACGCCAGCGAGTGCGACAGCTGGTACGCCGGCACCTCGCCGCAAGGCCTGTTCCGCTCCGAAGACGGCGGCAACACCTGGGCGCCGCTGCCGGCGGTCAACGACAGCGCCGAGTTCCGTGAGTGGATGGGCTCGGCGCAAGACGGCACGCCTGATGGACCGAAACTGCACTCCATCCTCATCGACCCGCGCGACCCGAAGCATCTTTACTTTGCGATGTCCGGCGGCGGCGTGCACGAGTCGCACGACGCCGGGCGCAGCTGGGCGACGCTGATCAAGGGCATGGAGGTGGTCGAAGGCATGGACGCGGCCACCGTCACCTTTCACGACCCGCACTGTGTGCGCCTGTGTCCGAGCAATCCCGATCGGCTGTATCAGCAGAACCACTGCGGCATCTACCGGCTCGATCGCCCCGGCGATACCTGGCAGCGCATCGGCCGCAAGATGCCCAAGCGCGTGGGCGACATCGGCTTCCCGATGGTCGTCCATCCGCGCGACGCCGACACGGCCTGGGTGTTCCCGATGGATGGCACGAGCGTCTGGCCGCGCACCAGCCCTGACGGTCGCCCTGCCGCCTACGTCACGCGCAATGCCGGCAAGACATGGCAACGGCTGGACCAGGGCCTGCCCGCGAGCCAGGCGTGGTGGACGGTGAAGCGCCAGGCGATGACGGTGGACGCGCGACCGGCCCCCGCGCTGTACCTCGGCACCACCAGCGGTGAACTCTGGATCGGGTATGAGGAAGGCGCGCGCTGGATGAACATCGCCCGCCATCTGCCCGAGATCTACGCGGTGGAAGTGGCCGAACTCAGGTGACCGTGAACCGGCAGGTCAGGGCGGCGCGATGCAGGTGCTGATTCCAGGGGCGCTGCGGTCCTACACGAAGGCCTCGCACGTCGAGGCCGTCGGCGAGACGCTGGCTGCGCTGCTGCTTGACCTCGAACGCCGCTACCCCGGGCTGCGCTTTCGCATCGTCGATGAGCAAGACCGGTTGCGGCCGAACATGCGCATCTTCATCAACGGCCTGGGCATACGCGACCTCGGGCATGCCTTGCGACCCGGCGACTTCGTGGCCATCGTGCTGGCGCTCAGTGGCGGCTGAGCAAGTTGGAAAGAAGTGCCCAAGCGGGTAGGCGACGTGCGCTCGCGCCTCGCAGTGTTTAGGTCGCGATCAGCCAGCAGCTTGCTCGCGTGTGCAGGCTGAATCCAGGCCTTCGGGCCCGTCGCGAAGAAGGCTTCGAGCCCTTTGTGCGCGACCGTTCGAATCTCGACCGAGGTGTATCGCGTGGCGTTTTGGTACGCAAGATGAACGCGGTGCGAGCCAGGCCCGCTTGCTCTCGATGTCGATGATCTTCACCGACGGCCTG
>Ga0073899_10003517_pt1 | contig 13866 bp, 14 predicted proteins | sample KloWWTmetaKNB5Ph_FD_88975 | JGI IMG/M metagenome (GOLD analysis project Ga0073899, IMG submission 88975) | Active sludge microbial communities from Klosterneuburg, Austria, studying microevolution and ecology of nitrifiers - Klosterneuburg... | ecosystem: Engineered > WWTP > Aerobic digester >... | reverse complement strand
GCGGTCACGCCCGACCCGCAGGTGGTGATCGCGGGCTTCGACAGGTTCACGCCTGCGGCTTCGAAGGTGACGCGCAGGGCTTCGGGGGATTTCATTGTGGCGTCGGCGTTCAGCAGCGTGCTGAACGGGATGTTCCTTGATCCAGGGATATGGCCGCCGCGCAGGCCCGCGCGCGGCTCGGGGGCTTCGCCTTTGAACCGGGCGGCAGAGCGGGCGTCGAGGATTTCGGCCTCGCCCAGTTTGGCGGCGTGGGCGACTTGCGTGACGTCTTTCACCAGATGGTTCTGGCGGGAAACCGTCATGTGGCGGTCGCGCACGATGGGGGGCATGTCTTCTATCTTGCGGCCCTCGGCGCGCCATTTCGGCAGGCCACCGTCCAGCACGGCCCCGTCCGTTTTGCCCATCAGCCGGAAGATCCACCAGACGCGGGCGGCGGAAAACAGGCCTGCGCCGTCGTAGATCACCACCTGATGGCCGTCGCCGATCCCCATCGCGCGAAGGCGGCTGATGAATTTTTCCGGCGGCGGCGCCATGTGCGGCAGATTGGAACGCTGGTCGGTAATTTCATCGATATCGAAGAAGCGCGCTCCGGGGATATGGGCGGCAGCGTATTCCGCCTTGGCGTCACGGCCTGCGTCGGGCAGATACCAGCTGGCGTCGATCACCCGCAAATCGGGGTCTTTCAGATGCGCGGCCAGCCAATCGGTGGAGACCAGCGTTTTCGGATCATCGGTGGGGGAGGGGGTCATCTGCGGCGCCTCTCTTGATCTGCTCGACGGGGATGCCAAAGCAGTTAAACCGAAGGGCGCGGGCAGGCAAGGGAGCGCGGGTGCAACAGCGGGCACCCGCGCAAGAATATTACTTTTTCGCCAGCATGTTTTTGACGACGCCCAGTACGGCCATCAGCACACCGCCGCCGACGCCGCCCGAGGCGACCGAGCCGATGATCGAGGCCAGATCCATGCCGCCGCCCGCTGCCGCCCCGGCAGCCGCCGCACCACCGCCCAGCATGCCCAAAATCTGGCCACCCAGACCACCGCCCAGAATACCGGCAATCGAGTTGCCCAACGTGCCAAGGTTCAGGTTTTTCAGTGCTGCACCTGCGACGTTACCGCCAAGCGCGCCTGCGATCAGCTGAATGATCAGGTTCATATCCATGTTACTGGTTCCTTCCCTATGGGGTGCCGACCGTTATGGTGCGGGCATTTCCCAGCCTATCTTGGCCCGGAGGCGGGCAAACTGATAGGGGGAATTCTGCCAGAAGCTTGACCATCCGGCAACGCATCCGGCGACAGGGCTAGAAGTTGCCCTTCAGGCCCTGCTTCATGATCCGCGATTTTTGCCGATCCCAATCGCGCTTGGCGCTGGTTTCGCGTTTGTCGGCCAGCTTTTTGCCCTTGGCGACGCCCAGCTTGATCTTCACCATGCCGCGATCATTGAAATACATCTTCAACGGAACGATGGTCATGCCTTCGCGGCCAATCGCATTCCACAGCCGCGACAGTTCCTTTTTGGAAACCAGCAGCTTGCGACGGCGGCGTTCTTCGTGCGGGAACAGCGAGGCTTGCAGGTAGGGCGCGATGTAGCTGTTGATCAGCCAAAGCTCGCCGCCCTCGACGTTGGCATAGCTTTCGGCGATGTTGGAGCCGCCCTTGCGCAGCGACTTTACTTCCGATCCGAACAGCATGATGCCCGCTTCCAGATCCCATTCGATGTGATAATCGAAACGGGCACGCCGGTTTTCGGCGATCAGTTTGGAATTGGGATCGGATTTCTCTGCCATGATGCGCCCGAGATAGGCGAGGTGGCGACCAGAGTCCAGAAGCGGGGCGGAGATGTTCCTTCAGATTGCAGTCGGCACGGCGCTTTTGCTGGTGAACATCACCGTCGCCGCGATTGCCGCGATGGTGCTGGAGGGGCTTCTGATGCGCGCGCATCATTGGCTGTTGCGCGAGCCGCATCGCCCCAAGCTGGTGGTGCTGTTGGCGGGGGTGTCGTTATGGGTGCTGGGCGTCGTGGCGGCGGGTGTGTGGATCTGGGCGCTGACCTATCTGGGGTTGGGCGTTTTCGCGACGTTGGAGGAGGCGGTCTATTTCTCCTTGGTCAATTACACGACACTGGGCTACGGCGATGTGCTGATGCATCCGGCGTGGCGGCTGTTGGGCGGGATGGAGGCGGCAAACGGTTTCCTGAACTTCGGTTTGTTGACGGCGCTGCTGATTGAAGGGCTGCGCCAGATCAGATTGGGACAATTGGATACCCGGCAGAGGCGGAAGCGGTGACGCGGCGCCTCTGCGGCGGAGATTAAGCCGCAAGGCGGGCGCTCCGTCGGGCAAGGAAAGTGCGGGCGGCAACCGAATCAAGGCGCGGGAAGAAGCTGTCTTCAGGGTAGCGGCCCGCGCCATCGGTGATGCCAGGGCAATGCAGCAAGACGCCCGTGTTGGCGTAGACGAGTTCTTCGTCGGCAAACAACGGGGTGATGACATCCACGGCCGTCGGGGCAAAATGGCGGCGCACGGTCGGCCCGGCAAGTGCAAGGGCCGGGACCAACGCAAATGGCGCGCCGTCCATTGCCGCATCATCCAGAGTGTCAATCAGCAGGTGCTGACCGGGCAACAGCAGCAGGTCGGAACAGGCATCATACTGGCCGCCCGGCAGCATCAGCAGGGCGGTTTCCAGTTCGGGGCGCAGGCTGCGACGGGTCAGATGCAGGATGCGGGCAAGGCCGCCATCAAGGGTTTGGACACAATCGCCGACCGTCAGCGCCTCAATTGGCCGCCAACCACTGGCGGTTTCCAGCAAAGTGCCGGCGACAAGACCGGTGGTGACAGGAGAAAGCAAGGTTTCAACCGCCGAAAAACCTGCGGCGCTACGAGTAAAGTCTTGCATGAACATGGGGTTATCCTCCGGATTAATCTGTGTGGCGTTTATGTGTGCCTGCTGACAAAGAAGCACCCGAAATTTGCCGTTTTTTCGACACGGGCGCGGCGGGGCTTTGGCATTGCTGACATGACGGAAACAATGATCGGCCCTGCCAGGCTGATCCTGCGGGTGTGACGACAGATTAATGCTTGATTAAGCAACAATCCGCAGAGCAGATCAGCTGATTCGGCGGTTTTGTGTCAGGATCAGCACGCCGCAAACGACGATGATGGCCGAACCGACCATGGTGGCGGCGTCTGGCCTTTCGCCAAAAACGCTGACGCCAAGCAGCATTGCAAACAACAACCGGGTGTAGCGGAACGGCGTGACCACGGCGACCTCACCCACCCGCATGGCAGTGGTCAGCGCGGCATAGGCGCTGATGCCAAAGGCTGCGGCACCGGCAAGCAGCAGCAGGGTTTGCGGCGTGGGCAGGCTGGCCTTGCCGCCGACGGCAAGCATGATCAGGCCCGACAGGGTCAGCATGACAAAGCCGCTGACGCCAAGCTGCGCGTTAGACAGCGCAGGCGGTGCTGCTCGGGTGGCAAGGTCGCGGCCTGCGAAGCCTGCCATGGCGATCAAGGCCAGCAAGGACAGCGCGGAAAACCCGTCAACGCCGGGGCGCAGGATGATCAAGACTCCGACAAAACCCAGCAGGATCAACAGCCAGCGTTTCAGCCCGACGCTTTCGCCAAAGATCAGCGCCGCCCCCAGCACGACAACCAGCGGCGTCGCCTGCAAGATCGCCGAGGCGACTGAAATCGGTGTCAGCGCGATGGCGAGGGCATAGAAAAGTCGGCCTATGATCTCGAACCCCGCGCGCAGCGCCATGGTGCGGCTGAACATGGCGGCGGGAACCGGGGATTGGCCCGCGCGCAGGGCAAGCGCGGAAAATACGATGATGCCGACAACCCCCATGATCAGGATCGCCTCGCCCACCGGAATCTGGCGGCTGGCGGCTTTCAGGAAGGCATCTTCCAGCGCGAAACCGGCCATTGCGGCGGTCATATACAGGCTGCCGCGCAAGTTTGGCGTCATCTGGGGCGACCTTTCCGTTCATACTGGTTCAAATATCCCCGCCGGAGGCTCCGGCTGCGGCGCGGGGAGCCTCCGGCGGGGATATTTCGGCCAATGTGAAGCCTTACAGAAGGCCCGCGTGCTGCATTGCAGCCTTGATGCGCACCTTGGTGGAATCGGTCAGCGTGATCAATGGCAGCCGGACATCTTCGCTGCAAAGGCCCAGCAGTGACAGGCCGTATTTGGCACCGGCAAGCCCTGGCTCGATGAAGATCGCCTCGTGCAGCGGCATCAGACGGTCCTGATATTCCAGGGCTTTGGCATAGTCGCCCGCAAGGGTCGCCGCCTGGAATTCCGCACACAGACGCGGTGCTACGTTGGCGGTGACCGATATGCAGCCGACGCCGCCATGTGCGTTGAACCCAAGGGCGGTGGCGTCTTCACCCGACAGCTGGATGAAATCGGCGCCACAAGAGGCGCGCTGCTGACTGACACGCTCGATCTTGCCGGTGGCGTCCTTGACGCCGATGATGCGCGGCAGTTTGGCAAGCTGGCCCATGGTTTCGGGCGACATATCCACGACAGAACGGCCGGGGATGTTGTAGATCACGATCGGCAGCGTGCAGCAATCGTGCAGCGCGGTGTAATGCGCGATCATCCCGGCTTGGGTGGGCTTGTTGTAATAGGGCGTCACCACCAGTGCTGCATCGGCGCCGACCTTTTCGGCAAAGCGGATCAGCGAGATACCTTCAACCGTGTTGTTCGACCCGGCCCCGGCGATTACCGGCACGCGGCCTGCGGCGGTTTGCACCACCACTTCGATCACCTTCTGGTGTTCCTCGTGCGAAAGCGTCGGGCTTTCGCCGGTGGTGCCGACCGGAACCAGCCCGGTGGAGCCTTCGGCGATGTGCCATTCAACAAGTTTCTTCAGCGTCACCAGATCGAGTTCGCCGTTCTTGAACGGCGTAACCAATGCGGGAATGGACCCTTTGATCATGGTGCGCTTCTCCTGTCTGTGGGCTGTATGAGTCGCCCGGTTGTAAACGGGCCTTTCCTAACGGGCGATCTGCGGTTTGCCAAGCATGGGCAGTGAATTGCCGGGATAACAGCCTTGTGGGTTGTGAGAATCCGGGGCTTGGGGCAGAATCCGGGTATGAGCAGACTAATGAAGATCGCAAAAGCGGTCACACTCGGCGTTTCGATCCTGATTTCTGGCATAGCGCGGGCGGATGAAGCCACCGCGTTGCGCGATGCGTTGCGGGCTGCGGGCGCGGGCGATTGGCCCGCTGCGCTGACGGCGGCGCAAGGCGCGAGGGCGGTCGGCGGCGAGGTGATCTTGTGGCAATGGCTGCGCGACGGTCAGGGCAAGCTGGGCGATTATGAGGGCTTTCTGGCACGCAGGCCGGATTGGCCGGGCCTCGCCTTGCTGAAGGAAAAGGGCGAGGTGGCGGTGGCGCGATCCACAGATCCGGCGCGGGTGCTGGCCTATTTCGGCGCGGATAAGCCCAAGACCGGCAAGGGTGCGGTGGCGCTGGTGTCGGCCTTGCTGGCTTTGGGTAAGCAGGCTGATGCCGAGGCGGAGGCGTTCCGGGCCTGGACCACGCTGAAATTCGAGGCCGAAGACGAAGACGCCATGCTCGCCGTGATGGGCGATGCGTTGAAGGTGGCGCATGAGGTGCGGCTGGACCGCATTTTGTGGGACAGCGGCCGCAAGCCCGAAGCGCAGCGGATGTTGCCGCGGGTGTCGCAGGATTGGCAGGCGCTGGCCGTGGCGCGGATGGCGTTGCGGGCCGATAGCACCAAGGCGGTGGCACTGGTCGAGGCGGTGCCGCAAGCGCTGGCGGATGATCCGGGTCTAGCGTTTGAACGCTTTGGCTTTCGGATGCGGGCAGACCGCTATGACGATGCGGCAAGCCTGATCCTCGATCGCAGCAAGACCGCCGCCGGTTTGGGCGACCCACAGGCTTGGGCGAAACGGCGGGCCGATCTGGCGCGGATATTGATGCGGCAGGGCGATGCGAAAACCGCCTTCAAGGTTGCGGCGAACCATCAGCTGAGCGCGGGCGACATTTATGTTGATCTGGAGTTTCTGGCGGGGTTTATCGCGCTGCGCAAGCTGGGCGATCCTGACAGTGCGGCCAAGCATTTTGCGCATCTGAAAGAGACGGTGGCGACACCGATTTCGGTTGCGCGGGCGGAATACTGGATGGGCCGCGCGCTGGAGGCCAAGGGCGACAAGGCCGGGGCGGACGCCGCCTATGCGCGGGCGGCGCGGAACCAGACGGCCTATTACGGCATGCTGGCATCCGAGAAAATCGGCCTGCCGCTGGACCCCGCGCTGGTAAACGTGGGCGAACCGGGGCCGGGGTGGCGCAGTTCTGGCTTTGCGGGCAGTTCGGTTCTGGCGGCGGGCATGGCCTTGGCCGAAGCGGGCGACCGGACTTTGGCCAAGCGGTTCTTTCTGCATCTGGCGGAAAGCCTGGACGGCACCGAGTTGGAACAACTGGCCGATCTGGCCCTGCGGATGAACGAGCCGCATATCGCGGTGTTGATCGGCAAGGCGGCGGCAGAGCGCGGGCTGATTCTGCCGCGCGCCTATTACCCGGTGCCGGATTTCGTGCCGGATAACCTGCCGATCAGCCGGGCGCTGGCCTTGTCGATCTCGCGGCGGGAAAGCGAGTTTGACCCCGGCGCGCAAAGCAAGGCGGGTGCGCGCGGGCTGATGCAGGTGTTGCCTGCCACGGCGGAACAGGTGGCGAAGAAGCTGGGCGAGCAATCTTCGGCGGGGCGGCTGATTTCAGACCCGGCGTTCAACGTGCGGATGGGGTCGGCCTATCTGAGCCATATGGCAGAAGAATTTGGCCCTGCGGTGGCGCTGATCGCCTCGGGCTATAATGCCGGGCCGGGGCGGCCGCGCAAGTGGATCGCGCAGTTTGGTGATCCGCGCAGCGCGGCGGTGGATGTGGTCGATTGGGTCGAAATGATCCCGTTCACCGAGACGCGCACCTATGTGATGCGGGTTTCCGAAGGCGTGGTGATCTATCGCGCGCGGCTGAAGGGGCAGGCCGGGCCGGTACGGCTGACCGCCGAACTGACGGGACGTTAAACGGTTGGCGTGATCGACCGCGAGGTCACCCATTGTCGCCACAGCGTGAACAGGCTGGCCGCGACAACCACCAGCGTTCCGATCGCCACGTTTGGGCGCAGGCTTTCACCGAACCAGAACACGCCCTCCAGCGCGATGAACACCAGTTGCAGGTAGGCAAGCGGTTGCAACACCGACGCTTCGGCCACGGCATATGCCTTGATCAGCAGGCCGTGACCGATGATCGCGGTGCAGCACAGCGTTGCCATGAACAGCCAGTCGCCCGATGACATCGGCGTCCAGTGCCACAGCCCGAACGGGGTGATGGCGATGGCCCCGATGATGCCGATCCAGAAAAAGCTGACCGAGGCCGCGTCCTGCCGTGCGACATAGCGGGTCAACAACCCGTAAAGCGCGAACAGAAACGCCGCAACCAGCGGGATGATGGCCCAGGGCGAAAACACCGTCATGCCCGGCTGCAGGATGATCAACACACCGCAAAAGCCGACGGCAATCGCGCTCCAGCGCCGCCAGCCGACCTTTTCGCCCAAAATCGGGCCAGACAGCGCCGCGACCAGCAAGGGGGTGCAGGCAAACACGGCATGGGTCTCGATCAGGCCCAGCTTGACGAAGGCAACAACCATGATCGCCACCTCGACGATTAGAATCAGGCCGCGACCGATTTGCAGATAGGGGTGCTTGGTGTGGATCGCGGCGCGCAAGCCACCGGGGGCGCGGGCGGCCAGCAGCATCACGAAGGCGGCGAAGACCCAAAAGCGGATCATCACGACCATATAGACGCTGTAATTGCTGCCCAGATGCCGCGACACCCCGTCTTGCAGCGCGAAGATCGCGGCAGAGCCAGCCATCAACCAGATGCCTTTGCGGGTGTTCTGGGTTGCTTTCATCGCGCTCATCGGACGGCCTCGGTTCGGTGGGTGTGCCAAAATGCAAAGATGCCCGCCGCAACGATCAGCACGGTGCCGAACACCACCGGCAAGGCCAGCGTCTCGGCAAAGAAGGTCAGGCCGATCATCGAAGCAAAGACAATGTTGAAGTAGGCAAAGGGCTGCACGGATGAGGCTTCGGCGGTCTCGTAGGTCTTTTGCAGCAGCCAGTTTGCCGCAATCGCGATCACGGCATAGGCGGCTATGTAAAGCCAATCGGTCGCGTTGATTTTTTCCCAGAACGGCAGGCCGATCAGGGTCATCACGCCCGCGCCGATCATCGGTGGCCAGAAGAATGCGGGAAAGAACGGCTCGTCGCGGCAGGTGAGCCGGGTCAGCACGGCGTAAATTGCAAAGAACAACGCTGAAATCAGCGGCAACAGCGCGGGCCAGCTGAACACACCCGATCCGGGACGCAGAATGATGATCACGCCAGCCAGCCCGACGGCGACCGCCGCCCAGCGTTGCCACGTTAATTTTTCGCCCAGCACCGGGCCAGACAGCGCGACGACGAGCAGCGGGCAGACCGAAAACACCGCATGGCTTTCGATCAGGCCGATGAGGGTAAAGCCGTAAACCATGATGCAGATCTCGGCCACCAGCAGCAGTGCACGCACCACATGCGCAGGCATCCGGCGGGATCGGGTGGCGGCGCGCCAACCCTCAGGACGGCGCAGCGCCAGCAGCATCACAAAGGCGGCAAACACCCAATAGCGCAGCATCACCACCATCAGGGTATTGTAATGGCCCGCCAGATAGCGCGAAAAACCGTCCTGCACCGCAAAGGCGGCGACGGCGGCCAGCATCAGAAAGATACCCTTGCGGTTGTTCACGCCAGATAGCCTGCGGTCATGTGGCGCTTCTTGCCATGGCCGGCGCGACGTTCAACCTGAAAGCCCGCCTCGGCCAGACTGCGGCGGACATGGCCCGCCGCGGTATAGGTGGCAAAAGTGCCGCCGGGGGCGGTGTGGCGCGCGACCTCGGCCATGATCTCGGCCGACCATAGTTCGGGGTTCTTGGCGGGTGAAAAGCCATCCAGAAACCACGCATCGGCCCCGCCGTCCCACGCCGCAAGGGTTTCGCGCGCATCACCGATGATGATCCGCGCGCTGATCTGGCCAAGGCTGAAGCTGGTCTCGCCCGCCTGCCATGCCGCAAGAAACGGATCGGCGATCGCGCGTGCCTCGGGGAAGTGATCCAGCGCGCGGGCAATGTCGGCGGCGGGCAGTGGGAAAGCCTCAAAACTGGTGAAGCGGATCGGTGTGGCGGTGATCATCGCCAGCGCCAGCAGGTTCAGTCCGGTGCCAAAGCCCAGCTCGGCGACGTGAAAGCCGGGGGTCAGGCGGGCGGGCAGGTCATTGCCTGCAAGGAAAACATGCCGGGTTTCCGACAGCCCGTCGTTCAGCGAGAAATACGGGTCATCAAACCGGGTCGAGACCGGGATCACGCCGTCGCGCCAGTTAAGGCCGGATTTCGGGGGGGTGGGCTGTTCGCAGGAGGTCATTTGTCATAAGCCAAAGGTCGGGCGGACCATGCGGAAGGCGGTGCGGAATGGCAAGGGTTGATCTGACGGTGCGCGGCGCTGGCATCTTTGGACTGGCGATTGCCTGGGAAGCGGCGCGACGCGGCGCGCGGGTGCGGCTGATCGAGATTGACCGGGTGGGGGCAGGGTCGTCGGGCGGGCTGGTGGGGGCGTTGTCGCCGCATGTGCCGGAAAGCTGGAACGAAAAGAAGGCGTTTCAGTTGGAGAGTCTGCTGATGGCCGAAAGCTGGTGGGGGGCGGTGGAAGCCGCCTCGGGGCTGACCTCGGGCTATGGCCGGGTGGGGCGTTTGCAGCCGCTGGCGGATCAGGCGGCGGTCGAACTGGCTCGGCGGCGTGGAGAAACGGCTCTGCAGTTGTGGCAGGGGCGTGCAGCATGGCGGGTGGTTCCGGCAACGGCGGCGGCGTGGGAGCCGGTGTCTCCATCGGGTTGGCTGGTCGAGGATAATCTGAGCGCAAGGCTGCACCCCCGGCTGGCGGCGCAGGCCCTGGTTGCGGCGATCCGCGTGGCGGGAGGCGAGGTGATCATCGGTGATGCAGAGGAAATTGGCCCGGTGATCTGGGCGACGGGGCTTGCGGGGCTGAATGCGCTGTCGGCGGATCTGGGTCGCGTGGTGGGCGCTGGCGTGAAGGGGCAGGCGCTGAGCCTGCGCTATCCGGCCGAGACGTTGCCGCAGCTGTTCGTCGATGGGCTGCATGTGGTGCCGCATGTGGATGGAACGGTGGCGATTGGGTCAACTTCGGAACTGACCTTTGCCGACGGGGCGGCTGTGGACGGACAGCTTGACGCCCTGCATGCCAAAGCGGTGGCGGCCTTGCCGGTGCTGGAGGTGGCAGAGGTGGTGGCGCGCTGGGCCGGGGTGCGGCCACGGGCAAAAACTCGCGCCCCATTGCTCGGGGTCTGGCCAGGACGCCCCGGGCATTACGTCGCCAACGGCGGCTTCAAGATCGGCTTTGGCATGGCTCCGAAAGTGGCGGAAGTGATGGTGGATCTGGTGCTGGACGGCCGCGATGAGGTGCCGGAGGGGTTTCGGCTGTGAAAAGCTGTCCAGGCGAGGACAATTGCGCGCCTGTGGCGCAGAGTCTTCCAGATGCCTCTGGCCTGCGGCCAACCGGCACCGCAGTGCGCGCCGCGCGGGGATATTTAAGGACAGATGAAATACCATTTCAGACTGGCGAAAATATCCTCGGGGGAGTCATGCTTGCCTTGGCAAGCATGACGGGGGCGGAAAGCCCCCCGCTGAGCCGAAGCGAGTCAGCGCGCAGGCGAGGCAAAAAACTTGCGCGGCACGCGCGCTATGGGATCAGGCAGGTCAGCTTTTCGGGCGCTTGTCGATGATGCGCACAGCTTTGCCCTCGCTGCGTGGCACTGTGCCGGGGATACCGGCGTTGACCTGCACGCTAATGCCCAGCATTTGTTTGATGCGCTTTTGCAACCGCGCACCCAGCCGCAGCCGCTCGGCGTCTTCGGTAGGGTTGGCGGTTTCGACGCTGAGGATCATGGCATCCATTCGACCCTCACGGCGCAGTTCGATCTGGAAATGCATGGCGAGGCCGGGTTGCGCCAGAAGTTGTTCTTCGATCTGGCTAGGGAAGACGTTCACCCCGCGCAGGATGATCATATCGTCGCTGCGTCCGCGCAGCCGCTCGATCCGGCGCATCGAACGGGCGGTGCCGGGCAGCAGGCGGGTCAGGTCGCGGGTGCGGTAACGAATGATCGGCAGCGCCTCTTTGGTCAGCGAAGTCAGCACCAGCTCGCCGATCTGACCGTCGGGCAGCACTTCGCCGCTGTCGGGGTCAATGATTTCGGCCAGAAAGTGATCTTCCCACAGGTGCAGGCCGTCTTTGGTTTCGACACATTCGATGGCGACGCCCGGCCCGATCACCTCGGACAGGCCGTAGCAATCCAGCGCGTGCATGTCGAAAGACTGTTCGATTTCGATCCGCATCGCGTTGGTCCACGGCTCGCCGCCGAAAATGCCGACCTGCAGCGGGCTGTGGCGCGGGTCGCGCCCCTGGGCGCGGTATTCATCCAGAATTGACAGCATGTAGGACGGGGTTGAGCCGATGGTGGAGGCGCCGAAATCCTCGATCAGCGACACTTGCCTGTGTGTCATGCCGCCGGAAACCGGCACCACGGTACAGCCCAGTTTCTCGGCTCCGTAATGAAAGCCGAGGCCGCCGGTGAACAGGCCATAACCGTAGGACAGATGCACGATGTCGCCCGGACGGGTGCCGCAGGCGCGCATGGAACGCGCCATAAGACCGGCCCAGGTGTCAAGATCTTTTGCGGTATAGCCGACAACGGTGGGTTTGCCTGTGCTGCCGGACGAGGCGTGCAGGCGGATCACCTGTTGGCGCGGCACCGCAAACATGCCGAAGGGATAATTGGCGCGCAGATCGGATTTCAGGGTGAATGGAAAGCGGCGGATGTCCGAAAGGCAGCGCAGATCGTCGGGATGCACCCCCGCAGCTTTGAATGCGACAGCGGAGTGCGGCACGTTATGGTAGGCATGGGCCAAAGACCATTTCAGCCGGGTTAGTTGCAGCGCCTCGATTTCATCGCGCGAGGCGATTTCGATCGGGTCAAGCGATTTGCGGTCCGGGGCCAGATCGAGCATGGGGTCTCCTTCGCCAGGACAGCGAGTCACTCGTTGGTTTACCGCAATTGGCGCGCAAATATTGGCAGTAGCGTGGCAACGGGGCGAAAATCAGCGGTCTTGCGGTGTGACAAAGCGCGCCTGTGCCCGCAAAAGCGCAACGATGGTGCCGTCTGCGGTGCGAATGGTGACATCATAAATCGCGCTGCGGCCGGCGCGGGTGGTCAGGTGCGCCTCGGCGGTCAGCCGGTCGCCGGGTTTGGCTGGCGCCAGATAGGTGATGTTGTTCGCTTGCGCCACCGCGCCGCTGGTATCGGCGTTGGCGGCATAAGCAAAGGCGCAGTCGGCCAGCGTGAACAGCACGCCGCCGTGGCAGATGGCGTGGCTGTTCAGGTGCTGTGCGGTGACGGTCAGGCCCAGCCGCGCTGACTGCGGCCCGACCGTCAGCAATTCCAGCCCGAGCGCGTGGGCGGCGTTGTCGCGCGCCCACATCGCGGCGATATCGGCGGGGAGTTCAGTCATTTACGCTTTTAACAGTTCATGAACCATCGGGATGACCTTTTCGCCATAAAGCTGGATGCAGGTCAACAGCGCCTGATGCGGCACCGGGCCGGTGGTGTATTTCATGTCAAAGCGCTGGATCTTCAGATCGCGCATGGTGGCGGCGATCTTCTTTGCCACGGTTTCAGGCGAACCCACATACAGCGAACCGTGGTGGATTTCTTCGAGATAGCGGTCTTTGGTGGTGGGGGGCCAGCCGCGTTCACGCCCCAGACGGCCGAACATGGTCTGGTAATGCGGCCAGAGGGTTTCTTGCGCTTCTTCATCTGTCGCGGCGACAAAGCCGGGGGAGTGGATGCCGATCGGGCGGGTGGTTTTGCCCAGTTGGCCCACGGCGCGGTGGTAGAGGTCGATATAGGGCAGGAAGCGGCGCGGGTCGCCGCCGATGATCGCCAGCATCAGTTGCAGGTCTTGCCGCACCACCCGCACCACCGATTCCGGGCTGCCACCGACGCCGACCCATGTGGTCAGCCCCTTGGCATCCAGCGGCGGGTAGACGATCTGGTTTTTCAGCGCCGGGCGGGTCTGGCCCTGCCATGTCAGGCTGGGCTGGCGCACCAGCTTGGCGAAGATGTCGAGCTTTTCTTCGAACAAAAGTTCATAATCATCCAGTGCAAAGCCGAACAGCGGGTAGCTTTCGGTGAAGCTGCCACGGCCAAGGATCACCTCGGCGCGACCGTTAGAGATGGCGTTGAGGGTGGAAAAGCGTTGGAATACCCGAATCGGATCATCCGATGACAGCACGGTGACGGCTGTGCCAATGTGGATCTTGCTGGTCCGGGCGGCGATGGCAGCCAGCAGCATTTCGGGGGCAGAGATTGCGAAATCCGGCCGGTGATGTTCACCAAGGCCAATGAAGTGGATACCGACCTGATCGGCCAGAACTGCCTCGTCCACCACATCACGGATCACCTGATCCATCGGTTTGGGGTTGCCCTGCGCGTCGTTGGACACGTCGCCGAAGGTATCAAGGCCAAGTGCGATCATCTGTCTGCTCCTGTGTTGGACCAGACATAAGGCCAGCCACGCGGTTGGGGAAGTCCGCGCGGCTGCACAGTGGCTGTTCAGCCGATATAGGCGCGCAGGGCGGCTTCGGTGCCGTGATCGCGGATGCGGGCTAGATGCGTGGCGAAGGCGTGCTGGAATGACGGGTTGTCGGCCAGATAGCCGTAGATCGTGCGCTGGTTCAGCCAG
>Ga0073899_10003516_pt1 | contig 13867 bp, 9 predicted proteins | sample KloWWTmetaKNB5Ph_FD_88975 | JGI IMG/M metagenome (GOLD analysis project Ga0073899, IMG submission 88975) | Active sludge microbial communities from Klosterneuburg, Austria, studying microevolution and ecology of nitrifiers - Klosterneuburg... | ecosystem: Engineered > WWTP > Aerobic digester >... | reverse complement strand
CCGCGATGGCTATCACCGCGAACGCCGCGGCGCCCGCCACCTCGGCCGGCAGCAGGAATTCCACTTCGGCGAGCTGGCACGCCAGTCACGCATCGCCGCGCTGCTCGAGGACATCGCCGGGCTGGACAAACAGTTGCAGACCCTGCGCCCCAAGCTGGAAGAAGCCACCAGCCGTATTGCCGTGCTGCGCCAACGCATGCTCGGTCTGCAGTCGGCACAGCTGCTGGCCGCCAATGCCGAGCGCTACGCTGCCGCCGACGACGCACTGCCGCAGGCACGCAGAACGCTGACGGCAGCCATCGCCGAGCGCGCCGACATGCGCGGCACCCTCGACACGCTGAGTGAGAGACTCAGCGGCATCCAGATCGAGGTCGACCGTCGCCAGCGCGAACTCAAGGCCATCGACCTGCGCCTGGCCGATATTGCCCGCGAACACGGCCCGCGCCGCCACAGCCAGGCAGAGCGCATCGTCGCCTTGCGCCGCGGCCGCCGCGGCATGCCGGCACACTGGCTGCAGACCGAGGAACTGAGCCTGCTCGCTGACAAGTACGGCGACGCCCGCGGTGCAAGGCTGCAACTTGAACGCCTGCGCCGCCACATCGACGAAGGCGACTGGATCACCGACCCCGCCGTGCTGGTGGTGCGCGACCGGCTCGCGGCCGACCTGGCGATTCGCACCCGCGACTACCTCGACCGCCAGGGCTACTGCGTCACTGCGCGCAATCACAGTGACAACGCCCGCGCCGCCTACATCGCCAAGCTGCGCGCCACCGTGCGCCAGTACGCCAAGAACCTGAAATCGCTCGGTGAGCTCGCCAACGTCCACGTCGACTGCCCGACCCCGCACCTCGAGAACGACGACCTGTCCCTCGCCCAGGCCGGGCTGGAAGTGCGCTTCGACTTCGACCGCAAGGGTGCAGTGGGACTCAACGATGGCGAGGCCTCCGGCGGCCAGCAGGTCATGAAGTCGCTGATCCTGCTCATCGCCCTGCTGATGGACGAAGCCCGTCCCGGTGGCTTCGTGTTCATTGACGAGCCCTTCGCCCACCTCGACGTCGCCAACATCGACCGCGTCGGCACCTTCCTGCGCGCCACCCGCGCGCAATACCTCATCACCACGCCGGTCACGCACAACGCCAACGTGTTTGCGCCATCGCAGCTCACCCTGGTGACGCGCAAGAAGCAGCCTGGCAACGACTGGGCGCCCCCTATCGGGGTACTGCAGCGGGCGCTGGACTGAACACCATGGCGGAAGGTCGTGAACTGCAATGGGGCAAAAGGGCGAGCAGGAAGGCCTGTTCTGAAGCAGCGACCGACGGGTTTGTGATCCATTCCACGGCTCTTTCGCGATCGCGCTTGCCCATGCATCGAACACCGTCAATCCTTCACCATCCCCGCAATCCTGACCTTGGCAAAGGACACACGATGGCCCCGCTTCGCCCCCTGTTGACGCTGCTCGCCGGCCTGTGCGCCGCGAGCGCACTGCCAGCCTCTGCGCAAACCACGCCCAGCCTGAGCCTCGCCGTCAGTGAAGGCACCTCGGGCGGCATCGATGCGGCGACAGCACGCAAGAAATACGCTCCGCTGGCCGAACGCCTGGGGCTTGCACTCGGCGCCAAGGTCGAGGTGGTGTTCGTGCGTGAATTCGCCGCCCTCGAACAAGGCATGAAGGACGGCCGTTACGATTTCGTCATTGCCCGCCCATCCGACTACCCGGCGCGCGGCCTGCGCGACTACCGCTACCAGTACGTCGCCAACGCCGAGCCCGAAGGCCACTGCATGCTGGCGGTGACGGCCGACTCACCGATCCAGTCGGTCGACCAGCTACGTGGCAAGACCTTCGTGATGCCGGAGGAAGTGGCCTACATGGCGCGTTTTTGTCGCGCCGAGCTGCGCGACAAGGGCATCGATCTGGCAAAGGAGAACGTGTTCTACGTGCGCGAGCAGGGTGCCATTCCCTTCGGGCTGGAAAAAGGCATTGCCGACGTCGGCGGCATGGCCTCGTACTCAGGCGCGATCCGCCAGTGGCGCAACAAGGGGCAGCGCGTGCTGCACCAGTCTGCAGGCCAGCCCTACATGCCGGTGGTGGGCGCGCCCACCTTGTCGGCTGACGATCTTGCCAGGGCACGCAAGGTGCTGCTGAATCTGCAGCAGGACGACGCCGGGCGCGATTTTCTGCAAAGTCTCGGCATCAGCGGTTTCACCAGCAATGGTGAAGAGCGCCTGCGCAAGCTGCTGACCTGGCTGGGCGTCTGAACCAGGCCCGAAGCGCCTGTGCGCGTCTGCGGCGGTTTTGTTCGCCCGTGACGGCACCTGGGACTCGATACCGTTCCGATTGACGCGACAGCAGCCTCCCCGCCATCCGTGCGCACGAACCCGGATAGAACGGGATTGCTGGTGTTGTTGTTGCCCCTTCCGTCGCCAGCTCAATACTATGTGGACCCGAATCCGGAAATGGCCAGGCACGACCAAGGCCAGCCGTTCACCCCATGCCCGCAAACGCAGTCACTCGCGCGAACACCACCGATGTCCCTCTGCCGCTCGTCCTCGCCGGCCCAATCCTGCGTCGCCTCATGCCCGATCGGCTTGCGATCTGGCTTGCCGTCAGTGCGCCAGCTAACGCGCGCCTGACCCTCGATGCCAATGACGGAGTCAGCCGCTGCCACGTCGTGTCGGCCGGAGAGGCTGGCTGTTGCCATCTGACAGCCGGCCAGAGACTGCATTACCTGCTGATCGATCTGACGCTCGACACCCCCTTGCCTACCGAACGCTGGATTGGCTACACGCTAAGCCTGCAGGACGCGAGGCAGCCAGATGCGCCCTGGCTCGACTGGCGGGACTGGGCACCCGACCTGTGTTACCCCGGGCGCAATTCCCCCGGCTTCGTGCTGATGCCGCAGGTGAAATCCCTGCTCCATGGCTCCTGCCGCAAACCACATCACCATGGCGGAGATGGCCTGAGCAGCGCCGACCAGCTTCTGGCGCGCTGCGTGCGTGAGACGGCCTGGGAACAGAAGACGGACCACACCCCCGCGACCACTGCCACCGGCCAAGAGAGTCACGACAGTCGCGACAGCCGCCCTGACGCGCTCCAGGCCCTGCCGGCCTGGCCCAGCGCGCTGATCATGTCGGGCGACCAGATTTACGCCGACGATGTCGCCGGACCGATGCTGCGCGCCATCCACCACCTAGTCGGCCAACTTGGCCTGCCACTCGAGGCCCTGGCCGGCACGGACGATGACAGTCTCGCCGATGCCGCTGCGCTTTACGCTCATCCAGCGTGCTATTACCGGCGCGAAACCCTGCTTCCACATCATCGTCGCAACCGTGCGCTGATCGAGATCCTGTTTGGTGGCGTTGAAAAACCGGTGTTCACCACCGCCAGCGCACACAACCACCTGATCACCCTGGCCGAGGTGCTGGCCATGTATCTGCTGGTGTGGTCACCGGCGCCCTGGGATTGCATAGCGCTCGACATGCCCGCCGGGCTGTCGGACGACGAGCGCGCCTTGTATGAGCGTGAGATGCGGCAAATCCAGAACTTCATCACCGGGCTGAGCGCTGTACGGCGGGTATTCGCCCATCTGCCCGTGGCGATGATGTTCGATGATCATGACATCACCGACGACTGGAACCTGAGCCGGGAGTGGGAAGACACCGCCTACGGCCACGCATTTTCGCGTCGCATCCTTGGCAATGCACTGCTCGCATACCTGATCAACCAGGGCTGGGGCAACCGTCCGGAGGCATTCGATGGCCTGATGGTGCAGGTCGGCGACGCCCTTGCGTCACCAGGCAGTGCTGCGCACGACGCATGCCTCGAAAAGCTGCGTGCTTTCGACGAATGGCAATACGCATGGAACACCACGCCGCCGCTGGTGGTGATCGACACCCGCACGCGGCGCTGGCGTGCGGAGTTTGTCAGTCGCCAGCCCTCGGGCCTGATGGACTGGGAAGCCCTGACCGACCTTCAGCATACGCTGCGCGACCATGACGCCGTGTTGCTGGTGTCGGCGGCGCCGATCTTCGGCGTGAAGTTGATTGAGACCATTCAGCGCATGTTTACCTGGTGCGGCCATCCACTGATGGTGGATGCGGAGAACTGGATGGCGCATCGTGATGCGGCACACACGATCCTCAACATCTTTCGCCATCGGCGAACGCCGCGCAATTTCGTGGTGCTGTCAGGCGACGTCCATTATTCCTTTGTTTATGACGTGGAACTGCGCGGGCGCGTGCGCGGGCCGGACATCTGGCAGATCTGCAGCAGCGGTTTGAGAAACGAGTTCCCGCCGCGCCTGCTGTCCGTGCTGGACCGCAGCAATCGCTGGCTGTATTCGCCAAGGTCGCCACTGAACTGGTTTACGCGCCGCCGCAACATGCGCGTGATTCCGCGCAAGCCCGAGGGTGCCGCAGCCGGGAGGCGGTTGTTGAACGGCAGCGGCATCGGCCTGGTCGAGATCGACGAGGCAGGGGCGCCATGGCGCATCCGCGAACTGCTGGCCGATGGGCGCACGGTGCGTTTCGAACGCAGGGAATCTGAATCACGCTGGCGCTGACCGCGCGCATACAAAAGCACCACCGTGCGCTGAAGCTTAATCGCCCAGCAACGCGTCCACCGGCACGCCGACGCGTACGTTGCCCCAGTGGCGGCCGCCAACCACAAGCGGCATGGCGATGTCGCACAGAATCTCGCCGGTATCGCGCAGGTAGGTCTGCAACAGCAAGGACTCGGTGTTCCGCGCGGCTCGCAGTTCGGGCGGGCGTTCAAACTTGCGGCAGGTCCGGTTGCCGACCAGGTCTTGCTCGTAGTCGCCCGTCAGCGGTTTGGAGAACTGGCGGTTATGCACCGACAGGTAGCTGTCTGTATTCACCGCAACGGCGAAAACGGCGCCGCGCGTCGATGCCAGGCTGTCGTCGAGGATGGCCTGGCAGCGGCGGGCAAAGTCGTCGCCCCACGCAGTGCGGAACTTCTGCGGACGGGTGTTCGGGATGGGCTGGTAGCGGCAATCGAACACATCGACCCGCTGTTGCACCATGTTCTCGAGCTGTTCCTGAATGCGCTCCCGAAAGCGGCGCGCCTGCCCGACGGCCTGATCAAAAGCACCACGCCCGGTCTTGAAGCGCGACACCAGCTCCTGAATACCCTCGGTCGCCTTGGTGAGCTGTTCGGCGCGCTGTTCACTTTCGTCCATCTGCTGTGCGACCGTGCGCGACAAGGCGTTGATGGCGCTGACTTCCTCGTGCACCCTGGCGTTGGTGTCCGACAGCGAGCCCATGGCCACGGCAATCTGTGACAGTTGCGCACCGCTCGCCTCGAATTCACCCACCATGCGCTCGAACTGGGCAGCCGAGCGATCGACCACCTCACGCGTGTGCAGCACATCGGCGTTGATCACCTCATTTTCGCTGCGGGTCTCGGACACCAGTTCCAGCATGCCATTGATGTTGCCGACGATCTCCGCCGTAGCGCTGTTGACCCGCTCGGCGAGTCGACGAACCTCGTCGGCCACGACTGCAAAGCCCCGCCCTGCCTCCCCTGCCCGCGCTGCTTCGATCGCCGCATTGAGGGCGAGCAGGTTGGTCTGATCGGCGATCTCGCGGATCAGCACGGCGATCTGCTTGACGCTCCCGGAGCGCTGCGACAGGTCATCCACGGTGTGGTTGAACTGCAGCACCTTGTCGCTGACCGCATTGATCTTGCCGGCGATATCCTGCATCTCGGTCAGCGACTCGCGGGCGATGTGCAGATTGTCCGCAGTCGATACCGTGATCTGGGTAGCGCCCTGCGACACGTGCTCGATGGCGGCGGTCGACGCGCTGCTGGCCTCGAACACTGTCGTGGTCATGCATCCCTGTTCGCGCGCATGCTGGGCGGCGGACTCGACCCGCTGTCTGACCTGAACGGCTTCGCGCGCGATACCGACACTGGTGGTACGCACTTCGCCGATGATCTGGCGCATCTTGTCGGCGAATCGGTTGTAGCTGCTCGCCAGCTCGCGAAACTCGTCGTGGGTGACGAGCGGGAGGTCGCGCGAGAAGTCGCCCTCTCCGCGGCCGATCTCGTTGAAGATGTCGATCATGCCGCGGATCGGATGCACGATCAGGTGACGCAGATAGGCGACCTGGGCGCTGATGAACAACAGCAGCACAGCGGTGATGACGAACATCATGAGTTGGCCGGTTTCGAGGGCACCCATGATGCGGGCGGCCAGGTCCGGGGTGATCTTTCCGTCGGCCAGCGCTCGTCCGATCTCCGCGGTCTGCCAAGCCTGGGCAGCGAGATAGGCAAGGTTGAACAGACCTACAAAGAAAAAGCTGCCAAGTTTTTTGGTCAAACTGTTCCAGAAGACCTTTTCGACCGTCTCGTAAAGCTGTGTGAATGTTCTCATTGACGTGATTCCGTCCGATGCAAATGGCGTTCCATGCTATCGGCCGCAGCGCCGAACACTTGAGGGCGATGGCACTGAGCCGTCACGGCTGACGCTGCTCAGTCCCGTGTGCGATTGACCTGCGATCTGTCGCCCGCAATTGCCCTGCCCCCCTCGGCCTGCGACAATCACGCCTTTGTCGCTGGCGCTGTGCCGGCGCCCACGAACTTCCATCCAGATCGAACCCACACCATGTCCGACCAGACGAACACCCCGCCGCAGGACGAGAACCACCTGATCGCCGAACGTCGCGAAAAGCTCGCCGCCTGGCGCAGCAGCGGCCGCGCCTTTCCGAACGACTTCTCGCGCGAGAACACCGCCGGCAAGCTCGACGAGCTCTACGGCGAGAAAGACGGCGAAGCGCTGGAGGCGATGCCGGTCGAGGTCAAGGTGGCGGGCCGCATCATGCTCAAACGCGTGATGGGCAAGGCGAGCTTCATCACCATCCAGGACCTCTCGGGCCGCATCCAGCTCTATGTGCAGCGCGAGGTGATAAGCGAAGAGGTGTACGCCGAGTTCAAGACCTGGGACATCGGCGATATCGTCGGTTGCGTCGGCACCATGTTCAAGACCAAGACCGGCGAGCTGTCGGTCAAGGTCAGCGAAATCCGCCTGCTGACCAAGAGCCTGCGCCCCTTGCCAGACAAGTTCCACGGCCTCACCGACGTCGAGCAGAAGTATCGCCAGCGCTATGTCGACATGATCATGAGCGAGCAGACGCGCTTCACCTTCGTCGCCCGCAGCCGCATGGTGCAGTCGATCCGCAATTACATGATCGGCCACGGCTTCCTCGAAGTGGAAACGCCGATGATGCATCCGATTCCGGGCGGCGCCACGGCCAAGCCCTTCACCACCCACCACAACGCGCTCGACATGGAGCTGTTTCTGCGCATCGCGCCGGAGCTCTACCTGAAGCGTCTGGTCGTGGGCGGTTTCGAGAAGGTGTTCGAGGTCAACCGCAACTTCCGCAACGAAGGCCTCAGCCCGCGCCACAACCCCGAATTCACCATGATGGAGTTCTACGAGGCGTACGCGAACTACCGCACGCTGATGGACTTCACCGAGGGGCTGATCCGCCACGCCGCGCGTGAGGCACTGGGCACTGAGACCTTCGTCTATCAGGGGCGCGAGCTCGACCTCTCCAGGCCTTTCCACCGCCTCACCATCGTGCAGGCGATCCGCAAGTACCACCCGGGCTTCAGTGAGGTGCAACTGGCGGACGCCGACTGGATCAAGGAAAAGATCGTCGACTTTGGCGAGAAGGTGAAACCGGGCGGCCTGGGCAGCCTGCAACTGCAGCTGTTCGAAGCCTGTGCCGAAGCCGAGTTGTGGGAGCCGACCTTCATCATCGACTATCCGGTCGAGGTTTCGCCGCTGGCGCGTGCTTCCGACACCGACCCGGAAATCACCGAACGCTTCGAGCTCTTCATCGTCGGTCGCGAGATCGCCAATGGCTTCTCCGAGCTGAACGACGCCGAAGACCAGGCGGCCCGTTTCCGTGCCCAGGTCGAAGCCAAGGAGGCCGGCGACGAAGAAGCCATGTACTACGACGCTGACTACATCCGCGCACTCGAATACGGCCTGCCTCCGACCGGCGGCTGCGGCATCGGCATCGACCGCTTGGTAATGCTGCTGACCGACTCGCCCTCGATCCGCGACGTCATCCTGTTCCCGCAGATGCGTCCGGAGTAAGCGCGCAATGGCCGGAACCAGCCTGTTCGTCCTGCTCGACGACATCGCCAGCGTGCTCGACGATGTCGCCACGATGACCAAGGTGGCAACCAAGAAGACAGCAGGCGTGCTGGGTGACGATCTTGCCCTGAACGCCCAGCAGATCACCGGCGTACGGGCCGATCGCGAGCTGTCCGTGGTGCTTGCGGTGGGCAAAGGCTCGCTGCTGAACAAGGCCATCCTGGTACCCGCAGCGCTGGCGATCAGCGCCTTGGCACCTTGGCTGATCGCTCCGCTACTGATGCTGGGCGGCGCCTTCCTGTGCTTCGAGGGCTTCGAAAAACTCGCCCATCGCTTTCTGCACGGCGAGGAAGAAGCCGCGCACCGTCGCGAGGTGGTGAAGGCCCTGGCCGCCCCCGAGATCGATCTCGTCGCGCTGGAAAAAGACAGGATCAAGGGTGCGGTGCGCACCGACTTCATCCTGTCGGCAGAGATCATCGTGATCGCGCTCGGTGTGGTCGGCGGCATGGGCTTCGGCACTCAGGTGGCAGTGCTGATCAGCATTGCGTTGATGATCACGATCGGCGTGTATGGGCTGGTGGCGGCCATCGTCAAGCTCGACGATGCCGGTCTTTTCCTGAGCCGCCAGGCCAGCGCAGTGGCGAGTGGCATTGGCGCGGCCATCCTGTGGCTGGCGCCCTGGCTGATGCGGACACTGTCGGTACTGGGCACGGCGGCGATGTTCCTGGTCGGCGGCGGCATCCTCAGTCATGGTCTGCAACCGGTTCACCACCTCATCGAGTCGCTGACCGCCGGCATGACGGGGCTCACCGGCGCACTGTTGCCGAGCCTGCTCGATGGCGTGTTCGGCATCGTCGCGGGTGCGCTGGTGCTGATCATGGTGAGTGTCGTCAAGCGCATGCTGCCCGGCAAGGCAGCTGCGCACTGAGTCATGCCGCTCATCCCCGCAAGCCTGGCCTTCACCGACGACGGCACGCCCTATTCGCCCACCTTCGACGACGTCTATCATTCCGCAGAAGGGGGTCTGGGACAGGCGCAGCATGTTTTTCTGGCGGGCAACGATCTGCCTCGACGCTGGCAGGACCGCGAACGCTTCGTGGTGCTGGAGACAGGTTTCGGCCTGGGTCTGAACTTTCTCGCCACCTGGGCCGCATGGCGCGACGACCCCCTGCGCTGCGCGCGTCTGCATTTCATCTCCTGCGAACTCCACCCCTTCACCGTCGCAGACCTCGCCCACCTGCATCAGCGCTGGCCGCAATTCGCCGAACTGAGCGCAGCACTGCGCGCGCAATGGCCGGTGCTGGCACCCGGCCTGCACCGGCTGCATCTGGATCTTGAGCGGGTGACGCTGACGCTGTACTTCGGCGATGCCCGCGTTGGTCTGGCGCAGATCGTCGCCCAGGCCGACGCCTTGTATCTCGACGGATTTTCGCCAGCCAGGAACCCCGCCCTGTGGTCGCCGAAGATCTGTCATCTACTCGCCCGCCTCGCTGCGCCGGACGCCACGCTCGCCACCTGGTCGGTCGCCGGTACAGTACGTGAACATCTGCGCCACGCTGGCTTCGTGGTCGACAAGACGCCGGGTTTCGGCGGCAAGCGGCAGATGCTGCGCGGCCGCCTTCAGCCGCAGACACGCCGTAATGGCCGGGAGACCACCGCGCTCCAGCCCGACCTGGCAAGAGCAGCTTCTGTTCCGTTTCCGGAGCGGCACGCGCTGATCGTGGGTGCCGGGCTGGCCGGCTGCGCACTGAGCGAACGCCTCGCCGCGCGCGGCTGGCGCATCGATCTGATTGACGCGGCCGACGCCCCTGCCACCGGCGCGTCGGGCAATCTTGCAGGCGTGTTGCGTCCGCTGCCCAACATCGACGATAACCGCATGAGTCGGCTGACACGCGTCGGCACGCTTTACGGCTGGCGTCATATCGCCCGCCTGCGCGACGCTGGCCACGCGGTCAAGGCCGACGCCTGCGGCGTGCTGCACCTGGCGCGCGACGAGTCGCAGGCCAGGAAGATGCAGGCGGTGGTCGAGGGGCTCGCCCTGCCGCCCGAGCACCTGCGCCAGGTTGAAGCCGCCGAAGCCTCGGCGCTTGCCGGCTGGAGCGTGCCGCTCGGCGGCTGGTACTTCGGCGACAGCGGCTGGGTGCAGCCGCCCAGCCTGTGTGCAGCCAATCTCGCCCACTACGCCTCACACATTCGCACCTGCTTTGGCCGCAAGGTCGCCCGGCTGCAGCACGATGGCAGCCACTGGCAGGCCATTGACGAGCGCGGAGAGCTCATTGCGCGAGCGCCGGCCATGGTGCTTACGGCCGGCATCGCGGTGCGCGACTTCATCGGCGCCGACTTGCTGCCCGTAGTCAGCGCACGTGGCCAGGTCTCCCTGCTCGCCGCCGCGCCTGGCAGCCCGCCTGGCGTCGTCGTCTGCTGCGATGGCTACGTCAGCCCCGAAGTAGACGGCCAGCGCTGTGCCGGCGCCACCTTCTCGATCGACGATGAGGAGGAGGGGCTGCGCGAGACTGACCACACCGAGAACCTCACCAAGCTCGATGGCATGCTGCCCGGGTTCACCGCTCAACTGCCGCCCGCAGCCCTTGACGGACGCGTCGGCTTCCGCCCGGCCTCGCCCGACCGCCTGCCGATGGTCGGCGCCTTGCCGGCTCAGGCTGCGCTTGGGCACAGCACCGCGCTTGCCGACATCCCGCGCCAGCCCGGCGCTTACGTGTTGTCCGGCTACGGCGCTCGCGGCCTGGCATGGTCAGAGATTGCCGCCGAACTGCTGGCAAGCCAGCTCGAGGGCGACCCCTTGCCGTTGGAACGCGAGCTGTGCGAAGCACTCGACCCCGCCCGCTTCCTGCTGCGGCCAACGCGAGGCGGACGCATCCAGGAATGAGGTGAACGCCGGCCGGCCAGTTCGGCAGGCCAGGCCCGTTTCGCCTAGAATCAACATAGCCGGCAGCATGCAAACCCGGATCGGCGCAGGCGCTGCGCTGCCCTGCCCTCCCGCACATGTGACGCATCCCTAAGTGCAAGCCCGGTATCGGCGGTTTGCTGCGGAATCGAACGAGGTGATCATGCCCGAGTACCTTCCCCCGCCTTCCACCTGTGATCTCAGCGCGCAACCGTGCGACATCAAGTCGGCGCTGGCAGACGTCGAGCGCCGTCTGGCCGCGACCCAGGCCTTGGCGCGTATTGGAGACTGGACACTGGAGCGGGACACCGCACGCGTAACCTGGTCGCCAGAGCTCTTTCGCATGGTCGAGCGTCCGCTCGAATGGGGCGTGCCGGACGTAAACGAGGTCTTGTCCTACGTCAGTGCGGAATCGCTTGAGCGCACGCGTGACGCCTTCTGGCATGCGATCGACAGCGGTGAGCGGCTCAGCATCGAACAGGAGGTCGTCCTCCCCTCCGGTGCGAGGCGTCATCAGTCGACCGTCATCGTTCCGGTTGCCGATGCCAACGGCCGTGTGTTCATGCTCTACGGCACCGTGCAGGACATCACCGAACGCAAGGCGCTTGAAGCGGAGCGCATGAAGCACATGGCGCGCGTCGCCGAATTGTCACGCCGCCTGCTGGAGGTCGGCGAGCATGAACGCCGCCAACTGGCCACTGCCCTGCACGACCGCGCCAGCCCCAACCTGGCGGCCTTGAAGCTGATCTTCGCCAACATCGCCAGCGCCCTGCCGGCAACGATGAGCAGCGAACTTGGCCTCTTGCTCGACGACGCCAAGGCTTTGCTGGCCGATACCGATACGAGCATTCGCGAGATCTGCACCACGCTGCGCCCGGCGACCCTCGACTACGCGGGGCTCGCCCCCGCCATTCGCGAATATGCGGATCAGTTCGCACGCCTCAATCGCACACGGGTGGAGCTCGATCTGGACGACAGGACTGCGAAACTACCCGCCGGTCTGCAGACCCTGCTGTTCCGCATCGTGCAGGAGGCGTTCACCAACTGCGCCAAACATGCATCGGCCACGATCGTCCGCATCAGCCTGCACTGCGTGGACGAGCAGATCAGGCTGCAGGTGCATGACGATGGCTGTGGCTTCAACCCGGCGCAGCTCGGCCAGCCAGGTGGTGCCACGCCCGGGCTTGGGCTGATCACCATGCGCGAGCGGGCCGAACTGGCTGGCGGTCATTTCCAGATCCGCTCAGCCCCGGGCGCCGGCACCATGATCGAGGTCGAACTGGCCGCGCCAGATTGCAAGTGCTGAAGGAGTTCGGGAGTTCGCCATGAAACTGAACATTGTTCTCGCCGACGACCACCAGATGTTCCGCCATGCGCTGCGCGCGCTGCTGGAGAAGGAGGCCGACCTGGAAGTGGTCGGCGAGGCAGCCGACGGCGAGGCGCTGCTGCGCATCATCGGCGAGCAGGCAGTGGACATCGTCTGCATCGACATCGGCATGCCCGGCATGAATGGCATCGAGGCTACCCGCCGTCTGCTCGCGCTGCGCCCTGACATTCGGGTCATCGGGCTGTCCGCCTACGCCGACCGCCAGTTCGTGATCGACCTGCTCAACGCCGGCGCGCTGGGCTACGTGACCAAGGCCGAGGCCAGTGATGAACTGCTGCGCGCCATCCACAACGTACGACTGGGGCGCACCTACCTGTGCCCGGACGTCGCCGGCGCAGTGGCCAGCGCACTGCGCTTCGACACCGATCTACGAACTGGCACCCACCCGCTGACCGCACGCGAACGTCAGGTGCTGCAGTTGATTGCCGAAGGGCATACCTCGGCACGCATCGCCGAACGACTCCATGTCGCGCCATCCACGGTCGAGGTCCACCGCCGCAACATCATGCGAAAACTCGGTTTGCATAACGTGGCCGAACTCACCCGTTATGCGATTCACAGCGGCATAAGCCCTGCCGGGGACTGAGCACCTTTTTGTCAATCAAGGATTTACATCGCGTAACACTACTACCGGTATACCGGTATGACAAAACACCGATAACGGGGTATGGCCTTGGGCATGCCGGGCGCATTAGGATAAGTACATCCCTGCCGACAACCCACCCTAACCAAAAGGAAGCCACCATGCCCACTCAACCGTCCATGCAAAAACTCGCCAGCACCGCAAACGCCGGCCTGGAGACCTTTCAGTCATTAGCCGATATCGTGCTCAATGCATCGGAGCAGCTGCTTGCGCTCAACGTCGACGCCGCTCGTTCATGGTGCGCGCTCGCCTCGACGCATACCCTGCCGGCGAATGGCGAAGAGTTACGCGAGCACTTCACCAAGCGCATCGCTACGCACAACCAGAGCTTTGAGCAGGCTGCCGAATATCTGCGCAACGTCAATGAAGTTTGCCTGCGCACACAATCGGACGTTGCCGAGATCAGCACTCGCCACCTCAACGAAATCACCAGCTCGATGCAGTCGCTGTTCGGCGAAGCGGCGAAGCTGACACCCACCACCGCGCTGGACATGCTGTCTGCCGCCGCACCCTCACGGACGGCACGCAAGGCTGCCTGACCGACGCCGGCTCAGCGCCCCCACTGGGGGCGTAGCAACAGAAGAAGGCCCCGAATTTGCGGGGCCTTCTTTCGTCCACCATCCAGTGCGATCACACCTTCATCTATCAACGCCGAGCAACTCGGCCCGAAACACATCGATGATCGCGGTGCAGGCCTTGGTAGACAACAAGGCCGCAGCCGGCGGCCACCTGATGCCGGTCGGCGTAGGTCTGAACATCAACGTACCGGCATTCGACGCTGGCACGGGTGCTACGCTGCCGCTGCGCTT
>Ga0073899_10003514_pt1 | contig 13869 bp, 11 predicted proteins | sample KloWWTmetaKNB5Ph_FD_88975 | JGI IMG/M metagenome (GOLD analysis project Ga0073899, IMG submission 88975) | Active sludge microbial communities from Klosterneuburg, Austria, studying microevolution and ecology of nitrifiers - Klosterneuburg... | ecosystem: Engineered > WWTP > Aerobic digester >... | reverse complement strand
GCGTCGAGATAGCTGCCCACTGCCGCCACCAGGGAGCCAAAATGCAGTGAACCGGTGGGTGACGGAGCGAAGCGTCCCCGGTAGGGTTCCCTGCTGTCGTCCGCTCCGCGCAGGCCTGCAGCCGAGGGCCCGGAAGGCCCGGAAGGCCCGGAAGGCCCGGAAGGCCCGGAAGGCCCGGAAGGATCAGCGGTAGAAGTCGTCCCGGTCGCCAAACTGCTTTTCGCGGCGTTCGCGGCGCTCCTGCGCCTCGACGCTGAGCGTCGCCACCGGGCGGGCTTCGAGGCGCTTCACGCCGATCGGCTCGCCGGTTTCGAGGCAGTAGCCATAGCTGCCATCCTCGATGCGTTTGAGCGCTTCGTCGATCTTGCGGATCAGCTTGCGCTCGCGATCACGCGTGCGCAGTTCGAGGCTGAATTCTGACTCCTGGGTGGCGCGGTCGTTGGGGTCGGGGAAGTTGGCAGCTTCGTCCTTCATGTGGAGCACGGTGCGATCGACTTCCTGCATCAAGTCCTGCTTCCAGCTGGAGAGGATGGTGCGGAAGTGTTCGAGCTGCTCCTTGCTCATGTACTCCTCGCCCTTACCGATCTGGTAGGGCTGGACGTTGCGCGGGCCGGAAAGCAGGCTTGGGTTCATTTCGAAATCAGCATCCTCGGCGCGCAGGGCGCCGGTGACCGGCTCCGGCGCACGCACCGGCTTGACCTTCGCCGGGGTGGGCTTGGGCGCTGGCTTGGTCACGGCAGTAACGGTCTTGCGTGGCACGGCCTTGTCCTTGGCAGTCACGGACTTGGAAGCTGCCTTCGCGGCGGGCTTGGCCACCGGCCTGGCAGTCTTCGCCGAAACAGTCTTCTGGGCCTTCAACGGCTTGGCAGACGGTCTCTTGACGGGCATCGACGAACTCCCCACTCCGGTTGGAGGCGCGCGATTATACAGGCCGAACCGCGGTCGTCCACCCCGAAAAAAGCAGGCTGCCTGGACCGCTGACCCGGCTCGCCCCGGCGACCGGAAATGCTGTGAGGCGAGTCCGATTCTTTTAGAATTCTTGTTTCGCTGCGCCGCGCGATTTTCCCGGGTGAATGATGCGTCTGACCAAGATCAAGCTGGCCGGTTTCAAGTCGTTCGTGGACCCGACTTCGGTCGGTTTCCCGACGAACCTGGTCGGCGTGGTCGGCCCGAACGGCTGCGGCAAGTCGAACATCATCGACGCCGTGCGCTGGGTCATGGGCGAGATCTCGGCGAAGCACCTGCGTGGCGATTCGATGGCCGACGTCATCTTCAACGGCTCCGGCACGCGCAAGCCCGTGGGCACGGCGTCGGTCGAACTCATTTTCGACAACAGCGACGGCAAGCTCGGCGGCGAGTACGCCGGCTATTCCGAAGTCTCCCTGAAGCGCGTCGTTGCGCGTGACGGGCAGTCGTCGTATTTCCTGAACGGCGTGCGCTGCCGTCGCAAGGACATCACGCAGCTGTTTCTCGGCACCGGCCTCGGTTCGCGCAGCTATGCGATCATCGAACAGAACATGATCTCGCGCGTGATCGAAGCGAAAGCCGACGACATGCGTGCCTTCCTGGAAGAGGCCGCGGGCATCTCCCGCTATAAGGAGCGCCGCAAGGAAACGGAAAGCCGCATCGCGCAGACGCGCGAAAACCTGGCGCGCCTGTCCGACCTGCGTGACGAAGTCGAAAAGCAGCTGCGTCACCTGCAGCGCCAGGCCGCCACCGCGCGCCGGTACCAGGCGCTGAAGCAGGAAGAACGGCAGACCCACGCCGAACTCCTCGCGCTCAAGCTGCGCGAAGTCGAGACTGAGGCGAGCGCGCGCCAGGCGATCCTGAGCGAGCGTGACCTTGCGTTGCAGGCCGCCGTCGCGGAGCAGCGGTCGATCGAAGCCGCCATCGAGCGAGCGCGACAGGACCACGATGCGCAGGCGGCGGTGCTGTCCGAAGTGCAGGGGCGCTACTACCAGGTAGGCGCTGACATTTCACGTACCGAACAGGCCATCGACCACGCGCGTGAGATCCGCGCGCGCCAGCGCCAGGAGCTCGACCAGATCGCGCAGGGCATCCAGGACGCCGATCTGCACCGCGTGCGTGATCGCCAGCTTGCGGGCGAACTGCAGGAGGCACTGGCCGAAATGGGCCCGGGCCTGGAGCAGGCACGCGCCACGGAGCAGGCGACCGCGGCAGAACTCGCGGCAGCCGAAGCCGCGATGTCGGGCTGGCAGGAGAACTGGGAAGGCTTCAACCAGTCGTTGCGGCAGGCCTCGTCGGCCGCAGGCGCCGAGCGCGCCCGTCTCGAAGTGATGGAAAACCAGCTGCGCGGCCTGCTGAACCAGCGGGACCGCGCCACCCAGGAGCACGGCACGTTGTCGGCGGCCGACGTTGCCGCCACACTCACAGCGCTGGCGAGCCAGGAGGCCGAAGCGCGCGAGCAGCACGAGGCTGCACGCCAGCAGCTGGACGAACTCGTCGCCACGCTGCAGGCCGAACGCGGCCGCGAACGCGAACTCGCCCACGCCGCGCAAGCCGCGCGCCGCGAAACGCAGGAAGTGGAAGGCCGCATCGTCTCGCTCGAGGCGTTGCAGCGCGCCGCGCTCGGGCAGGGACAGGGCAAGGTCGTCGACTGGCTCAAGTCGCGCGGTCTCGAGCACAGTCCGCGTCTGGCGCAGCAGCTCTCGGTCGACAAGGGCTGGGATCGCGCGGTGGAAACGGTGCTCGGTGGCTACCTCGAGGCGGTCTGCGTCGACTCACTGGACGACGTGGCCGGCACGCTCGAGAGCCTTACGGCAGGCACCGTCACGTTTTTTGCCGGAGCCCAGGGCCCGGCGTCCGCCGGGCACTCCGAGCGAACGCTGCGCTCGCACGTGCGCGGTCCTGCCGGTCTCGACGCACTGTTCGAAGGCATCGTCGCCACCGAGACCCTGCATGACGCGTTGCGCCTGCGGCCCGAGCTGCGTGCGGGTCAGTCGGTCATCACGCGCGACGGCATCTGGATCGGCCCGGACTGGCTGCGGGTCAGCCGCGACAAGGATGCCCACGAGGGCGTGATCGAACGCGAAGAACGCCTGCGTGCCGAACGTGGCGCGCTCGATGCGCAACAGGCGAAGCACCGCACCGCCGAGTCAGACCTCGAAGCATTGCGCAGCCGCGTACGCGACCTCGAAGATCGCCTGGCGAGCCATCAGGCAGTGGTGTCGCGCAGTGGCTCGAGTCACATGAGCCTGCGTTCGCAGATCGACAGCCTGCGCGCCCGTGCCGAACAGCGCAGCCAGCGCATGCAACAGCTCACTTTCGAGATGACGGAAGTCGAGGGTGCGCTGGAAGCCGCCAACGCCGGCAGCCGTGCCGCGCGTGGTCGCCTCGAGGAAGCCGTCAATGCGATGGGCGAGCTCGAGCAGCGTCGCATCACGCTCGAAGCCGAGCGCGAAGTCCTGCGTGGCCGCCTGATCGAGACCCGCGAGACCGCGCAGGCTGCGCGAACTGCGGCCAGCGAGGCCGCAATCCGCGTCGAATCGCGCCGCACCAGCCATCAGTCCCTGCTGGCGGGTCTCGCGCGCCTCGACGCGCAGGTGGGCCAGTTCGAAGCGCGCCGGCAGGATCTCGATGCGCAGCTCGCCAGCGGTGAAGAAAGCGAGGCCCGGCTCAAGGCCACGCTCGATGAGGCGCTGCAGCGTCGCATCGCGGTCGAGACCGAGTTCTCCGCCGCACGCCAGGCGATGGAAAGGGTTGATGCGAACCTGCGCGGGTTGGATGAACGTCGGCTTGCGGCCGAAGCGACGGTCGAGGCAGCGCGCTCCGCCCTCGAGAACGTTCGCTTCTCGGTGCAGGAACTCAAGCTGCGCCGCGAGACCTACATGGAACAGTTCACGCAGACTCGCCTCGAATTGCAGGCCGTCGCCGCCGCCCTGGTCGAGGACGCCAGCGTGCCGGTCTGGGAACAGCGCCTGGCCGAGACCAGCGACCGGATCGAGCGGCTCGGCGCGGTGAACCTCGCGGCAATCGACGAGTTCGCCGAACAGACCGAGCGCAAGGAATATCTGGATCGCCAGTTCGCCGACCTGAACGACGCGCTCAACACGCTCGAGGATGCGATCCGCAAGATCGACCGTGAGACGAAGGCACGCTTCCAGGACACCTTCGATCGCGTGAACGCCGGCCTGAGTCAGAAGTTTCCGCGCCTGTTCGGCGGCGGCCAGGCCTATCTCGAACTCGTCGGCGACGACGTGCTCGAAGCCGGTGTCGCGATCATGGCGCGTCCGCCGGGCAAGCGAAACAGCTCGATCAACATGCTGTCCGGCGGCGAGAAAGCGCTCACGGCCGTTGCGCTCGTGTTCTCGATCTTCGAGCTCAATCCCGCACCGTTCTGCCTGCTCGACGAAGTCGACGCGCCGCTCGACGAAAACAACGTCGGCCGGTTCTGCGACATTGTCCGCGAGATGTCCGACCAGGTGCAGTTCATTTTCGTCACGCACAACAAGACGACGATGGAACTCGCCAACCAGCTGCTGGGCGTTACCATGAACGAGCCCGGCTGCTCACGCCTGGTCGCCGTCGATGTCGACGAAGCCGTGCGCATGGCGGCAATGTGAGTCACGCAAGGAAGCCCGCGAATCGATGAACGAACTGCGCTGGATTCTGCTCGTCATCGGGGCGCTGCTGGTCGCCGGCCTGTACCTGTGGGGTATCCGTGCCCGCTGGCAGGGTCGGGACGAGCCGGGGGCCTCGCGGCGTCCCGCGGTCTTCACGGGCGGCGCCAGGGGCTTCGAGACCGACGTGCCAGTTCCGCCGGACGATCCCGATCTCGATGTCGACATGGTAGAGGCGGAGTTCCGCGTCGAACACCGTGCGGAGCGCCGCATCGAGCCTGGCTTCGACCGGGATGAAGTCGACGCACTTGATGCGCCGGAGCCGCGGCGCATTGATTTCGGCGACGAGAAAGACTTCGAATCTCCTGCGATCGGGCGGCGCGAGCCCACGTTGTCCTCGACTCGAACCGATTCCGTCCCGACACTGCGGCCGCAACCGCCGCCGCGCGTCGAGCCCACGCCTGGCGCGCAGTCGACCGCAGCGGCCGAGCCGCCGCAGGCCGTGCCCACCGCTGCACCGGTACCGGCAGCAAGACGCCCGCAGAAGATACTCGCGATCCGCGTGACGGCTGCGGCGCCGGCGCGCTTCGACGGCGCGCAGTTGCTGGCGGCGTTGCGCGCCGAAGGACTGGGATTTGGTCGCTATGAGATCTTCCACTGCCTGCACGAGGACGGCCGGCCGATCTACAGCGTCGCCAGCCTGCGTGAGCCGGGCACGTTCGACATCGAGGCGATGCCGGCTACGTATTACCCCGGCGTTGCCATGTTTGCGGTGCTGCCCGGCCCGGTGCCGGCTGCCGCGGCCTTCGACGAAATGATTTTTGCGGCCCGCGCGCTGGCCACGCACCTGAGCGGTTCGCTGACCGACGAGCGCGGCGCACCTCTCACCACGCTGCGCGTGGGCAAGCTCCGCGAGGAAGCGCTCGAATTCGAGCGCGGCGCCGGTTCGGCCTGAGGTCTGGCCATGGCGACGTCCCGCGAGGTGGCGAGGCGGGCCCGCGAACTGCGCGAGCTGATCGAGAATCACAACTACCGCTACTACGTCCTCGACGATCCGACGATTGCGGACGCACAGTTCGATGCGCTGATGCGCGAGCTGCAGCAGCTCGAGTCCATGCATCCCGAACTGGCCGATGCAGATTCACCCACGCAGCGGGTGGGCGGGCAGGCCGCGCGTGAATTCCGCGAAGTCGTGCACGCAGTGCCCATGCTCTCGCTCGACAACGCCTTCAGCGAGCAGGATATCGTCGACTTCGACCGCCGCGCGCGTGAACGCCTCGACGTCGAACGGGTCGCCTACTCGGCCGAGCCCAAGATCGACGGACTCGCAATCACGCTGCGCTACGAGCGGGGCCGGCTCGTCCAGGCGGCGACACGCGGCGACGGCTCGCGCGGCGAGGATGTCACCGTCAACGTGCGTGCCATCCGTTCGGTTCCGCTGCAGCTGCGCGGCGGCAAACCGCCGGTGCTCGAAGCGCGCGGCGAAGTCTTCATGACCCGCAACTCGTTCGAGGCGCTGAACCTGCGCCAGGCGGGGCGTGGCGACAAGACCTTCGCCAATCCGCGCAATGCCGCGGCCGGCAGTCTGCGGCAGCTCGATCCAGCGATCACGGCTGAACGCTCGCTCGACCTTTTCGTCTACGGCGTGGGCGCAATCGAAGGCTGGGCGGCGCCGCAGCGTCACAGCGAAATACTCGCGGCCTTGCGCCAGCTTGGCCTGCGTACCTGCCCGGAAATTGCCGTGGTCGACGGCGTCGAGGGCTGCCTCGAGTACTACGACCGGATTGGCAGGCGCCGCAACGCGCTTGCGTACGACATCGACGGCGTCGTCTACAAGGTCGATCGCCTCGACTGGCAGCGCGACCTCGGGTTCGTGGCCCGCGCGCCGCGCTGGGCCGTCGCGCACAAGTTTCCGGCGCAGGAGGCAACGACCGTGGTGAACGAGGTGCAGTTCTACGTCGGGCGCACCGGTGCGCTCACTCCTGTCGCGCACGTCGCGCCCGTGTTCGTGGGCGGCGTGACTGTCAGCAACATCACCTTGCACAACATGGACGAGGTCGCGCGCAAGGACGTGCACATCGGCGATAGCGTGATCGTGCGTCGGGCCGGAGACGTCATTCCCGAGATCGTGCGCGTGATCCCGGCGCAGCGTCCTGCCAATGCGCGAGTCGTGCGACTGCCGGCGCGGTGTCCCGTCTGCAGCTCCCACGTCGACCGTACCGCGGGCGAGGCGGTCGCACGCTGCTCCGGGGGACTCGTCTGTGCCGCCCAGCGTCTCGGCGCGATCCGTCATTTTGCGTCGCGTCGAGCGATGGACGTGGACGGTCTTGGCGAACGCCTGGTCGAGCAGCTGATCGAGAGCGGGCGCGTCACGACGCCGGCCGACCTCTATACACTGACGGTGACAGAGGTTGCCGAGCTGGACCGCATGGGTCCAAAGTCTGCGGCCAACCTGGTGGCCGCGCTCGAGCACAGCAAGCAGACGACGCTGCCGCGATTCCTGTATGCGCTCGGTATCCGCGACGTGGGTGAGTCGACGGCGCTCGCACTCGCCGGACATTTCGGCGACCTCGATCCGCTGCAGGCCGCGACCCGCGAGGAAATTCAACAGGTACGCGACGTGGGGCCCGTGGTCGCAGCGCACGTGCGCGAGTTCTTCGATGAGGAGCGCAATCGACGCGTGATCGAGAACCTGCGCGCGGCGGGCGTAGGCTGGCCGGTGATCGAGCGCGCGACGGTTGCCTCTGCAGGGCCGCTGACCGGTCAGGTCGTCGTGATCAGCGGCACGCTCGCGAAGATGTCACGCGAGGAGGCGAGGGCAGCGGCTCGAGCAGCCGGCGCGACCGTCACCGATTCCGTGTCGAAGAAGACCACGCTGCTGGTGGTAGGGGCCGAGGCGGGTTCGAAGCTGCGGAAAGCACAGGACCTCGGCATCCGCATCGCGGACGAAGATGAATTCCTGCGGCTGCTGGCAGGCAAGGGGCCGGCGTGATGACGCTGGGCGCGGGCTGAGGCGGTGCTGCGTTACGCTCTCGGGCGCTTGCTCGGCATCGTTCCGACGCTGCTGGTCATCGTCACGGCGGCGTTCTTCGTGATGCGGCTGGCGCCGGGTGGGCCGTTCGACGAGGAGCAGGCGATCCCGCCTGAAATCGCGGCGAACCTGCAGGCGGCCTATGGTCTCGATCAGCCGGTCCTGGTGCAGTATGGCCGTTACCTGCGGGGCCTCGCGCACGGCGATCTCGGGCCGTCGTTCAAGTACAAGGACTACCGTGTCGCAGAACTGATCGCACGCGGCCTGCCGGTCACGCTCTCGATCGGATCGCTCGCGCTGGTGCTCGCGCTCGCACTGGGTGTGCCGCTGGGGACAGCCGCGGCATTGCGCCATGACACGGCGCTGGATCACTCCGTCATGACCGTTGCGCTGGCAGGCATTGCCATTCCCGGATTCGTGCTTGCACCCGTGCTGGCGCTTTTTTTCGGCGTCAAGCTCGGCTGGTTGCCGGTCGCGGGCTGGGAGCCGGGCAGCATCCGTCACATGATTCTGCCCGTCGTCACGCTCGCGCTGCCGTTCGTCGCCTACATCGCAAGGCTCACGCGTGGCAGTCTGCTCGAAGTGCTGCAGGCGCCGTACGTGCGCGCAGCGCGCGCCAAGGGGCTCGGCCGCAGCGCGCTGCTGCGTCGCCACGCGCTGAAACCGATGCTGCTGCCGGTCGTGAGTTTCCTGGGGCCTGCCGCCGCAGCGCTCCTGACCGGCTCACTCGTCGTCGAGCAGGTGTTCGGTCTGCCGGGCGCGGGTCGATATTTCGTGCAGGGCGCCATCAACCGCGACTACACGCTGGTGATGGGAATGGTGATTTTCTACGCGGCACTGATCCTGTTGCTCAACCTTGCCGTCGACCTGGTGTACGGCTGGCTCGATCCGAGAATCCGGCATGGTTGAGGCTGTCTTTGCCGACGCGCGCCGACAGAGCCTGTGGGGCGATGCCTGGCAGCGCCTGCAGCGCAGCCGCGCGGCAATCCTGGCGGCGTTGCTGCTGTTGCTCGTGTGCGCGCTGGCCCTCGTCGGCCCGTGGCTCAGCGCATACACGGTCGCACAGGTCGACTGGTCGCAGCCGACGCTCGCAACCCCACCCTCTTTTGCGAACGGCCACTGGTTCGGCACCGACGCCAACGGCCGCGACTTGTTCGTGCGAGTCTGGATCGGCACGCGCATGTCGCTGCTGGTTGCAGTACTCGCGACGCTCGTCAGCGTCGTCATCGGTGTCGCGTGGGGCGCTACGGCGGGATACCTGGGCGGTCGCGTGGACGGCTGGATGATGCGGTTCGTCGACGTACTCTACGCGCTGCCGTACATGTTCTTCGTGATCATCCTGACGGTCGTGTTCGGCCGCAGTCTCGTGCTGATCTTTCTCGCGATCGGAGCCGTGGGCTGGCTGACGATGGCGCGCATCGTGCGCGGCCAGGCGCTCGCATTGCGACAGCGCGAGTTCGTCGAAGCGGCCATTGCACTCGGCCTGTCGCCCGCCACCATCATCGCCCGGCACGTCGTGCCGAACCTGCTGGGCACGGTGATCGTGTACGCGACGTTGACAGTGCCGCAGGTGATCCTGTTCGAGAGTTTCCTGAGCTTCCTCGGCCTCGGCGTGCAGGAACCGCTCACCAGCCTGGGCCGGCTGGTGGCGGAGGGCGCGCTCGAAATGGAATCGTCGCCGTGGCTGCTGCTGGTGCCTTCGGCGGTGCTCGCCATCGTGCTGCTGTGCCTGAATTTCCTGGGTGACGGGCTGCGCGACGCGCTGGATCCGAGGCAGCGCCGATGACCGCCGAACCCGTGCTGCAGGTGCGCAACCTTGACGTGAATTTCGCCACGCCGCAGGGCGCGGTGGCGGCCGTGTCCGGTGTTTCATTCGACGTCCGTGCCGGTGAATGCCTCGCCGTCGTCGGTGAGTCGGGATCCGGCAAGACCCAGGTGCTCATGGCGTGCCTTGGCTTGCTCGCGTCGAATGGCACGGCTCGCGGCTCGGCGCTGTTTGCCGGCAAGGAATTGATCGGCGCGAACGAACGCGAGCTCAACCGGGTGCGCGGTACCGGCATTGGCTTGCTGTCGCAGGACCCGTTGAGTTCGCTTACGCCGCACCTGCGCATTGAGACGTTGTTGACGGAGGGCCTGGTCGATCGCGGTCTCGCCACCCGCATCAAGGCCCGGCAGCGTGCGCTGCAGGCGCTGGCCGAGGTCGACATCCCGGAACCCGAGGCGCGGTTGCGCCAATACCCGCACGAGCTTTCGGGCGGCATGCTGCAGCGCGTCGCGCTCGCGGCCGCGCTGATGTGCAGTCCGCAGCTGTTGTTCGCGGACGAACCAACCACGGCCCTCGACGTCAGCGTGCAGGCGCGCGTACTCGAACTGCTGGCGAAAGTGCGCGACCGGGGCGCCGGCGTCCTGATCATCACGCACGATCTCGGCGTGGTGGCGGGCCTCGCCGATCGGGTTGCCGTCATGTATGCGGGCCGGATCGTCGAAACGGCAACGACGGACGGGCTGTTTGCCGCGCCGGAGCACCCGTACACGGCGGCTTTGCTGGCGGCGGTGCCGCGGCTGCACGGTGACGCTCAGGCGCGACTCGTCGGGATCCCAGGCGACCCGCCACAGCCCTCCGCGCGTCCGCCAGGGTGCGCATTTGCCCCGCGATGCGAGCGTGCGGTGGATACCTGCAGCGAATCGCGCCCTGAGCTGACGCAGTGCGCCAGCCGCAATCAGCTCGGCGCCGTGCAGGGCGAATCGGGCGCTGCGACCACTGCGCGGAATGCGCCGATCACCGCGGTCGCCTGCCATCGGCCGTTGCAGGCAGCGGCGGAGATCGCATGAGCGTGGCCTTGCCTCTGCTGCAGGTGGAGCGGGCCAGCGTGCGCTACACGTTGCGCGGCGCCGGACTGCTGGCGCCGGCACGCTCGCTCGACGCGTTGTCCGACGTGTCCATCGCGATTCGTGAAGGTGGCCGGCTCGGTGTCGTCGGTGAGTCCGGGTCGGGCAAGTCGACGCTCGCCCGCGTCGTGTTGGGGCTCGTGCGGATGCAGTCGGGGCGCGTGGCCTGGGAAGGTCGCACGGTCGATTACGATGACGCGCCGGCAATGCGTTCTCTGCGGCGCGAGATGCAGGTGGTCTTCCAGGATCCGTTCGGCAGCCTCGATCCACGCATGACGGCGGGGCAGGCGGTCGGCGAGGCATTGCAGGCGCTGGCCGGTCCGGTGGCTTCGGTCGCGGCGCAGGACCGCATCCGTGCGGCATTGTCGGACGTCGGGCTCGCATCGGCGTTTGCCAACCGCTACCCCCACGAAATGAGCGGTGGCCAGTGCCAGCGCGTCGCGATCGCGCGTGCGATCGTTGCCAGGCCGCGCCTGCTCGTCTGCGACGAGGCGGTCAGCGCGCTCGACGTTTCCGTGCAGGCGCAGATCGTCAATCTCCTGCACGAACTCAGCGAGCGGTACCAGATGTCGCTGCTCTTCATCAGCCACAACCTCGCCGTGGTGCGACACCTCTGCGACGACGTTGCCGTGTTGTGCCGGGGACGGCTGGTGGAGCAGGGGAGTCGCGATGCCATCTTCGACGACCCGCAGGCGCAGTACACACGCGACTTGCTGGCGGCCGTACCCAGGCTGCCGGGTGCCCCCGTCCGCAACTACTGACGACGGGAGCCTGCGGAAAGCACCGATTTGCGTACCGATTGGCGTCACTAGTATGAACAACCGGTACACTTCGCATACTGTGGCGCTGGGCCAGGAACATGCACATCCCCGATGGCTTCCTCGATCTGCCGACCGCGATCGCCGCTGGCGCCGCTGCGGTCGCCGGAATCGCGCTCGGCCTGCGGGACGTGCGCCGCAATCTGTCACCACGCCGGGTGCCGCTGATTGGTCTCGCCGCTGCGTTCGTGTTCGCGACGCAGATGCTGAATTTCCCGATCGCTGCCGGCACCTCCGGCCACATGACCGGCGCCGTCCTGGCGGTGGTCCTGCTCGGTCCGGGCGCCGCGGTGATCGTGATGACGGCCGTGCTGGTCCTGCAATGCTTCATGTTCGCCGACGGCGGCGTCACTGCACTGGGCGCCAACGTCCTGAATATGGCGATCATCGCGCCTGCTGTCGGCTACGTCGTCTATGCGGGCCTGCGCCGCTTGTGCGGCGACGGGCAGCGGTCGCTGCTGTTCGCGGCAGGTTTCGCAGCGTGGTGCGCGACGGTGGCGGCTGCGCTCGCCTGCGCGGTGGAACTGGCTGCCTCAGGCACGGTCGTGCTGCGCAGCGCGGTCATGGCCATGGGCGGCGTGCACATGGTGGTGGGCCTGGTGGAGGCGGCGATCACGATGATGGTCGTGGCGGTGGTGATCCGATCGCGTCCCGAACTGCTCGACAGGTCGCAGCGCGTTGAGCATGGCGTACCGGCAACGGTCGCATTCGGCGCCGTGGCCACGATCGGCGTGCTGGTGTTCGTGTCGCCGCTCGCCAGTTCCTTGCCCGACGGTCTCGAGCACGTCGCACACAAGCTCGGTTTCGCGGCCGAGGCCGCCACCCCGATCGCAGCGCCTCTGCAGGACTACGCGGTCAAGGGCCTGGTCGACCAACCCTGGCTCGGAACGGTGGTCGCTGCCGGAGTCGGCGTGGCAGCCGCCTTCGCCATGGCCTGGTTGATGGCCCGCATGCTGACCCGACATGCGCTGCACGCGCGACGCTGAGGCGGCGTGCTCCGCGAGCAGTTACTGAGTCCATACCAGCCGGGAACGAGCCCGGTGCACCGCCTGCCCGCCGGATCGAAGCTGGCCCTGGCGCTCGTGTTCATCCTGTGCATCGTGCTGCTGCCGCCGGGGTCGTGGCTGGCGTTCGCAGTGCTGTCGGTCGCGCTGGTGGCCGCCGCGCTGGGCGCCCGTGTCTCGCCGCGGCAATTGCTGGTGCGATTGCTGCTGGTGGAACCGCTGGTCATCGGCGTCGCGCTGCTGGCGCTGCTGCAGCCGGGCGGCTGGCCGCTGTTTCTCTCAATGCTGGCGAAAAGCACGCTCTGCCTTGCCTGCATGTTGCTGCTCACGGCGACGACGCGGTTTTCCGACCTGTTGCGGGTGCTGTGGCGGTTGCGCGTGCCGAGCCTGCTGGTGACGACACTGGCGTTGCTGCAGCGCTACCTGTTCGTGCTGCTGCAGGAAATGGAACGGATGCAGCGCGCGCGCCGCAGCCGTTCGTTCCACGACGGTCGCGCGTCAACCTGGCGTGGCTCGGCCCAGGTCGCAGGGCAGTTGTTCGTGCGCACCTCCGAGCGCGCCGAGCGGGTCTACCTGGCGATGTGCGCACGGGGCTGGAAGAGTTGAGCGTGCTCGAGGTCCGTAACCTCGGGTACTGCTACCCGGATGGCCGCGAGGCGCTGCGCGACGTGAGTTTCGCGCTCGCCGCCAACGAGCGCGCGGCGCTGATCGGCCCGAACGGCGCTGGCAAGTCGACCTTGCTGCTGCACCTGAACGGCTTGCTGCCCGACCAGCCACCGGCGACGCCGACCGTGATCGTCGACGGCTTGCCATTGCGCGCCGACAATCTCGCCGAGGCGCGACGACGGGTCGGCCTGCTGTTCCAGGATCCCGACGACCAGCTGTTCTGCCCGACAGTCTGGGAGGACGTCGCCTTCGGACCAATGCAACTCGGCGTGCGCGAGCCCGAGCTGTCCCAGCGCGTCGCCGACTGCCTGGCGCAGGTCGGCCTGGCCGGATTCGCCGACCGCTTGCCGCACCACCTGAGCCGCGGCGAGAAGCGCCGGGTCTGTCTTGCCGGCCTGCTGGCGTGCGAGGCCCGCCTGCTGGTGCTCGACGAACCCACCAGCGACCTCGATCCGCGCGGGCGCCGCTTGCTGATGGGTCTGCTGGCGCAGCTTCCGGTAGCGCAGCTGATCGCGACGCATGACCTCGAGTTCGTCGTCGAGTCCTGCGCGCGCACGATCGTGATCGACCACGGCCGCATCGTCGCGGACGGCCCGACGCGCAAATTGCTGAACGACGAGGCATTGATGCTGGCCCACGGGCTCGAGCGGCCGCACATCCTGCGGCACGCGCACCCGCACTGAACAGCGCGTGACCGCCGTCGTGGAGCGGTACATGGCGTCGTGCATGGCCGGGCAGGGCGGTCCATAATCGAGGCTTCCAGTTCCGCAGTGCAGGCCCATGTCCACCCGTTCCATCCGGCCGAGTCCCGGCCTCGCCAACGTCCGCTACGAGATCCGCGGCAAGCTCGCCCGTCGCGCCCAGGAAATGGAGCGCATGGG
>Ga0073899_10003513_pt1 | contig 13870 bp, 15 predicted proteins | sample KloWWTmetaKNB5Ph_FD_88975 | JGI IMG/M metagenome (GOLD analysis project Ga0073899, IMG submission 88975) | Active sludge microbial communities from Klosterneuburg, Austria, studying microevolution and ecology of nitrifiers - Klosterneuburg... | ecosystem: Engineered > WWTP > Aerobic digester >... | reverse complement strand
CGCTCGCCAAGAGCTCGTGCGCGCGCTCGAGGCGCACGCGCTGGAGGTATTGATACGGGCTCACCCCGAGAGCGTCACGAAACATCCGGCTGAAATGGAAGCGGCTGAGCCCAGCGGCGCGAGACAGATCGTCCACGGTAAGCGCCTCGGCGTAGTGGGTGTCGATCAGCGCCAGCGCGTTCGTCAAGCGTGGATCGCGGGACGCGCTTGGCGCCCCCGGCGCGCGCCGAACCACGGCGACCACCAGCGCCTCTGCCAGCGATTCGACGGCGAGCAGCTGTCCGGCCTGTGCCTCGGCGGCCTCGGCCGTGAGCAGCGCGCCGAGGTTGGCCAGATCGCGTGCGTCGGCGATCAGCGTGGCACCCGCGAAGGCGCGCCGACCCAGGGTCGCAGCCACGCTGCTCACCAGCTCGCACGCGAGCCACGCCGAGCCCGCGCGCGTTCCCGGCTCGATGCGGGTGGCGTGGTCGATGCGTGCTGGGATGACGATGCCCTGGCCGCGCTCGACGACCAGCTCGCGATCGCCCACCCGGTAGGTGGCGCGCCCCTCGAGAACCCAGGCCACCTCGACGAAGGCGTGCGTGCCGGCGGGGAACTCGGTCGGGCCCGAGCGGTGGTGCCAGCTTCGCACGCGGACTCGGGGGGTGACGGGCGCGTCGAGGACCACAAATCCGGAAAGCGAGCTCATGCCCCTGGCAAAAGCAGGCGCCGTGCCAACCATGGGTCGGCGGATCTGGCCAGAAACAGGGTCGGTGTGCGAAAGCTGACGGCCTCAGCCGTCCCCTCGCGACAGCGCGAACGCGTGGCGAACGTCCTTGCCGCGGACCATGAAGACCACCATCTCGGCGATGTTGGTGGCGTGGTCGGCGATACGCTCCAGGTACTTCGCGATCGACTGCAGACGGGTCGCGCGGAAGACGCTGCCCGAGTCCTTCATCATCAGCTGAAGCAGCTCGGGGAAGAGCTGCGCGTAGTACGAGTCGACCTGTCCGTCGCGCTCGATCACCTCTTCCGCCAGCTCGGTGTTGCCCGCCACGAACGCATCCAGCGCGTCGTGGAGCATGGCCAGGGCCGCCTCGGCGATGCGGGTCACGCTTTGCGTGGCCGGCAGCGGCGGCTCAGCCGAGAGCTCGATCACGCGCTCGCACACGTTCACGCCCAGGTCGCCGATGCGCTCCAGATCGGTCACCAGCTTCATGGTGGTGGTGATCAGCCTGAGGTCGCTGGCCACGGGCTGGCGGCGTGCCAAGATCTTCAGGCACAGCTGATCGATGTCCAGCTCGAGCTGATCGACTTGCCGATCGATGCGCATCGTGAGCTTGGCGCTGTCGGCGTCGCGCTCGGCGAACGCCCGCATGGCCTGTGAGATCAGCTCTTCGGTTCGCGCCCCCATCAGCAAGAGCTTCTCTTTCAGCGTCTCGAGCTCGGCCTCGTATTCCCGATCGGTGTGTTTCTGAAGTGTGCTCATCCGAACCGCCCCGTGATGTAATCCTCGGTCTTCTTCTCGCTCGGCCGTGTGAAGATCACGTCGGTGCGATCGTATTCCACCAGTTCACCCAGGTAGAAGAAGGCCGTGAAATCGGCCACGCGGGCTGCCTGCTGCATGTTGTGGGTGACGATCACGATGGTGTAACGCTCGCAGAGCTCGTGGATCAGCTCTTCGACCCGAGCCGTGGCGATGGGGTCGAGCGCCGAGCACGGCTCGTCCATGAGCAGCACCTCGGGCTCGAGCGCCAGGGAACGGGCGATGCACAGCCGTTGCTGCTGGCCGCCGCTCAGGCTGGTTCCAGAGCGATTGAGCACGTCTTTGACCTCGTCCCAGAGCGCCACCTGGCGCAGCGCGCGCTCCACCAGCTCTTCCGTGTCTTTGGGGCGAAGGCCGTTCAGCTTGAGCCCCGCCAGCACGTTCTCGCGAATGGTCATGGTCGGGAACGGATTGGGCTTCTGGAACACCATGCCCACTCGCCGGCGCACGCGGACCGGGTCGACGTCGGGGGCGTAGATGTCTTGATGGTCGAGCAGCACCTTGCCCGCCACGCGGGCACCGCTGACCACCTCGTGCATGCGGTTCAGGCAGCGAATGAACGTGGACTTGCCGCAGCCCGAAGGCCCGATGATCGCGGTGACGGTGGTGGACTCGACCGGCAGGGTGATGCCCTTCAAGACTTCGGTCTTGCCGAAGTGGGCCCTGAGCGCTTCGGCGCGCATCTTGGGTCGGTCCGGCGTGGTGCTCGGCAGTGCGGGGCTCGGAGCGGACTCGCGCGTGGCTTCGCTGGTGCGTAATAGTGCGACGGACTGGATCATCGGGACCTCACGCGGTGGCGGACCAAGACTCGGGCAGAGACGTTCAAGACGAGGACCATTCCGATCAGCACCAGCGCCGCCGCCCAGGCTTTCTGGTGCCAGTCGTCGTAGGGCGAAACGGCGTAGGTGTAGATCTGCACTGGCAACGACGCGGTGGGCTGTGCCAGGCCCGTGGGCCAGAACGCGTTGTTGAATGCAGTGAACAGCAGCGGAGCGGTCTCGCCCGCGACCCGGGCGATGGCCAGCATGATGCCGGTGGCGATGCCCGGTGCGGCGGTGCGCAGCACCACGCTCAGCGTGGCCCGCCATTTGGGGACCCCCAGGCCGAGCGCGGCTTCGCGCAGCGCTTCAGGCACCAGCCGCAAGAGCTCTTCAGTGGTGCGAGTGACGGTCGGAAGCATCAACACTGCCAGCGCCACGCCGCCGGCATAGGCCGAGAAGCTCTTGGTGCGGAGCACGATCAGCGTGTAGACGAAGATGCCAATCGTGATGCTGGGCACACCCGACATCACGTCGGCCGAGAAGCGCACCAGCTTGGCGAAGCGGTGCTTGCCGAACTCGGCCAGGTACACGCCGGCCAGCACGCCGGGCGGAATGCCGAACAGACAGGCCAGGCCGACCAGCTCCAGCGTGCCCAAGAGGGCGTTGGCCATGCCCCCGCCGGTTTCACCCACCGGCTTGGGAAGCTCGGTGAAGAACGCCCAATCGAGCCCGCCGATGCCCCGCGAGGTGACGTAGAACAGCACCAGGCCGAGGGGGATCAGGGCGGCCACAGTGGCCAAGAGGCAGAGCCCTCGCACCGCGGCATCGACCAGCTTCCGCTGCAAGTATCGCTCTTTCATCCGCGTGCCCCCTCGGGCGCGCGCCCCACGCGCCACACCAGCAAGCGAGCCACGACGTTGAGGATCAAGGTCACCGCGAACAAGAGCAGGCCGATCTCTGCGAGCGCCCCCAGGTAAATGTCCCCGGTGGCTTCGGTGAACTCGTTGGCGATGACGCTGGCCATGGTGTAGCCGGGGGCGAACAGCGACGCGCTGATGTCGGCGCGGTTGCCAATCACCATGGTGATCGCCATGGTCTCGCCCAGTGCGCGGCCCAGCCCCAGGATGATGGCGCCGACTATGCCCGAGCGCGCGTACGGCAAGATGGTGTGTCTGAGTGCTTCCCAGCGCGTGCAGCCCAGGGCCAGGGCGCCTTCGCGCAGTGTCTCGGGAACGGCCCGCAGCACCTCGCGCGACACGCTGGAAATGGTGGGCGTGATCATGATCGCCAGGATGATGCCGCCCGCCAGCATGCCGAAGCCCTGGTGCGGCCCCTGGAACAGCGGCAGAAAGCCCAGGGTCTTGCCCAAGAACGGCTCCAGGTGGTTCCGCAAGAAGGGCGCCAGCGCGAAGATGCCCCACAGGCCGTAGATCACGCTCGGCACGGCGGCGAGCAGCTCGACCAAGAAGCTCACCGGAGAGCGCAGCCAGGGCGGCGCGAGCTCGGTCAAGAACACCGCCACCCCGAGCGAGACCGGCACCGCGATGCCGAGCGCCAGCAGCGAAGAGACGAGGGTGCCGTAGATGAAGGGCAGGGCGCCGAACGAGTCGCGGACCGGATCCCAGTCGCGCCCGACGATGAAACGCCAGCCCGAGTGGGCGATGGATGGGCGGGCGGCGACCCACATCTGAATCGCCATGGCGCCCAGCACCAGCACGATGGTGATGGCGAACAGGGCCGCCACCCCGCGGAACACCAGGTCCCCCGCGTTCACCTCGGCGCCGAGCAGCGCCATCAGGCGCGAGCGGCGTCGTGTCAGGGGGGCCGCGGTCCGCGAAGTCATCTCACCCGCCGGGAAGCAGCTTGTCGTTGCCGGAACGCAGCGACCTGATGCGCGCCTCGGTCTTCGTGATCAGCGCGTCGGGCAGCGGCGCGTAGTCGAGCTCGGCGGCGTGCTTCTGCCCGTCGTGGAGCGCCCACCACAAGAACTTCGCCAGGGCCTGCCCCTTGGTCTTGTCCTTGGCGTCTTCGTAGACCAACAGGTACGTGAACGACGAGATCGGGTAGGCCTTCTCGCCTGCCGGGTCGGTCAGCGACGCGGTGAGGTCGTCGCCGACCTCGACTCCGGCCGCCGCAGCAGTGATGGTCTGGGCCGTTGGCTCGACGAATTGCCCTGCTTTGTTCCTGAGCTGCGCGATCGGTAGCTTGTTCTGCTTCGCGTACGCCAGCTCGACATAGCCGATGGTGAACGGGGTGGTCTTGACCTGACCCGTCACGCCCTCGTTGCCCTTGGCGCCCAGGCCCACCGGCCACTTCACGCTCTTGCCGGCGCCGACCTTGTCCTTGTACTCGGTCGACACCTTGGCCAGGTAGTCGGTGAAGACGGCGGTCGTGCCGCTGCCATCCGAGCGGTACACCACGGCGATGTCCTTGTCGGGCAGCTTCGCGCCGGGGTTGCCCTCGGCGATCTTGGGGTCGTTCCACTTCTTGATGGTGCCCAGGAACACCCCCGAGACCGCGTCGGCGCTGAGCTTCAGCGGCGCGCCGAGCTCGGGCACGTTGTAGGTGATGACGACGGCGCCGAGCGTGGTGGGGACGTGGTGGAGCTTGGCCGGGGCCTTCTGCACCTCGTCGGCGGTCATCGGCGCGTCGCTGGCGCCGAAGTCCACGGTGCCCGCGCTGATCTGCCGGATGCCTCCGCCGGATCCGATCGACTGGTAGTTGATCTGAACGCCGGGGTTCGCCTTGTTGTATTCGCTGATCCACTTGCTGTAGAGCGGATAGGGGAAGGTTGCGCCGGCGCCGACCAGGCTCACCGTGCCTGCCTGGGCCGGAGCGGTTCCACCCGACGAGCCACTTGGACCGGGGCCAGCGCCCTCGGGCTTGGAACAGCCCACCGAGGCGGTGAGCGGAAGACACACCAGTGCACTGACGAGGTTCCTGCGGGAAATCATGGCTCGGGTTCTCCTACCAGCGCCGCGGTGCTCGCGTGCGGCGCCCCTGCAACAACACTGTGACGATTGGGTGACGCGCGGTCAGAACGAGACCTGCGCAGCGAGGATCAGCTCGTGGCGGGTCTTGGCCAGGTCGTAGTCGTACACGCTGTAGCTGGCCTGGAGCTTCGCCTCGTGCTTCGAGATGAAGTAGTTGAGGCCGCCCTCGTACACCCAGGTCTCGTCTTCTTTTGCCGTCGAGCTCTGATCGGTGTTCGGGTCCACGTAGCCCACGCGCCCGATGGGTTGGAGGCGACCGAAGAACGTGTAGCCGGCGGCGGCGTAGAAGCCGTGCCCCGGGATTCGATCGGCGTCGGTCGCAGGCATGTCCCAGGCCCGGATGTACTCGGCCTGCAGCAGGGCGTTCGCGGCCTCGATGCGCAGATCCCCTTCCACCCGATCTTTGGTGCCCGCGCGATCGCGGTCGGTGACGCCCATGTAGCCCACGGCGCCGACCATGACCTGCTTCACCGGGAAGGCCTCGACACGCAACCCCACGTCCTTCTGGTTGTTGGTGTCGGCCTTGTTCTGGCCCTCGCCGTTGAGCACGCTCAGCGAATAGTAGAGCTTGTCTTTGAACAGCTTCTTGTCGACTCGCACGCCGATGTCGCGCTTGTCGCCCCACTTGCGGGCCACCGCGGCGCGCTCGGGGAAGAGCAGCTTGGACGAGCCGTTGTAGCCCTCCCAGCTCACCGGCATCTTGAACTGGCCCATCGAAACGTCGGCCCAGTCGCTGATGAAGGTGATGAAGAAGTCCTGCATGATGGACACGGCGCTCGGGCTCTGCTGGACCGTGACGCTGGTCGAGCCGTCGGCGGTCGGCACCGTGCTCTTCTCGGGGTCCAGCACCTTGGCTGGATCGATCATCAGCTGGTAGCCGACCCGCATCGGGACGATCTCGCCCTTGACCCGGATCTCGGCGCGCCGCAGGCGGAAGGTGCTCGGCGCCTTCACCCCCTCTTGGCGCGGGACGAACAGCCAGCCTTGGAGCAAGGCGCCCGGCTGGAAGAAGCCTTCCTTGCCGACCGCGAGCTTGGCGGGCTCGTCTTTGCGCTCGCGGGGCGGTGCCGGCTCGGGTGCCGACTCGGGCGGTCGGACCTTGGCTGCCGGTGCTGGCTCAGCCGCCGGAGCAGCGGGCTCGGTCGGCTCGGCTGCCGGCGGGGGTGCCGCGGCCGGCGCCGGCGCGGCGGCCGGCGGGGTCGGGGCAGGCTCGCCTTGGGCGAAAGCGGGTACGGTGTGGAGCAGCGCGAGCATGGTGCCCGCGAAGAACGGGGAAGTGCGCATCAGTGACCTCGGTGTGGGGTATTTCGTCTATTCGTGTGACGCTGATGTGACAAGAGGGTGAGTTTCGAGAGAAATGATCGCGTTTCGCGAAGTCACAGCGATGAAATGGCACGTCTTGGGAGCGATTGTGGCGGCCGTGTGCTGGTGCGCTGGCTGCGGCTGCGCCGCTTCGAACGACCGCCGCTCGGAGCAGAGCTCGGGCCCGGCGTCCCCCGCCCACGACGCCTGGGGTGCCACGTTCTCGCTGCCCTCGGGCTTCAGTGGTGGAGAGAACGACGCCGGCGGCATCGAGCTGACCGACGGCGACGTCGCGGTGATGATCGGGCGCCACGTGATCGGCGATGGGTCGTTCGCCGGCTTCGCGGAAGAGCGGCGTCGCTCGCTGGCCGAGCTCGGCGCTGCCGAGTCGCTCACCCAGACTGCCCAGCGCGTCTCCGGGCGCGACGCCATCGTGTTCAGCGGGCCGGGGGCCGACGGCGTCGAGCTCAGATTGCTGCTCGTGCCGCTCGACGCGAAGACGGGCGCGAGCTTCTTGCTCGTCGCCGAGGGCGGCAAGCGTCAGCGTCTGGAAGCCGCTTGGGCCATGCTGCTGGGCTCGCTGGTGCTGCCGAAATGAGGGCGGTTCGCCCTGGCGGCGGTTGCTTGCTATGGTGACCTCCCGGTGACGGATCCCAAGGACCTGGACGCCATCGACGAAGGCTGGGGCGAAGACCCCGAGCCGGCGAAGCCCGAATCGGTGAAGCCCGAGCCGGCGAAGCCTGCGCCGAAGCCCGTCCCGAAGGTCCAGCTGAAGCACCTCGGCAAGCCCGCGCCGGCGCCGCTGGCCGCGCCCGCTGAGCCACCGCCCGATGACGACGACATCGAGTTCGAAGCGGACGCCGTGGCCCGCGACTCGATGCCGACCTTCCAGCACCCGAACCCACTGCAGTTCGACTTGCCGGACTCGCCGCGAGTGCCGAAACCGCCGCCGCTGCCCAAGTTCCGCCGGAAGCGGTAGTCAGGGCGCTGCTGCGCCGGGGGCAGAGCGCTCGGCCGGGGGCGGCATGCGGGTGCCCAGCGTGAACGAGAACCGCGTGCCTTGGCCCAGCGTGCTCTCGACGCGCGCGGTTCCACCCATGGCCTCGACCAGGTGCTTCACGATCGAAAGCCCCAGGCCCGTGCCGCCGAGCTCACGCGAACGCCCGGCATCCACGCGATAGAACCGCTCGAACAGTCGAGGCAGGTGGCGTGGCTCGATGCCAGGCCCGTCGTCTGCCACCTCGATGCGGATCAGCTCACCCTCTTCGCGTGCGCCCAGCGTCACCGTGGTGCCGCTGGGGCAATACTTCACGGCGTTGTCGATCAGGTTGGTCAGCACGTGGTCGAGCGCCTTCTCGTCGGTCACCACTCTGGGCAGCGTCGCCGGGACGAGACTGCGCAGCTGGATGCCCTTCTTCTCCGCGCGCTCCCGGAAGAGGCCCAAGAGGCTCTTCGCGTGCCTCTCGAAATCGAGCTCGGCGAAGTGGAGCTCGTACTTTCGCGACTCGATGCGGGACAGGTCGAGCAGATCTTCGACCAGCTCGCGCAAGCGCTCGGCGTTGCGATCGATGATCTCGACGAACCGCCGTGCCGCGTCGGGGTCGCGCTCGAGCGCGGTCTCCAGCGTCTCGGCCGCCGAGCGGATCGCCGTCACCGGCGTGCGCAGCTCGTGGGACACGTTCGCCACGAAATCGCGGCGCATGGTCTCGAGCCGTCGCATGTCGGTCACGTCCACGAATACCGCCAGGGTGCCGCCCTGATCTCCGGCCAGAGGCGCCGCACGGACCAGCAGGCGCCTGGGCTTGAGCCCGCCCACGTCGATCTCGCGCGACATGGGCTCGTCGCCCTCCAGGCACTCGTCCAGCAGGGTCTTCAGCTCGGCGTGGCGGATCACCTCGAGCGGGGTCTTGCCCTGAGCGTCCGAGGGCAAGAGCAGCATCTCGCACAGGGCGGGGTTGACCAGCGCCACCCGGCGGTCCCGATCGAGCAAGAGCACGCCCTCGTGCATGCCGCTCAGGATCCCGCTCACGCGATCGCGCTCGGTGCGAAGCTCCGACAGGGTCGAGCTCAGGCTCGAGGCCAGGTGATCGAGCGCGCGACCGAGCTCGCCGATCTCGTCATGCTCGGTGCGCCGGGTGCGGGTCGCCAGATCTCCCGAGGCCATTCGGCGTGCGGCTTCGGTCAAGGCGTGGGCGTCGCGCCAAACCACCTGCGCCGCCACGGTCGAGAGCACGATTGCCAAGCCGAAGGCCAAGAGGACCGCAATGCCCGCGAGCCGCTGCAGGTTCGACACCACCTGGTCGACCCGAGCCAGCGACAGCGCCAGGCGTGCCACGCCCACGGTCTTCCCCTCTCTGACCACGGGCTCTGCCATGTAGAGCATGCGCTGGCCGACGGTGGCGCTCAGGCGCACGTCGTCACCCGAGCCACCCGCGAGCGCAACCTTCACCTCGGGGCGATCGCCGTGGTTCTCGACCGCCGGCAGATCCGACCACGGCAGATCCGACTCACCGTAGACCGCGCCGCTGGGCGTGATCAGGGTCACCCGGGCTTCGGCGCGCTGGCCCAGCAGCTGCGCCAGGGCCTGCCACTCGGCGGGCGATCGCGGCGGCGCGTCCCCCACCTCTTGCGCCACCAGCCGCACGCGCACCCTGAGATCGGTGCGCACGCTGCCGAGCATGGCCTCTTCCAGCGCGCCGCGCAGGTAGGCGTAGCTGGCGAAGACCGGGAGGATGATCAGCCCGAGTGAGAGCAAGAAGAGCTTGGCACGGACGCCCAGCTTCAAGCGCTTGCCTCGTCGGGGGACCCTTTGAAGCGATAGCCCACGCCCCGCACCGTCTCGACGTAGTCGCGGGCGCCCTCCAGCTTCTCGCGCAGTCGCTTCACGTGGGTGTCGACCGTGCGCGTGGTGATGTCGGCCTGGATGCCCCAGACGTCGTCGAGCAGCGCTGAGCGCGTCTGCACGCGATTCCGGCGGTCGTACAGCGTGACCAGCAAGCGGAACTCGAGGGCGGTGAGCTCGATCTCGTGCTGGTCGACCCAGACGCGATGCGCCTCGCGATCGATGCGCAGGCAGCCGAACTCGATGCTCGGCTCGGCGGGTGGCCGATCGCTCGGGGCCGACGCGCGGCGCAAGATGGCCTGAATGCGCAAGAGCAGCTCACGCACGCTGAACGGCTTCACGATGTAGTCGTCGGCGCCCAGCTCGAACCCGACCACGCGGTCGATCTCTTCACCGCGGGCGGTGAGCATGACCACCGGGATGGCGCGGGTGGCGGCGTCTTCTTTCAACGAGCGGCAGACCTCGGTCCCAGCCAGGTCGGGCAGCATCAAGTCGAGCAAGACCAGATCGGGCGCTTCGGAGCGCGCCAGCCTCAGGCCCTCGACCCCGCGCTCTGCCGAGATGGCTTCATGGCCGGCCTGACGTAGGTTGTACGTCAGCACCTGTTGAAGATCCCGTTCGTCTTCGATGACGAGCACTTTGGCCATCGCGCCCTCCGACTAGCGTGCCTGTGTGACGAACCGGTGACGAGGTCGGCCGACCTCTAGCATGAGCGCGCGGCGGGCCGCATTCTTCGCCGATTTCCCCCCGCGAAACCGCCCGCTGATCAGGCTACCGGCTCGAGCTCGTCGCTCACCCCGCGCGGTCGGCTCGAGGTCAAGTAGGCGCGAGGTGCCGCCGGCCCGCTCTCGACGGCTCGCATCACCTCGTCTTGGACCGCCAGGCGGCGGTTCGGTCGGATCGGGGCGCCGTCGAACTCGACCAGCCAGAGCCGCTCGACACGGCGGCCGCGCTCGAGCTTGGACTCGGCGCGCACCAGCTGAATGCGCATCGAGAAGAGCGCCGCCGAGACCCGCCCGAACAAGCCCCGACCGCGATCGGTCTCGACCTCCAAGAGCGACAGGATGCCGCTGCCCGACTCCACGAACCGAACCACTGTGTTCTTCATGGCGCGCAGCATGCGGGCGTCAGGTGAGCGCGGCGTGACCCAGCTGTAGATTCCACGTGACGCCTACAGCGTCAGCGGTTCGTCGACGAAACGGTATCCGACGCCGCGGACCGTCTCGATGTAGTCACGCACGTGACCCAGCTTCTCGCGCAGCCGCTTGACGTGCGCGTCGACGGTGCGCGTGCTGATGCGGGCGTCCATGCCCCACACGGTGTCCAGCAGGCTCTCGCGGGACTGCACCCGGTTCTTGCGATCGAACAGCGTTACCAAGAGCTTCAGCTCCAGGGCCGTCAGCTCGATCTCTTCGCCCTGCACCCACACCCGGTGGGCCTCGCGATCGATCCTGAGCTCGCCGAACTCGATGGCCCGACTGGGGGCGCCTGGCGCGTCGTTGCGCCGCAGCACCGCGCGCACCCGCAGCACCAGCTCGCGCACGCTGAAGGGCTTCACGATGTAGTCGTCGGCGCCCAGTTCGAAGCCCACCACGCGATCGATCTCGTCGTTCTTGGCCGTGAGCATCACGACCGGTACGCATCGCGTCGATGTCTCGCTCTTGAGCGTGCGGCACACGTCCATGCCAGACGTGTCGGGCAGCATCAGGTCGAGCAGTACCAGATCGGGGTGGGCCTCGCGCGCCAGCTGAAGCCCCTGGCCCCCCTGCGTGGCACGCAGCACGTCGAAGCCGGCTGCCCGCAGGTTGTATTCGAGCACGTCTTGAATGTCGTGTTCGTCCTCGATCACGAGCACGGTCGTCATCTTCAGACACGAGAGCTAGCGAAGGCATGTGACCAACGGGTGACGAGTCCGTGCCATATCGGACACGGAACCGCGGCGATTCTGCCGGCGCCGAGGATTTCTCCGGACCTGGCCGAGGTTCGGGGTTATGCTCGCAGCATCTTGTGTCGGGGGACCGGCGCGTCAGTTTCCCTTTCCTTCGCAAAGCGTGGCGACTCGGGAGGCGATGGCGATGGCATATCTGGGATTCGAGCGACGTTCGAACCGGCGCGTCGACGTGCCGGCAACTGCGAGCTTGGTCAGGGCGGAGGCGGCGACCGACCGTTTCATCGTGGCGAACCTGTCGGCGGCGGGGGCGCTCTTGATCGGTGACAGTGAGCTCGGGCGCGGCGACTCGGCGTTGCTCAGGCTTGAATCGCCGGATTGCGAACCGGTGTACGTTCACGCCCGCGTCGTGCGTGGCGGCAACGGCGACGGCGTGAACGCCCTGGCGGTCGAGTTTCGTCACCGGAGCCCCGACACCGAGGACGCGATTCACGACGTGGTGCTGAGCGCGCTCGAGGCTGATATGCGATCGCGGCGCTTCGCCCCGCAGCGCGCCAGCGTGTGACGATGGCGCGACGACGGTGCTGATCCGGCGACGATCCGGTTCACTGCCAATTTCCCGTTTCGCCATCGAGCCGTCACTCGATCGAGGCAGGCTCCCGCTGTCTCGATGGACCTGACGACGTGGACCACCCAGGGTTCGGATCCGGTGCGGCGAAAGCGGCTGGCGTTCGGCTACACCGTCGGCTCGGTGGGCGCGGGGCTGGTGGCGGTGGCCGTGGCGCTCACTGCTGGCAAGGTGGTGATGGCCGACGAAGACGTGCCGGTCGATGTCACGCTGGCCAGCGCGCCGGAAGAGCACAAGGCACAGCCCGAGCCAGAGCCCGAGCCCGAGCCCGAGTCCGAGCCCGCGGCGCAGGCGCCCGGCCCGCGGCTGCCCAAGCTGGCCCCGCCCAGAGAGATCCCCAGGGACAAGCCCGCCGAGAGCGCGAGCACCGCCGACGACGCCTACGGTGACGGCGACCCGTACGAGCGGGGCAACGCCGGCGGCGGAGGCGGATCGAAGCCTGCATCGACCCAGACTGCCGCGCCGCCGCCACCGCCACCGCCACCGCCGAAACCCAAGCCGTCAGGGCCGGTGCGCCTGGCCGAGAACGACGTTGCACCGGTCTCGATCGCGATGGGCGCGCCCCAGTACCCCGCCGCGGCCAAGGCCGCCGGCGTCGAGGGCACCGTGGTCGTGAAGTACGTGGTGACCGAGACCGGCGCCGTGACCGGTGTGCAGGTCGTTCGCGGGCCGCCCGAGCTGCACGCCGCCTGCATCGCCGCCGTTCAGGCCTGGCGCTTCAAGCCGGCGCTGCGCGACGGCGTCCCGATCGCCGTCTCGCGCGTTGCCCGCTTCCCCTTCCGTATCAAGACCTGACGAAACACGACCACGGAGAGAGCCATGTCATTCAACCTCGTTCACATCTGGCAGTCGATGGGCCTCGTGGCGAAGCTCATCGCCGCCGTGCTGCTCGTCATGGGGGTCGCCAGCATCGGCGTGGTGATCGAGCGCCTGATCGCGTTCTCGCGATCGGCGAAAGAGTCGCTGGCCTTCGCCCAGAAGGCGACGCCTCTGCTCCGCACCTGGGAAGTGGAGACGCTGCTCGCCACCGCCAAACAGCACAAGGGCTCGGCCCTGGCCCGGCTCTTCGCTGCCATCATCGAGCGCTACATCGGCGGTTTCGAGACGCTGGACGGGAACATCACCCCCGTCGAGCTCGGGCGCAACGAGGCCGAGCGTCAGAAGGAGCAGATCGGCGCCGACCTCAGGCGCGGCATGAGCGTGCTGGCGTCGGTCGGCTCGGTGGCTCCGTTCGTGGGCTTGCTCGGCACCGTGGTCGGCATCATCGCGGCGTTTCAGGGCATCGCGTCCACCGGGTCCGGGGGCCTGGGTGCGGTTTCTGCCGGCATCGCCGAAGCGCTGATCGAGACCGCGTTCGGCCTGATGGTGGCCATCCCAGCGGTGCTCTTCTTCAACTACCTGACGGCAAAGGTGGGCACCATCGAGCTGGCCCTGGCGCGGTCGGCCGGCGAGCTGCTCGACGAGATGGAGGCGCGCTATGTGCCGCCCTCGAGCAAGAGCCGGAGCTCGGACGTGGGTGAGCGCCAGGCCGCCTGAGGGAGATGAAGCCATGGGCATGAGCGCCAGCGCAGCCGCACGGCGACCGGAGCCGGAGATCAACGTCACCCCCCTGGTGGACGTGGTGCTGGTGCTCCTGATCATCTTCATGGTGATCGCTCCGGCCATCAACGAAGGTGAGCACGTGGACCTGCCGGCCATCTTCCAACCCGACGCCAAACCCAAGGACATGAACCCGATCGACGTGACCATCGCGCTCAGCGGCGCCGTGATCGTCGACAAGGAAAAGATCGAGCCCGCCACGCTGAAGGCGCCGCTCACCGAGCTGCACCAAAAGGATCCAGAGCGAGCACTCTTGCTGAAGTCCGACGCGGCGGCGCCTTACCACGGTCCGCGAGACCTTCGCCATGTTGCAGGGCATCGGCCTCAAGGGG
>Ga0073899_10003507_pt1 | contig 13875 bp, 11 predicted proteins | sample KloWWTmetaKNB5Ph_FD_88975 | JGI IMG/M metagenome (GOLD analysis project Ga0073899, IMG submission 88975) | Active sludge microbial communities from Klosterneuburg, Austria, studying microevolution and ecology of nitrifiers - Klosterneuburg... | ecosystem: Engineered > WWTP > Aerobic digester >... | reverse complement strand
TCGAGGGCCAGGACCTCTTCGTCGAGGACGACACCGTGTTCATGCGCACCACCCAGGGGCCGCGGCGGGTGGATGTGATCTACCGCCGCCTCGACGACGACTTCCTCGACCCCGAGGTCTTCCGCGCCGACTCGATGCTCGGTGTGCCGGGCCTGATGTCGGCCTACCGCGCCGGCCGGGTGACGCTGGCCAACGCGGTCGGCACGGGGGTGGCGGACGACAAGTCGATCTACCCCTACGTGCCCGAGATGGTGCGCTTCTACCTCGGCGAGGAGCCGATCCTCAACAACGTCCCGACCTGGATGCTGCGCGAACCCGACGACCTCGCCTACACGCTCGCCCACCTGCCCGAGCTGGTGGTCAAGGAGGTCCATGGCGCCGGCGGCTACGGCATGCTGGTGGGGCCGGCGGCCACCAAGGCCGAGATCGAGGAGTTCCGCCAGCGCATCCTCGCCGCGCCGGAGAAGTACATCGCCCAGCCGACCTTGTCCTTGTCCACCTGCCCGACCTTCGTCGACGCCGGCATCGCGCCGCGCCACATCGACCTGCGTCCCTTCGTGCTCTCGGGCGGACGCGAGATCCGCATGGTGCCGGGCGGCCTCACCCGCGTCGCGCTCAAGGCTGGCTCGCTGGTGGTCAACTCCTCGCAGGGCGGGGGCACCAAGGACACCTGGGTGGTGGGCTGAGCCGCCTGCCGCCGCGCAATTGCCAAGGAGAACCCCCATGCTGAGCCGAACCGCAGACCACCTGTACTGGATGGCGCGCTACACCGAGCGCGCCGAGAACACCGTGCGCATGCTCGACGTGTCCTACCGCATGTCGCTGCTGCCCGGGGCCAACGGCGGCGACACCGAGAGCTGGTCCGCCATCCTCGACATCAGCGAACTGTCGGAGGCCTTCGCCCGCACCGGCAGGCCGCTCTCCGCCTGCGACGTGATCGAGTTCGTCGTGCTCGACCGCGACAACCCCTCGAGCGTGTGGAACTGCCTGCGCGCCGCGCGCGAGAATGCGCACGCGGTGCGCGGCACGCTGACCGCCGAGATGTGGGAGACCACCAACGCGACCTGGCTCGAGATCCGCGAGATGACGCCGCAGAAGCTGCGCGCCACCGACCTCGGCGAGTTCTTCGAGTGGGTGAAGTTCCGCTCCCACCTGCTGCGCGGGGTGACCTTCGGCACCATGCTGCACGACGAGGCCTTCAAGTTCGTGCGCCTGGGCACCTTCCTCGAGCGCGCCGACAACACCGCGCGCCTGCTCGACGTGAAGTACCACAGCCTGCTGCCCAAGGCCGAGGGACTCACCAGCTCGACCGACTTCTACCAGTGGGGGGCGCTGCTGCGCTCGGTGTCGGCCTTCGAGACCTACCGCCACGTGTATCGCGACGTGATCACACCCTACAAGGTGGCCGAGCTGCTGATCCTCAACGCCGACATGCCGCGCTCCCTGCACGCCTGCCTGGACGAGATCAACGGCATCCTCGGCGAGATCGCCAGCATCCACTCGGCCGAGGCCGCACGCCAGGCCGGCGAGCTGCACGCGACGCTGCACTACGGGCGCATGGACGACATCTTCGATGCCGGCCTGCATCCCTGGCTGGAGCGCTTCCTGGTGCGCATCAACCGCCTCGGCGACAGCATCGGCGAGAACTTTCTGGTTCCGGTCGCGGCATGACCGGTACGCGGCGTCTTCCGGCCCGGACCCGGGGCCGGGCCAATGAACCGACGGGATCGAACCCATGACCTACTGCGTCGCCATGTGCCTCGACGAGGGGCTGGTCTGCCTGTCCGACTCGCGCACCAACGCGGGCGTGGACCACATCAACACCTTCCGCAAGATGACCGTGTTCGAGCGTGCCGGCGACCGCGTGCTGGTGCTGATGAGCGCCGGCAACCTCGCCATCACCCAGGCGGTGATCAGCCTGCTGCGCGAGCACGCCGCGGTGCAGGACCGCGACAGCCTGTGGAACGCGCCGACCCTGTTCGAGTGCGCCCGCCTGGTCGGCGAGACCATCCGCGGCGTGCATCGCCAGGACGCCGAGGCGCTCAAGCAGTTCGGCGTGGAGTTCAACGCCAGCTTCATCCTCGCCGGGCAGATCGGCGACGAGTCGCCGCGCCTGTTCAACATCTACTCGGCCGGCAACTTCATCGAGGCCTCGATCGACACGCCGTACTTCCAGATCGGCGAGTCGAAATACGGCAAGCCGATCATCGACCGCATCGTCACCAGCAAGACCTCGCTCGACGAGGCCGCCAAGTGCGCGCTGATCTCGATGGACTCGACCATCCGCTCCAATCTGTCGGTGGGCCTGCCGCTCGACCTGCTGATCTACCGCCGCGACGAACTGCGCGTCGCCCGCCACGTCAGCGTGGATTGGGACAACCCTTATTTCGACATGATCCACAAGGAGTGGGGCGCCAGCCTGCGCCAGGTCTTCAACGCGCTGCCCGACCCCGACTGGTCGCGCTGGCCGGGGGAGGATCAGGCGCCGCCGCGGATCGGGGTGGTGTCGTCCTGATCGAAGCAGGCCTGCCAACGGCGCAGCCCTTCTGCCCTGGAATCTCGAGGCGGATGCATGAGGGGCTTTCACCACGTCGAGGGTGATCGGCCCGAGGGGGTGCGCGAGGCGATCTTCAGCCTGGCTGTAAGACCAAAGCCCGATAGTCGGCGAACGGTCGGCAGCTTACGATCAAGACACCTCCCCCCTTCATGTGCCTTCAGGAGCAATGCGATGCGTTTCCCTGCCTATTTGACGGGCATGGCCCTGGCGGCCAGTGTCCTTGCCAATCAAGCGCTGGCCGACGACAAGAAAGATCTGGGCGCCCCGTCCGGTTTCCTCAAGGACACCACCTACGCCAGTATGGAGGAGGTCCGTTCGCCGTCGGGCGAACGCGCCAAGCGCTGGGTCGCCCCGGGGATCTCGTTCGCTCAGTACGACGCCGTGATGGTGGACAAGACGGTCTTCCATCCGGCGCCGCAGCCGACGGAACAGCTGGGCATGGCCACCCTGAACCAGATCGCTGCCGCCCTCGACGAGGCCTTTCGCCGCGAATTGCAGACGGTGGTGCGCGTAGTCGACAAGCCTGGGCCCAATGTCCTGCGAATGCGTCCGGCGGTCACCGCAGCAGCGGCCAAGGACGAGGGGCTGAAGCCTTACCAGCTACTGCCCGTCGCCTTCGTGCTGACCATGGGCCAGACCACCAAACGCGCTGTTCTGGCTCTCGAATACGAGGTGACCGACACCGCGACCGGCCAGCTCGTTGCCGCTGGCATGCGTGAAGGTGAAGGCGCGAAGCTGAAGACCGTCAAGGACACGCTGACCCTCGAGCAGATGCAACCGGCCATCGACGCCTGGGCCAAGGATGCCGCCGCCTTCATGCAGGCCGCCAAGGCTGCCCACTAGAGGGGGCGAAGTGGGCGACCCGGTCGCTGCCGGCATGGCATGCGACCGGGTGGTGACGACGCAGGAGCGGACTTGACATGAGGCAACTCGCCGTCTTCATCCTTGCCCTGCTGTTGGCCCCCTGCTCGGTAGCTGGCTCCGGGTATGTCGGCAGTACCCGCTGCGTCGCCTGCCATCAGGCGGAGGCCGAGGCCTGGCGCGGCTCGCATCACGAGTTGGCGATGGCCGTGGCGGCAACCGACAAGGTCCTGGGCGACTTCAACGACGCCACCTTCACCGCGCATGGCGTGACCTCGCGCTTCTATCGCAAGGACGGCAGCTATTTCGTGCGCACCGATGGCCCGGATGGCAAGTTGCAGGACTACCGGATCAAATACACCTTCGGCTGGACGCCGTTGCAGCAGTACCTGATCGAGTTGCCCAATGGCCATGTCCAGGCGCTGGGTATCGCCTGGGATAGCCGGCCGGCGGCCGTCGGCGGCCAGCGCTGGTTCCATCTTTACCCCAATGAGCCGATGGATCACCGCCATCCGCAGCACTGGACGGCGCGCAGCCAGACCTGGAACCATCAGTGTGCCGAGTGTCACTCGACCAATCTGCAGAAGAACTACGACCTGGCGGCCGATCGTTACCGGACGACCTGGAGCGAGATCAACGTCGCCTGCGAGGCCTGTCACGGTGCCGGCGGCAAGCATGCCGACTGGGCCGCACTGCCGGCGGCAAGGCGTCCGGCGGGCGACAAGGGACTGACGGTTTCGCTGGCTGCCGCGGCCACCACCACCTGGGCCTTCGATCCGGTCAGCGGCAAGCCGCGGCCAAGCACGCCGGCCAGCGCTGCAGCGCAGGTCGAGGCCTGTGCCCGCTGCCATTCGCGGCGCGGGCCGATCTGGTCCGATGACGGCGGTGGCCGCCCGCTGGGCAACAGCCATCGCCTGGCCCTGCTCGAGGAGCGGCTGTACTTTGCCGACGGCCAGATCAAGGACGAGGTCTTCGAGTACGCCTCCTACACGCAGAGCCGGATGCATGCGGCCGGCGTCGCCTGCACCAACTGCCACGAGCCGCACAGCCTGAAGCTGCGGGCCGAGGGCAATGCCCTGTGCGCCAGCTGCCATCCGGCGGCACGCTACGACACCCCGGCGCACCACCATCACCCGGCGGGCAGCCCGGGGGCCAGTTGCACCAGCTGCCATATGCCGCAGCGGGCGTACATGGTCCATGACTGGCGCGCCGACCACAGCATCCGTGTGCCGCGTCCCGATCTCTCCGTCAGGCTGGGCACGCCGAACGCCTGTGCCGGATGCCATGCGCAGCAGGGCCACGAATGGGCGGCCCGTGCCCTTTCCCGGTGGTATCCCGAGAGCCGGATGCGCGGGCCGCATTTTGCCGAAGCCTTCCATGCGGCCGCCACCGGTGCGGCCGACGGGGCTGCCCGCTTGCTGGCGGTGGCGAGCGATCCGCAGCAGCCGGCGATTGTCCGCGGCAGCGCCGCCAGCCGCCTGGCCGGCCTGGGGGCGGTGCCGCCGACGCCCGAGCTGCAGGCCTTGCTGGCGGATCGGCAGCCGCTGGTGCGCGCCGCCTCGTTGCGCTTCCTCGAGGTGGCGGATGCGCGCACCCGCTTCGAGCAGGGCTGGAGCAGCCTGCGCGACAGCGAGCGGACGGTACGCCTCGAGGCTGTCCGGGTTCTTGCCCCGCTGCTGCGCGAGCGACTGCCGGCGGCCCAGCGGGAGGAACTGCTGCGCGGCGTGGCCGAGTACGAAGCTTCGCTTCAGGTCAACGCCGATCTGCCGGAGAGTCATGTCAGCCAGGGGCTGCTCGCCCTGTCGATGGGCGACGGCGAGCAGGCGGAGCAGGCCTACCGGACGGCTCTGCGGCTGGATGCTCGTTTCGTCCCGGCCTATGTCAACCTGGCCGACCTTTACCGCCTGCAGCAGCGCGAAGGCGAGGGCGAGCACCTGCTGCGCGAGGGCATCGACAGGATCACCTTCGATGCCGACCTGCGCCATACCCTCGGCCTCAATCTGATCCGTCAGCAACGCCGCGGCGAAGCCATGCAGTGGCTGCGCCAGGCTGCCGAAGCGGAAAGCGGCAATGCCCACTACAGCTATGTCTATGCCCTGGCCCTGCAGGGCAGTGGCGACGGTAGGCGCCCTGCGCATCCTGCGTCAGGCGCAGTCGCAGCATCCGGGCAATCGCGATGTCCTTTTCGCCCTGGCGACGATCAGTCGCGACCAGAAGGACATGGTCAGGGCGCGCGCCTATGCCGACGAATTGCTCGAGCGCTTCCCGGGGGACCGGCAAGCCAAGGCTTTGCGCGAGACCTTGCGGGAGCGATGAGTCTCTCGCCGCGGGCAATCGCTGCCCGCATGCCGCGCGCTACGGCGTTCTGCTGCATCAGGAAGGGAAGGGGTGATACCGATCGGCGCAAGGTTCGTGCTTGGCGCGGCTCGATTCAGGTGTGGAAGCCGGGACGGCCTGAACCGTCCCGGGGGGCTGCGTCAGAAGCGGAAGGTCACGCCCAGGTACAGGCCTTCGTTCTCCATGTCGTAGAGAAAGCCGTCGTCGTCGTAGTCGACGCTGAAATAGCGGTAACCGAAGCTGGCCGAGGTGGTCTTGGACAGATCGTAGTTGGCGCCCAGCGAGGCCTGCCAGGTGAAGTCGGCGCCGACACCGAAGCCGCCGACGTCGCCATAGCCGACCAGCGTCCATTTGTCGTTCAGCCTGTGCTGGGCACGTACGCCGATGTAGGGGTCGACCCAGTCCCTGGTGGCGTCGCGCTTCACCTGCACGCCGACCGCGCCGCCGAAGACGCTGGCGTCGACATCGACATCGACGTCGAGCCTGGTGTAGCGGAGCCCGCCGAACAGGTCGACCGGTGACGGGCCCTCGAGCGCCCGGTAGGTCAGCGCGGCGGCCAGCGTGCTTTGCTTGATCCTCGCCTTGGCGTGCAGGTCCGGGGAGCCGCCGAGAACCGCCGGCGAGGCTTCGGCGCTATCGGACAGCTTCATGTAGATGGCGTCGACAAAGACGCCCCAGCGGTTCTTGCGCGCCTCCAGCTGGCCCATCAGGCCGAAGTCCAGGGTGTCCATGATGTCCGAGAACTTCATGTCGACGCTCGTCTTCGGCAGCCTGCCGGCTTGCGTGTCGCCCTTCATGCCGGTGGCCCAGAGATAGGGGGTGACGGCGACGTCCCATTCATCTGCGGCCTGGGCCGCGCCCAGCGGGCCGAGGCCCGCGAGCAGACCGGCCAGGGTCAGCGGCAGTCGGTAAGCGATCTTCCTCATCGTGTTGCTCCTGGTTTCATCATCGACCGACTGATCCGGCGCTTATTTCCTGCCCTTGAACGGACCGTCACCGGTGAGAATGACGCCGTTCTGGCTGGCATAGAGGTCCCACAGCCGGGTCAGCTCCGCGAGCTTGGCCGGCTGGCTGGACGCCAGGTCGCGTGACTCCGTCGGGTCGTCCTTCAGGTTGTACAGCTGCCATTCGCCGGTGCCGCCGGCTGCCTTCAGCAGGGACAGGGCCTTCCAGTCGCCCTGGCGCAGGGCGCGGTTGCCGAACAGCTCCCAGCCGATCCATTCGTCGGCGCTGCGGATGTCCTGCGCCTTGCCGACGAGGACAGGCTGCATCGACTTGCCGGTCAGCGGTGCCTGATCGCTTCCTCCGCGCTGCGACGGGTGGCTGACGCCGGCAAGTTCGAGGAGTGTCGGTACGACATCGGTCACGTGCAGGACGGCCCGGGTGGTCTGGCCGTCGGAGACGACGCCGGGACCGGCGGCGATCAGCGGCGAGCGGATGCCGCCCTCGGCGGTGTAGTGCTTGAAGTAGTTGAAGGGGGTCGAGCCGACCTGGGCCCAGGCGGCGCCGTAGTCACAGACGGACATCTTGCGGCCGCAGTTTTCCGGCTTGGTGTCCCAGTTCTTCTCCAGCCAGACCTTCATCGCCGGATCGACCGAGGCCGCGAGCTCGAGCAGTTCGACCGGTTCGGCGCCGTTGTCGGAGAAGAACAGCACCAGCGTGTTGTCGAGCTGGCCGTTGGCCTTCAGGTGGCCGAGGACGCGGCCGATGTGGTGGTCCATGTTGGCCACCATCGCCGCATAGACTTCCATCTTGCGGGCGGAAATCTTCTTCTGCTCGGGCGTCAGGCTGTCCCACGCGGGCACGTTGGGCATGCGCGGTGCCAGGCTGACGTCGGCGCCGACCAGTCCCATCGCCTTCATCCGCGCCAGGCGCTCGGCGCGCAGTGCATCGTAGCCCTGGTCGTAGCGTCCCTTGTACTTGTCGATCCAGTCGTCCGGCAGGGCGAAGGGGCTATGCACCGCCTGGTAGGAGAGATAGGCGAAGAAGGGCTTGCCGTCGGCCTTGTTCTCGTCGATCGACTGCGTGATGAAATCGCTGAAGGCCGCCGTCGAGAAGTGGTCGTCGGGCAGCTTGTCGAGCAGCTTGCCGTTGCGCGTGAAGGTCAGGTTCGGATGCTGGGGGTTGGGATAACCCATATCCGACCAGTGGCTGCCGCCACCCTGCATCAGGGTGAAGTCGCGCTCGAAGCCCTGGTCGGCCGGCCACTGTCCCTTCTCCTCGCCGAGGTGCCATTTGCCGGCCATGTAGGTGTGGTAGCCGGAATCGCGCAACAGGGTGGCGATGCTGGTCACGCGCTGGTTCAGATGGCCTTCGTAGCCGGGCTTGCCCTTCTGCTGCGGCCCCGTGTACTCGGACATGACGCCAAAGCCGGCGACGTGGTTGTCGGTGCCGGTGAGCAGCATCGAGCGGGTCGGCGAGCAGGTCGGGGCGACGTAGAAATTGGTCGCGCTCAGGCCGCGCTGGGCCAGCGCGTCGATGTTCGGGGTCTCGATCTCGCCGCCGAAGGCGCCGACATCGGAATAGCCCATGTCGTCGGCAACGATCAGCAGGATATTGGGTTTCTTGGCCGGCTCGGCAGCACTGGCCTGGGGGGCGCCATGCAACAAGCCGAGGCCGGCTGCCATCAGCATCCCGGCGCAGGCGGCGAGTTTCCGCCAGCGACTGCCCGGGGACGGGTTGGGGGTGTTGCGGGGAATGGTCATTGTTTTCTCCTTCCGTCGAAGACGGTCCGGGGTGGACCGATGCGCCGGAGAGCGCACACGCGCTCCACCCGGCATGGAGGAGAAGGTTATGCGCCGGGGCTGGGGCGAGAAATCAGACCTTGGTCTTACCGCCGGACGAGCCGGCGATCCGTCCGCCAGCAGCCCGGGCGGCGATTGGCAGGGTTCACGCGACAGGCACCACGAAGTGGAAGACCGCGCCGCCGTCCTGCCGGTTTTCAGCCCAGAGCCGGCCGCCGTGAGCCTGGATGATGGTCCGGCAGATCGACAGGCCCAAGCCCAGGCCCTTGGCCTTGGTGGTGACGAAGGGCTCGAAGATGCGCTCCATGTCCTCGGCGCCGATGCCGCTGCCGCGGTCGGCCACGGAGACGATGACGTTGCCGGCCTCGCATACGGTGCGGACGGTCAGCGCCGGCAGCGCGTCGACGGCCTCGATGGCATCGCAGGCGTTGTTCAGCAGGTTCAGGAGGACCTGCTGCAATTGCACCTCGTCGCCATAGACAGGAGGCAGGTCCGGCGACAACTCGAGCTTGATGGTGATCCCGCGGGAAACGCGGTCGCTGTTGGTCAGCCGCAGGACCTCGCTGACCACCTCGTTGAGGTCGAGCCACTGCCGCGTCGAGTCGTCCTTCTTGAGCAACCGCCGCAGGCGCCGGATGATGTCGCCGGCACGGCGGTCGGCCTTGACGATGTCGTCGAGGATGGGGCCGATCTCGTCGGCGCTCACCACGCCGCGGGCGATGAACAGCTGGGCCGCCTGGGCATTGCTGAGGATCGAGGTCAGCGGCTGGTTCAGCTCATGGGCGAGAGCGCCGGAAAGCTCGCCCAGCATGGCGACGCGCGACAGGTGCGCGAGTTCGTCGCGCTGGCGGTTGGCCAGTCTCTCGATCTCGTCCTGGCGCTGCTCCGCCAGCTTGCGCTCGGTGGCATCGAGGACGACGCCGAGCAGCTTGGTCGGCTTGCCGCTGGCGCTGTATTCGGCCTGCCCCCAGGCGTGCATCCAGCGGGTGTCGCCGGAGGGCAGGACGATGCGGTATTCCTTCTCGTAGCGGCGATGGTTGGCGAGGGCATCGTGGACGGCGGTAACGACTGCGGCTCTCTCCTCGGGGTGGATGCGCTGGCTGAACCTGTCGAAGTCCACGCGCTCGCCGGGCAGAAAGGAAAACATCGCATAGCCGGTGTCGTTGGCCCAGAAGACGTCGCGCTTGATGTCCCATTCCCAGAGCCCGAGGTGCGCGGCATGGACGGCCAGCTCCATCCGCTGTTCGCTCTCGCGCAGCTGGATGGCCAGGTGCACCGAGCGGAAGACATCGAAGCCCAGCTGATAGGACATGACCAGGACGATGCCGAGAAAGCTGATGCTGATCAGATATGGCGAGGATGCCAGTCCGGCGTGCAGGAGCGTGGCATGGCCCGCGGCGATGAGGAAGAACAGGATGGTGCCGCCACCGACCAAAAGGGCGCGCCGCCGGGTCAGAGCGTCGCCGCGGCGCCAGGCGGAATGGGTTGCGTCGGCGAGAAAGAGGACCAGCAGGATGTCGGCGAGGTTGTTGACCAGCCAGTGGAAGGGCCCCGGGACGCCGACCGGCATGGCGATGCTGTCGCCGAACATGGTCGCCTGTTGCTGGAGCTCGATGATCTCCGAATAGACGACATTGGCCCCGAACAGGAAGTTGAGCGGGATGCCGAGCAGCCGCAGGCCGCAGACGCTCCAGAACAGCCAGTCGCGGCCTGCGCGCAGGTGCCAGCGGATGAACGCGGCCAGGAGGACGACCCCGATCGGGACCACGACCATCATCCAGCGCAGGGTGTCGCCGTAGGCCTCGGGCGTCGTCGCCCGCATCAGCGACCACTCGCCGAACGTGTAAAACCAAACGCAGACGGCGAACAGGGCGAAAGCCAGGTAATCGCGCTGGGCCCGAAGGTGAATCCAGATGAAGAAAAAGATGACCGCCAGCGTCAAGCTGGTGGCGGCCATCATCGGCCAGATTACGTCGATCAGGTTCAAGCCCGGCATGTCCCGGAATGTAACGCCAAGCGGGTGGCCTACCAAGCCTGTTCCGGACTATCGGCGGGCCGCCGGGTCTCCCGTCACCCACTTGATGGCATCGAGCAGTGCCAGGCCATCTACCGGCTTGTGAAAGAAGAAGCGGGCGCCCAGCTGGCGGGCCAGGCGAACGGTCTCCTCGTCGTCGCGGGCAGAGATGGCGATCAAGGGAATATCGGCAAGTCGCGCCCGCAGTCTTTCCTGCGGCTTGATGCCGAGTCTGCCGGTGGGCGTGATGTCGATCAGGACGCAGTCGGGAACGGCCTGATGCAGGTGGGTCAGCAGGGACTCGCCGTCGGCAAAGCTCAGCGGTGAGTGGCCGGCGGAACGCATCAGCCGTGCCAGCCCGCATCTGACCATCTCGTCGTCATCGACGATGTGAATGCTCAGGGCGTTCGAACCATCGCGCATGCATGAGCTCCTGCCGGCCCGGTGATCGATCCTCCGCAGTCAACGCCACCCGATGTAGGCCACACCAATGCCGCCGATGACCTGGTTCTCGCTGCCGCGCTGGTCGACCAGGGGGCTGTCGGCGGCATCGCCGGTGATCCGACCGTAGCGCAGGCCGGCGCCGAGCACCCATTCCTTGCTCAGGTAAAGGGCTGTTCCCAGGTTTATGTAGGCCTCGTGTACGCCGCTGTCTGCCTTGTAGGCCGGGAGGGGCGCGCTGCCCACGTTGTCCGCATTGATGCCGAAGTAGTGATCGTTGTACTTGCGGTTGCCGTACATGAAGCCGGCGCCGACATGCACGTCCACGGCGCGGTGCACCTGGCGCCAGTAGCGGGCCGAGAGCCTTGCGCGCAGGCCGTCGCTTTCGCCGCCGGCATCCTGCAGCAGCATGCCGCCGACGATCAGGCGATTGCGCGGGTTGGCGGCATCGACCCAGGCGATGTCGCCGAAGACGCCGAGTTCGACGGTGCCGTCGATGTCCCTCATCTGGCGGACCACGTCGTCCTCGACGTCGCTGTCCCGGCCGAAGTGGTAGTTGATCACCGGCCCGAAGCGATATTTCTGGCTGTCGACCAGGTTGAGGCTCAATTCGTTGGCGAACAGTTGCACGTAGCGCTGCTGGCCGGCGAAGGTGTAGCGGGCGTAGGGGGCGACGCCGCCGCTGCGATCGTCCGAGCCCTTGTAATCCGGGACGCTGCCGGCGCCCAAGCCAATGAAGGCAGGCGTTTGCTCGAGTTCGAGAAAGCCTTGCGCCCGTGCTGCGGTGATGTTGCCGGTAACCATCGTCACGAACGCGGCCAGGCCAACAAGCAGCTTGCCGGAATGTCGCATCATGTCTCTCCAGGAGGTCAGGGAGAACCGATGGTAGGCGGGCCGCCGCCCGACCGTAATCGCCTCTTGGTCTTATTGGCTTTGGCGCAGTTCGGGTAACCGGGGGGCGGTTCCCGCCTGCGCCAGGGGTGAAACAAACGGGGCTAGCGCTGGAGGGGCGGGTCGCCGCCACCGGCTGGCGCTCTGTCGTCGGCGCGGTCCAACAGGTGGACCAGTGCAGCCACGGATTGGACCTCCATTTTTTCCATGACTCGCCCGCGGTGAATCTTGACGGTCTTTTCGGCGATGCCCAGTTCCGCTGCAATCTGCTTGTTGAGGCGGCCCAGAACGACCAGTTCCATGACTTCGCGCTCGCGGGCCGAGAGGCGATCCAGGCGCATGGCGATGCCGAGTTGTTCCCGTCGGCGCGCCTGATCGCTGTCGTGACGTCGCAGGGCGATCTCGATGGCGGCAAAGAGCGTATCGTTTTCCACCGGCTTGAGCAGGAAATCGACGGCGCCGCGCTTCATTGCCTGGACGGTCGTGGGCACGTCTCCCTTTCCGGTGAGGAAGATGACCGGCATGTCGATGCCGCGTGCGAGCATCGTTTCGTGCAAGCGCGGACCTGTCATTTCCGGCATGTCGACATCGAGCAATACACAAGCTGTACCGGCGCAGGCGGGGCGCTCGAGGAAGTCGCCTGCCGAAGCGAAGGTCTCGACTTGCCAGCCGGCGGCGCGCAGCAGCCGTGACAGACTGGTACGGACGTCCTCATCGTCATCGATGACGAATATCGTGGGTGCTGCGGACATGTCCGGTTTCTCTGCTTCCATGATCATTAAACCGGCCCTCGAATATCTTTGCCGTGCAGCGTAGGCTGCGGCCGAATGTTTGGAGCAGGAGCGAGTTTCCTCTCGCAGGCCGGTGACGCGCTCCATGATGATTCCGACTTCTGCAATAGCGTGTTGTGATCGCGGATGGGCGGCTCCAAGCGTGATGTGGTCTTGAAGTCGTGGTTCAGGCACGCGGCCGGGTTGGGCGCGGGCGCGTAAGGAGGCAAAGGGAAAGGCCCGCTCCGATCTGCGCCAACCCGACTGCGTCGAGTCTGGAGGGGGGCATCCGCAGCACCCTCCTGCGTAGCGTCTACCGGTCCTCACACCCCAATTTTCGCGCATCGACATTTTCTATGCGAACAATCTATCAGATCCAGTCCAAACGGGTGTTCAACGGGGCGGCAGCGTCTGTTGCCCAGGCCTGGGGCTGGCCGTAGAGGCAAAGGACCACCTGCCGGGCCTTGTCTGCGCAGGCATCCTGGCCTGTGAGCGTGAGGCTGGTCCGACCCGCGTGCTCGGTGCGCTGGCCGGCCGAGGATATCGACGAGGGCCGGCGGGTGATGGCCTCGGGCCGCGCCTATGGGCTTGCCGGGCGAGGATCAGGCGTCGTCGTGCATCGGAGTGGCGTCCCGAGCCTGTCGTCGAGTACACAGCGCATGCGCCTCGTCCGCGCTCAGGCTGCGGCCGGGCCAGGGCACGAGCCCGGGCACGCGCTCGCGGTAGCGCGCGTAGGCTTTGCCGTGGAAGGCAAGCAGCTTGCGCTCTTCGAGCAGCGAGCCCAGCCACAGGTAGAGCGTGATGCACAGCGCGCTCGTCAGCCGCGCCTCGTCCATGTCGCGCGTCCACAGGATCAGCAGGCCGAGGCTGTACCAGGGATGACGGACGTGGCGGTGCAGCGGCGACAGCGTCAGGCCCCCGGGATCCTCGGCGGCGTGCTCGCGTGTGCGCCACTGCGTGCTGCCGTAGAACACGCCCATGTCGTAGTAGCGCGTCGACCACAGGAAGCCGGCCGCCGCCGCCACCGCCAACCCGTTCGCCAGCCAGGCCCAGCCGCCCTGCCAGGACCACAGCAGCGGCCCGCGCCAGGCGAAGGTGAGCCACAGCGGCGGCAGCAGCAGGACCACCGCGAGCAGGTTGAAGGCTAGCCGGTAGGCCGGCGCCAGCCGCGGCCAGTGCGCCGCCACCACGCGCTTGAGCCGCAGCGAGGCGAGCAGGGAGTGCAGCGCGGCGTAAGCCAGCCAGCACAGTACGAGGCTG
>Ga0073899_10003504_pt1 | contig 13885 bp, 15 predicted proteins | sample KloWWTmetaKNB5Ph_FD_88975 | JGI IMG/M metagenome (GOLD analysis project Ga0073899, IMG submission 88975) | Active sludge microbial communities from Klosterneuburg, Austria, studying microevolution and ecology of nitrifiers - Klosterneuburg... | ecosystem: Engineered > WWTP > Aerobic digester >... | reverse complement strand
CGGCGTTGCTGACGGCGTTGCTGGTGGCGCGCTGCGGCGCGAACACCGGCGGCGCCGCCTGCAGCTGCCCATGCAGCCGCTGCTGCAGCAACTGGAAGGCCGGCTGCGCTTCAACGCCAGCCGCGATCCGAAGCAGCGCCTGGCCCTTCGGGTCGCTGGCCACCCAGCACCAGTCGCTGCGAGGTCGACGGCGCCCTTGCCTGCGGTTCAGGGGCCCACGGTCGTGGCGCTCCTGGTCCGCCTGGTTCAGATTGAGCTTGTCGAAGCGGGCCACCGCCGCCCAGGTCACGCGACGCGTGCGAAACAAGTCGACGTCGGCCAGGCCCTCGTCGTCGAACACGACGCGGCGTGTGCGCGCGGCGACCACGTGATGGGCCAGTACCAGGTCCAGGCCCAGCACCAGCAGCAAGGTCAGCGCCATCAGCGGCGAGACCTGGGCCTGGGCCCGCTGGTCAGGGCCCATCGCCCAAACCTCGATCGCCCAGCCCGACACCATCAGCAGCGTCACGGCGCCCATCACCCAGGTCCACCAGCGAAGGCTGCGCCGCAGCTCGGGGGGCTCGTGCACACGATCTTGCGGCCCCGCACGCTGCCCCGGGTGCTGACCGGCACCGGCGCTGTCACGCCAGGCGCCGTCGAGCCAGATCTGGTCACGCCCCCAGGGCAGGCGTCGCTGGCCCAGCCAGGCCAGCGCCAGCAGCACCAGCAACAGCAGCTTGAAGGCGATCGGAACCCCCATCGCCAGCGGATCGAGCAGGCGCGCCCGGTCGGGCTGCTGCGGATCGACCGCAAAGCTCACGCTGCTGCCCCAGTCGGCCAGCACCTGCGCCGGCCTGCGCAGCAGCACCCTGGCCTGGCCGTCACGCGGCGTCGCCTGCAGCGGCTGCGGCAGTTGCGGCCAGCGCTGCAGCACAGCCTGTTCGACCTCGAGTTCGATCCATGGATTGCTGTCGGACAGGGCTTCGACCCGACCCTCGTGCCGGGGCCAGGCCGTCAGCACCTCGATCTGCTCGACGACCTCGAGGGCCAGTGCCACCGTCATGCCCAACGCCGCCAGCAGCAATCCGGCGGCCAGCACATGGTGCAGTCGCACCGCAAGTCGGTGCTGACCTGCGAAAACCGCGCTGACCATCGTGCCTCCGATGAAGCCCTGTGCCGGCGCATTGTGCGACCTGGGTGCCGCACAGAGTGCGGTAGCCTCGCCCCATGCGCATCCTCGGCATCGACCCCGGCCTGCAACGCACAGGCTTTGGCGTCATCGATGCCGAGGGGCAGCGGCTGGCCTACGTGGCCAGCGGCACCATCAGCACGCTGGAAGCGCCGCGCGGTGACCTGCCGGGGCGGCTGAAGATCATCTTCGACGGCGTGCACGAGGTGGTGCAGCGCTACGGCCCGGCCTGCGCTTCGGTCGAGATCGTGTTCGTCAACGTCAACCCGCAGAGCACGCTGCTGCTGGGCCAGGCTCGTGGTGCGGCGCTGGCCGCGCTGGTGTCGGGCGGACTGGCGGTGTCGGAATACACCGCGCTGCAGATGAAGAAGGCCATCGTCGGCCATGGCCTGGCCAGCAAGGACCAGGTGCAGGAGATGGTCAAGCGCCTGCTGCACTTGTCGGCCCTGCCCGGCCGTGACGCTGCCGATGCACTGGGGCTGGCGATCTCGCACGCCCATGCCGGCGCGTCGATCGCGGCGCTGGCTGGCGCCACCGCGGTCACACGGCGCCAGCATGCGCAGTACCGCAAGGGCAGGACCTACTGACCGCTACAGCAGCAGCACCAGGCGCTCGAGGATCAGCACGGCGAAGAAACCGAACGCCGCCAGCACCGTCCACTTGACGATCACGATGCCGCGCTGGCGCCACACCACCTGGCTGGTGCCGATGTACATCGCAAAACACAGCAGGCCGCTGAGCAGCAGCAGGCCGAACACCAGGCGAAACAGCATCATGGCCGGGTCACCAGGCCGGCGCCAGATCGGCCAGGCCGGGCGGCGCCTGCGCCGGCTTGTCGAAGCTGACGATGTCGTAGGCCGTGCGGTCGGCCAGCAGCGCTCGCAGCAGCTTGTTGTTCAGTGCATGGCCGCCCTTGAACGCGGTGTAGGCGCCGATCAGCGGCTTGCCCAGCACCTGCATGTCGCCCATCGCGTCCAGGATCTTGTGCTTGACGAACTCGTCGTCGTAGCGCAGCCCGTCGGCATTCAGCACACGGTAGTCGTCGACCACGATCACGTTGTCCATGCTGCCGCCCAGGCCCAGGCCGCGCGCGCGCATCATCTCCACGTCCTTGGTGAAACCGAAGGTGCGCGCGCGTGCGATGTCGCGCTTGTAGCGGCCGCTGCCGAAGTCGAACACCATGCGCTGGCCGGTGGCGTCGAGCGCAGGGTGCTTGAACTCGATCTCGAACGCCAGCGTGTAGCCGTCGTGCGGGTCCAGCCGCGCCCACTTCAAGGTGTCGCCCTCGCCTTCGCGCAGCTCGACGCGCTTGTTCACACGCAAGAAGCGCTTGGGCGCAGCCTGCAGCTCGATGCCGGCGCTTTGCAGCAGGAACACGAAACTGGCGGCGCTGCCGTCGAGGATCGGCACCTCTTCGGCGGTGATGTCGACGAACAGGTTGTCCAGCCCCAGCCCGGCGCAGGCCGACAGCAGGTGTTCGATGGTCTGCACCTTGGGGCCGCCCGGGTCACCGATGCGGCTGATGGTGGTGGCCATGCGCGTGTCGCTGACCGATTCGGGCGTGACCGGGATGTCCACCGGCACCGCCAGGTCGACACGGCGAAAGACGATGCCGGTGTCGGGCGGTGCGGGGCGCAGCGTGAGCTCGACCTTGTGCCCGCTGTGCACACCCACGCCCACGGCGCGGGTCAGCGTCTTCAGGGTGCGTTGAGGAACCATGCGGCAGATTGTCGGGCATCGGCCCCGGCCCTCGGCGGCCTGCGGGATCGTTTGCGCCGCGCAGGGTCGGTGCTGACCGCGGCTGGCTGGCGGTCGCAGCTGCTAGCCTCGCACATGGCCATGGCATCCCCTTCCGCGCCCAGCAACGCCACCCTGGCCGGTCTGGGCTGGGGCCTGCTGGCAGCTGCGATCTGGGCAAGCTATTCGGTACTGGCGCGCCTGGCCATCAAGGCCGGGCTGTCACCCGCCGACCTCACGCTGCTGCGCTTTGCGCCTGGGGCGCTGCTGATGGCGCCGCTGCTGTGGCGCTGGGGCTGGCGCGATCTGGGCGGCATCGGCTGGGGCCGCGGTCTGCTGCTGACGATGCTGGCCGGGCCCGGCTTCAGCCTGCTGTTCATGACCGGCTTCTCGTTCGCGCCGCTGGCCCATGGGGCCGTGATTGCGCCGGCCTGCCAGATGCTGGCCGGCCTGGTGCTGTCGGCGCTGCTGGCGCAGCAGCCCATCACACGCGAGACGCTCAGCGGCGCCGTCTTCGTCTTGCTGGGGCTGATGTTCATGGGCGGTGACAGCCTGCTGCAGGGCGAGAGCAGGCTCACGCTGCTGGGTGATGCGCTGTTTGTCGCCGCCGGCTGCAGCTGGGGCCTGTTCGGCGCGCTGTCGCGGCGCTGGCAGGTCGACCCGCTGCGCATCACCGGCGTGGTGGTGGTGCTGGCCAGCCTGATCTTCACGCCGGCGTTCCTGATCCTCAGCGACGTCAGCCGCCTGGCCAGCGCCGGCGCCGGCATGCTGGCCTTGCAGGTGCTGGCGCAGGGCCTGGGCGCCGGCCTAGTGGCGGTGCTGGGCTACAGCCGCGCGGTGGCGCTGCTGGGCCCGGGGCGCGCGGCCTTCTTCGGCGCCGTGGTACCCGGCGCCGCATCGCTGCTGGCGATTCCGGTGCTGGATGAAGTGCCGACCACGCTGCAGGTGCTGGGCATCGTCGCCGTCGTCAGCGGCCTGCTGCTGGCCTTCGGCGCGGTGCGGCTGCTGCTGGCGCAGGCCCGCTTGCGTTCCACGACCCCCCTCTGACGACCTGAAGCCCCGCCATGCCTGCCGTCCGCGCCCTGATCTTCGACGTCTTCGGCACCCTGGTCGACTGGCATGGATCGATCGCGCGCGAGCTGCGGCAGATCCTGGGGCCGCGCGTGTCCGACCCGGCAGCTTTTGCCGAGGCCTGGCGCGCGCAGTACCAGCCGGCGATGCAGGCGGTGCGCAGCGGCGCGCTGCCCTTTTGCAAGCTGGACCTGCTGCACCGGCACAACCTCGACCGCGTGCTCGCCGACCTGAAGCTGGACGATGTCGACGAAGCCACACGCCAGCAGCTCAATCTGGCCTGGCACCGGCTGGACGCCTGGCCCGACGTGGCGCCGGCCTTGCACCGGCTGCGCCCGCACTTTCGCATCGCCCCCTGCTCCAACGGCAACATCTCGCTGATGGTCGACCTGGCGCGGCGCAACGACCTGCCCTGGGACGCCATCCTGGGCGCCGAACTGGCGCGCGACTACAAGCCCAAGCCCGAGGTCTATCTGAACGCCGCGGCGGCCTTCGACTGTGCGCCGGCCGAGGTGGTGATGGTGGCCTGCCATTCGTCCGACCTGGCAGCGGCGGCTGCCTGCGGCCTGCGCACCGCGCATGTGGCACGCCCTGACGAGCACGGCCCTGGCCGCGGCGAACGCCGGGCCGAAACGCCGGTGGACCACCAGGCACACGATCTGCTGCAGCTGTGCGAGCAGCTCGGCGTCTGAGCCACGCTGTTCCGTCAAGCACCACCCAGCACAACCCACCACCACCCCCTCACCACCCCCAACCACCGGAGTACCCCCATGAACCCGGATGCCTACGACAAAGGCCTGAAGACCCGCCGCGAGGTGCTGGGTGCCGACTATGTCGACAACGCCATCGGCAGCGCCGACGACTTCAACCGCCCGCTGCAAGAGCTGATCACCGAATACGCCTGGGACGGCATCTGGAACCGCCCGGGGCTGGACCGGCGAACGCGCAGCATCGTCAACATGGGCATGCTGGTGGCGTTGAACCGGCCGCACGAGCTGCGCATCCACGTTCGCGGCGCCATCACCAACGGGCTGAGCAAGGACGAGATCCGCGAGATCTTTCTGCAGACGGCGATCTACTGCGGCGTACCGGCGGCGATGGACGCCTTTCGCACGGCGCGCGAGGTGTTCAAGGAGATGGGCATCTGAACCCCGGCGAATCTGGAGCGCGCATGCAGCACCATGTCCTGTACGGCAACCCCGGATGGGGATCGGCGATCGTCGAAGCCCAACTGGCCTGGTACGGGCTGCCGTTTCGCTTCGAGCCCAGCGGCGACCTGTTCGCGTCGGAAGAAGCGCGTTCGAAACTGCGCGCGCTGAACCCGGTCAGCCAGGTGCCGACGCTGGTGCTGCCCGATGGCCAGGTGATGACCGAGAGCGCGGCCATCACGCTGCACCTGGCCGACCTGTGCGGCCGCGACGACGTGGTGCCCGGCCCGCAGTCGCCGCAGCGGGCGGCCTTTCTGCGCTGGTTGATCTTCATCGTGGCCAACATCTACCCGACCTTCACCTACGCCGACGACCCGTCGCGCTTCGTCAAGCTCGAGGCGGCGCAGTCAGGCTTTCAAGGCGAATGCAATGCCTACGCCCAGCGCCTGTGGCTGGCGGTGGAAGCCACCGCTGGCGCGCCCTGGTTTCTCGGCGACCGGATGTCGGCGCTGGACTTCTATCTGGCCGTGATGACGCGCTGGCGCCCGCGCCGCGCCTGGTTTGCCGAGCATGCACCGCGGCTGCTGGCGGCCGGCGAGCGTGCTGCCGCCTTGCCGGCGCTGTTGCCGGTGATGGCGCACAACTTCCCCCCGACCTGAAGCCGGTCGGTGCAGGAACCGGGCAGTTCAGGCGGTGACGACTTCGCTGATCTGCAGCACCGGCGCCTGGTCGGTGTAGTTCGGCATGTCGGCCATGAGCTGCTGCGCGTGCGGCACGAAACCGGCCTGGAAATCCTGCACCGACTCGCAGAACAGGTGGCACATGCCGATATAGGGGGCTGGCTCACCGGCGGCGCCACCGGCCAGGCCCTTGTCCACCGTGTAGTGGCTGCAGTATTCGCCCATCAGCGACTTCACCAGCGGCATGTGGTGGTTGCTGTAGTAGGCGTGATCGAATCGCGCGCCGGGCGGGTTGGGGTACATCACGCTGATCTTGATCATGTCGGGCCTCCGGTTGGTGGAGCCACGATTGCACGTCGCCCGGGCTGCGCCGCCAACGGGACTGCCGTCCCGATTGCCGGGGGCTACAGCCCCAGGTCCCGGGACCGCACCACGGCCATTGCTCGGCCTTCGACGCCCAGCTTCGTGTACAGCGCCGACACCATGTTGCGCACGGTCTTTTCGGCCAGGCCCAGTTGCGCGGCGATCTGCAGGTTGTCCAGCCCCCGTCCGACCAGAGCGCCCAGTTCACGCTCGCGGCGAGTCAGCACAGGGCCGGGCTCGGGCTCGCAAACAAAGTCGTGAACCGCCAGGCACAGGCGTTCGAAAGCGGCGTCCGTCGCCACCGGTATGTGGTTGCGGCAGTGCAGCGACTCGAAGCGAGCGCCCGGGATCGCGGCAGCCAGCTCAAGGCCCAAGGCGATCGGCACTGCCAAGTCACCCTCGCTGTGCAGCACCAACGTGGGCACGCGCACCTGTGGCGCCAGCGCGCTGACGTCCAGCGAGGCCCGCGCCCGCATCACAGCCGCTGCCCGCCGGCCGTCGCAGCTTCGCCGCTGCTGCTCGTTCAGTGCGTCGAGCGCGGCGCGCGGCGCATCGGGCAGGAAACGGGTGCTGAAGAAGGTCTGCACCGCCGGATCATTGCGGCCCCAACCCAGCGCCATGAGCCGTTCCTGGGCATCGAAAAACGCCAGGGTCTCGGCCGAGGGATCGCGACGCAGCAGACCACGCTGATAACCACCGAGAAGCACCAGGTGCGACAGTCGCTCGGGATGCAGCGCCGCATAGGCCACGGCGGTGGCCGCTGCGCCACTGGCACCGAGCAGCGCCACGCGCGGCGCACTCTGCGCGCAGACCACCGCGTCCAGTTCCTCGACCAGCGAGTCCAGGCCCAGCGGCACCTCGTCGGGCGATGACAGGCCGCAGCCGCGCTCGTCATACCGGACCAACTGCAGGTCGCGGCCCATGCGTTCGATCCAGGGCGCCCACAGCAACGATCCCAGGTCGTATTCGACATGCGTCATCCAGTGCGCGGCGTGCAACAGAGTCGCTGCGCCGGTGCGCCCGCTGCGCGCCCAGGCGATGCGGGCGCCGGAAGCCACTGACGCAAAGCGCACTTCCTGGGTCAGCGCTGGCCTCTGCACTTTCATGCATTCACCCCTTCACTCAGGGCGTGATCAGGTACTTCTCGCCCGTGGCGCGGCGGCCGTAACCGGCGATCGCCTCGGCGCTGAGTGCCTGCGCCAGCGAGACGCGGTGGCTGTAGTGGCTGACAAAGGTGCTGTGCAATTCGTCGGCCACGCGTTGCTTCAGCGCCTGCGTGGCCTCGGCGCCGATGCGGCCGAGAAACGGGAACAGCAGCCAGCCGCCCATGCCCCAGGCCATGCCGAAGTTGCGGCGAAATTCGGTCGGCCTCAGGTCCAGGCCTCCATACAGATAGACCTGCTTGTGCGTGCTGCTGCCATAACGGCTGTATTCAATGGCCTTGCGCTGCAGGGCGTCTTCCATGCTGGACAGAATCTGCCCGCCCAGCGGGCCGCCGCCGGTGGCATCGAAACCGATCGTCGCGCCGGTGGCCGAAATGGCGTCGGTCAGCCGCTCGGCAAACTGCGGATCGCTCTGGTCGACCACGTGCAACGCGCCTTGCGAACGCAGCAGCTCGGCCTGTGCCGGCTTGCGCACCACGTTGACCAGGCCGATGCCGTCCTTCAGGCAGATGCGGTTCAGCATCTGCCCCAGATTGGACGCCGCCGCCGTGTGCACCAGCGCGCTGTGGCCTTCACGCCGCATGGTTTCGGTCATGCCCAGCGCGGTCAGCGGATTGACGAAGCAAGACGCACCCTGCTCCGCGCTGGCACCAGCCGGCAGCGCCAGGCACTGCGCGGCCTTGACGGCACGGTACTGGCCGTACATGGCGCCGCCGATGGCGGCCACGGTACGCCCCAGCAGCGCCTGCGCCGCGGCCGAGCTGCCGGCAGCCACCACCAGGCCGGCGCCTTCATTGCCCACCGGCAGCGACTGCCCCACGCGCGCCGCCATGGCCGTCATCGCCGCCGGCGGCACCTGCGCGCTGGCCTGCGGACGGTCGGCGCTGCCCACCACCTTCAGCGTGGCCAGGTCGGCGGCGCCGAACAGCAGGCCGATGTCGGATGGGTTGATCGGCGTCGCCTGCACGCGCAGCAGCACCTCGTCGGCGGCCGGTGCCGACACCGCCACCTCGTGCAGCGACAGCGTCAACGTGCCATCGGCACTGATCAGCGACTGCATCTGCAGCGCGGTCCTGGGCAGGGCGGGCGTGTTCATGTCGGCTCCTTCGATTGCCATCAGTGCCCCACCACCGCATGCGGCAGGTAGGGGGTTTCCAGCGCGGCCACCTCGTCGGCCGTCAAGTTCAGTTCGAGCGCGGCCAGCGCATCGTCCAGTTGCGCCGGCCTGGACACGCCGACGATGGGTGCCGTCACGCCGGCCTTGCCCAGCACCCAGGCCAGCGCCACCTGCGCCCGCGGCGTGCCGCGCTGCGCGCACACCGCAGCCAGTGCGTCAGCCACACCACGGTCGGCGGCTTCGGTGTGTGCAAACAGCGTGGCACCGAAGGCGTCGCTGCCGATGCGCGGTGTGTTCTCGCCCCAGGGCCGCGCCAGCCGGCCGCGCGCCAGCGGGCTCCAGGGGATCACGCCCACGCCCTGGTCCAGGCACAGCGGCAGCATCTCGCGCTCTTCCTCGCGGTACAGCAGACTCAGCTCAGGCTGCATGCTGATGAAGCGTGTCCAGCCCTTGTCGGCCGCCACCTGCTGCGCCTTGGCGAACTGCCAGGCCGGCATCGACGACGCACCCAGGTATCGCACCTTGCCGGTCTTGACCAGGTCGTGCAACGCCTCCATCGTCTCTTCGATCGGTGTGGCCGCGTCCCAGCGGTGGATCTGGTACAGGTCGACGAAGTCCATGCCCAGGCGCTGCAGGCTGGCGTCGACCTCGTGGAAGATGGCCTTGCGCGACAAACCGCCCACGTTGGGCGCGCGGCGGCCGGCAAAGCGGACCTTGGTCGCAACCACGATCTCGTCGCGGCGCGCGAAGTCGCGCAGCGCGCGGCCGACGATCTCTTCCGAGCTGCCGTCGCTGTAGGCGTTGGCGGTGTCGAAGAAGTTGATCCCCGCTTCCACCGCCTGCCGGATCAGCGGCCGGCTGGCCGCTTCGTCCAGCGTCCAGGGGTGCTGGCCACGGCCGGGATCGCCATAGGTCATGCAGCCCAGGCACAGGCGCGAGACCTGCAGGCCGCTGCGGCCGAGACGCGTGTAGTGCATGAATGGGCTCCTGCCGGTGGCGACGCAGCCATGCTAAGCGCTGCACGCCTGACCTGCGCCGACAGGGCCTCAGCGTGGCTCGGCCGTGGGTGACCCCGCTGACAGCACCAGCTCGATGCGACGGCCCAGTCGCAGCGCCTCGGTCGCGTCGCCGGCGCGTTCGGCACGCAGCTGCTGCAGGCGCAGCCAGGCCAGCAGCGGCCGCCGCCAGCCCTGCGCCGACGCGGTGTCGACGGCCAGCGCAGCGCTGGCTGCGGTGGCGCCGCCGGCGCGCAGCAGCAAGGCCGAACCGAGCAGGCGCGACAGCGGATCGGCCACCGCCTGCAAGGCGGCGGCTTCGCCGTCTGACCCCGGCCGCACCTGAGCCAGCGCCTGCTGCGGCGCTGGCAGCAGCGCCGCCTGCCCGGCCTGCAGCCGACCGCGCAGAAGGTCGGCATAAGCCTGGTCGGCCGGCGCCGCGTCGGCGCGCAGGCGCTCGAAGCCGGGGCAATCGTCGAAGGCCAGCGCCGCCGCCTGCGCCGCGCAGCGCAGCAGCTCGGCACGCGCCATCAGGTCGATGCGCCCGGTGGTCGAAATCTCGGCGCGCGCGCGGTCGAGCTCGGCGCCGGCCACGCGGTCGTTGCCGACCAGATAGGCCTGCACCGAGCGCTGCAAGGCACCGTGGGCGTTCATCTGCCAGTCGGGCGGTGGCTTGCTGCCGGCACAGCCGGCCAGCACGGTCAGCATGATCAGCGCGGTCAGCAAACGCGGCGATGTGGCCCAGGTCATGGCAGCTTCACCTCGGTGTCGCGTTTGAACGGCCACAGGCGATTCACCTCGTTGACCAGCTGTTCGACCTTGCGCAGGCTGGATTCGACCTCGGCGCGCAGCTGCCCCAGGTCGGTGCTGGCGACACGGGCGTTGCGCGCCACGAGCTCGGCTTCGCGCAGCACCGCATCGACCTTGCCCAGGCTGGCACGCGCCTCGGTCAGCAGCTGATTGAGCTGGCGCACGGTGGCCTGGCCGTCGACCACCAGGCCCTGATCGCCCAGCAGCTTCTCGTCGGCACGCCCGACCACGCCGTCGGTGCGGCGCACCAGCGCGTCCAGGTTGGCCAGCAGCTGGTTGCTGCGCTCCAGCGTGGTAATGAGCTTGGGCGCCTCGGCGCCGAGCAGCAGGTCGAGCGCGCCGCGCTTGCCGGCCATGCCCGATTCGACCCGCGTCGTCACCTGGTTGACCTTGTCGAGTGCGGTGGCCAGTGCCGAGTCGGACGCGGTCAGCGCCGTCAGGTTGGCCACCAGGCCACGCACCTCGTTCATGATGCGCGGCACGTCGGCCGCGGCGTCACCCAGCAGCACGCTGCGTTCGGCACCGTCAGGCAGCGGCGGATCACTGAGGATGCCGCTGTAGGCACGGATGGCCGTGCCGCCCAGCAGCGAGCGCGTCATCGTGAACACGCTCGAGCTGCGCAGCCAGCGCGCATCGCGCAGCGGCACGTCGACCAGGATGCGCGCGCTGCCATCGGCGGCCAGCTCGATGCGGCTCACGCGCCCGACCGCAAAGCCGGAGAAGGTCAGGTCCATGCCGACCTGCACGCCTTCGGAATCGTCGGCCACCAGCACCAGGCGCTGCGTGGCCTCGAAGGCGCCGCGTGCATACAGCAGGTAGACGATCGACGCGCCGACCAGCAGCACGAACAGCAGCAGCAGCAGCCCGGCGCGGCGCTCCAGGCGGGCATCGACCTCCGGCGGCGGGGCGGGATCGGGGACAGGATCGGTTGCGGGATCGGTTGCGGGATCGACCATGGGGCTACAGGTAGTTTCCGGCCAATGCGGCCACTTCGACCGCCAGCACGACGACGAACATGCGAACCAGGCCGCTGAGCTCCAGCTCGGTCGAGTCGGGCGGCCCGTCACCGCCGTACAGTACCGACCCGATCGGCACCACCGACACCGCCAGCGCCAGCGCGCCGGTCTTGAGCACGAAGACCAGCGCCACCACCGGGCTGAACACATGGCCGACCATGCGCGTGAAACGTGGCAGGGCCCAAGGGGTGAAGCCATGCGCCAGCAGATAGGCCAGCAGCAGCGCCACCGCCGAGCTGACGGCGGCCAGCAGCAGCACGCTGAAGATGCCGGCCAGCACCCGCGGCGCGATCTCGGCGCGCAGTGCGCTGCCCGCACGCTGGTGTTGCAGCCGGCCCTGGCGCCGCGCCTGCGCCAGTTCGCTGGCCATCGGCATGGTCACCCGCAGCGCCACGGCCAACGCCGCCGTGAGCGGGATCAGCTCGATCACCAGCACGCGGATCACCATCTCCAGCGCAAACTGCGACAGCCCGTAACTGAGCGCGGTGACCAGCACGATGCGAACGATGACCAGGCTGAGCACGGCCGCCAGCAGCGTGAACCAGGGCAGCAGCGGCAGCACAGCACGCAGCACCTGCTGCGTCAGCGGGTGGCGCCAGGGCTGGCGGTAGCTGGACGGCGTGATCGCCAGTGCCAGCACCAGCGCGCCCAGGTTCAGCATCTGCCACGACACGTGTGCCGCCCGCCGCAGCGCGTGCAGCAGCGCGTGCAGCAGTGATCGCGCCGGCGGGGCGGTGGCAGCCATGCAGACGATGATAGGGCGCGCGCAGGCCCGGCCCCGGCAGCGACTACAGCCGCTCGGTCCAGTCCCGATACCGGCTGTTGTTGCTGCGCCGGGCCTGCGCCAGGTCACGCGCGGTCAGGCCGTCGCTGTCGCGCGCGCTGCGCGGCGCATCGGCGGCCAGCAGGGCGTCGACGCAGGGCTCGCAACGGGATTGCGCGGCCAGGTGCAGCGGCGTGCGCTGCCGGTTGTCGGTCTTGAACACCGATGCCCGCAAGCGCACCAGCTCGACCACCAGATCGGCGCGTTTTTCGGCCGCCGCCAGGTGCAGCGCCGATCGCCCCAGCGCGTCGACGGCGTCGACGTCGGCACCGGCCTGCACCAGCGGGCCCAGTGATTTCAGCGCCGCCACATGCACCGCCGTCTGCCCGGCGTCATTCACATCGGTCAGCTTCAGGCCCTTGGACAGCAGCAGCTGCAGCACGCGCGCGTCGAGCCCCGCGCGGGCCGCCACGTGCAGCACGGTGTCGCCACCGGGCCCACGCTGGCGCGCATCCAGACCCAGCCCGAGAAAGTAGTCCATGCGCACGAACGAGGGTTGCCGCGCCGCCTGCTGCAGCAGCGGCACGCCCTGCGGCGTGCCGACGCTGGCCGGATCGGCACCATGGGCGACGATCCAGCGCAGCGCCTCGGGTGAGGCCTGGGCGGCCACGCTGTGCAGCAGCTGGTTCATGCCGCTGGGGCCAGCCACGCGGGCGGCGTCGGCCAGCGCCTCGCTGCGCGGACTGCCGGTGCTGATCAGTCCCTGTTGCAGCATGAGTTCGGTCAGCTCGGTGCGCTGCGGTGCTGCCTCGCGCCGGCGGTCACTGCTGGCGCTGCACCAGGCCACGAAGGCAACCAGCATCACCAGGGGCAGGAATCGAACGATGCGCAGCATGCGGTCTGGTCAGGGCCAAGTGCGTGGGTGAACGTGAGGCGGCGAACGTGGTGCGACGAACGTAAGGCGGCGATTGTGACCGCCTGAAGACTCGGTCCGGGTGTGCCATCCAGCCCTCTCGTGCAAAGGCGCACGCGACTCGGCGGCAGCGCCGAAACACGACACAATGGCTGCGCGTCCACCTTGATCCACCACCTGGTCCGCGTGTCCTCCGACTCTTTCGTCGCCACCTTTGTCTTCACCGACATCGAAGGCAGCACCCGCTGGTGGGAGCGTGAGCCCGATCGCATGCGGCGCGCGCTGGCCCGGCACGACGCGCTGTCGCACGCCAGCGTACAGGCGCATCGCGGGCGGCTGGTCAAGCGCACGGGCGACGGCATCCACGCCGTGTTCGACGAGCCGCTGGACGCCGTGCTGGCCGTGCTTGAGCTGCAGCAGGCGCTGGCCGACGCCTCGGCACAAGACCCCGGCGCGCTGCCGCTGCAGGTGCGCTGCGGCCTGCACCTGGGGCCCTGCGAGCGCCGCGACGACGACTACTTCGGCCCCGTGCTCAACCGCACGGCACGCATCATGGGCATCGCGCACGGCGGCCAGGTGCTGCTGTCGCACGACCTGGCCGAACGCGTCGCGGCGCGGCTGCCTGCCGAGCTGGCGCTGCGCGACCTGGGCAGCGTGCGGCTGCGCGACCTGGCGGCACCCGAACGTGTGCACCAGTTGCTGCACCCGCGGCTGCGCGCGCAGTTTCCGCCGCTACGGTCGCTGGAGGCCACGCCCAACAACCTGGCGCAGCAGCTCGATTCCTTCGTCGGCCGCGAGCGCGAGATGGGCGAACTGCGGTCGCTGCTTGCGCGCAGCCGGCTGCTCACGCTGCTGGGCATGGGTGGCATCGGCAAGTCACGTCTGTCGGTACAGCTCGGCGCCGAGCTGCTGGACGAATACCCCGACGGCGTCTGGCTGGT
>Ga0073899_10003502_pt1 | contig 13890 bp, 9 predicted proteins | sample KloWWTmetaKNB5Ph_FD_88975 | JGI IMG/M metagenome (GOLD analysis project Ga0073899, IMG submission 88975) | Active sludge microbial communities from Klosterneuburg, Austria, studying microevolution and ecology of nitrifiers - Klosterneuburg... | ecosystem: Engineered > WWTP > Aerobic digester >... | reverse complement strand
TGGACCCGCTTGCTGGTCAGGTACTTGAGGTCGAGCTGGGTGCCGCGGCGGTCCTGGCACAGCTTGATGATCGGGCCGAGGTGCTCCTCTGGGAGCTGGATCCGCGCCAGGATCATCGGCTCGTCGATCGCCTCGAATTGACCGACGTCCGGCATCTTCGCCGGGTTGTCGATCACGATCATCGTGCCGTCCTTGAGGTGGACCTGGTACTTCACGCTGGGCGCGGTCGTGATGATGTCGAGGTCGTACTCCCGCTCGAGGCGCTCCTGGATGATCTCCATGTGCAGCAGGCCGAGGAAGCCGAGGCGAAAGCCGAAGCCCAGCGCGACCGAGCTCTCGGGCTCCCAGGTGACGCTGGCGTCGCTGAGGGTCAGTTTGGTCAGGGCGTCGCGCAGCTCGGGGTACTCGGCGTTGTCGGTCGGGAACACCCCGGCGAACACCATCGGCTGGACCTCCTGGAAGCCCGGCAGCGGCGTCGCGTCGTCGTCGTCGGCGGCGGCGACGGTGTCGCCGACCTTGGAGTCGGCGACCTCCTTGATGTTGGCGATCAGGTAGCCGACCTCGCCGGCGCCGAGCTCGGGGTAGCTCTTGATGTCCGGGGCGAAGGCGCCGACGTCGATGACCTCGAGGTGCTTGCCGGTGGCCATCATCTTGATCTTGTCGCCGGCGCGCAGCCGGCCGGCGAAGACGCGGACGATCGAGATGACGCCCTTGTAGGTGTCCCACCACGAGTCGATGATCAGCGCCTTGACCTTCGCGCTCCGGTCGCCGCGCGGCGGCGGGATGCGCAGGATGATCGCCTCGACCAGCGCGGCGATGCCGATGCCGGTCTTGGCCGAGACCAGCAGCGCCTCGGAGGTGTCGAGGCCGACGGACTCCTCGATCTGCGCCTTGACGCCGGGCACGTCCGCGGACGGCAGGTCGATCTTGTTGATGACCGGGATGATCTCCAGGTTGGCGTCGAGCGCGAGGTACACGTTGGCCAGGGTCTGGGCCTCGACCCCCTGGGCCGCGTCGACCACCAGCAGCGCGCCCTCACAGGCGGCCAGGCTGCGCGAGACCTCGTAGCCGAAGTCGACGTGCCCGGGGGTGTCGATGAGGTTCAGCTCGTACTCGACGCCCTCGTACACGTACTTCATGCGCACGGCCTGCGCCTTGATGGTGATGCCGCGCTCCTTCTCGATGTCCATGCGATCGAGGTACTGCGTGGCCTTGTCCCGCGCCGTGAGCAGGCCCGTGAACTCCATCAATCGGTCGGCGAGCGTGCTCTTGCCGTGGTCGATGTGGGCGATGATGCAGAAGCTACGGATGTTCGGCTGCTCGGGCGCGTCGGCGTCCTCGAGGCGGCGTGGCTGATTGGTCATGCGCGATCCCTGGGCGCGGCAGCCGTCCTGGCGCGCGCCTTATCGTGGCGTGCACCCGTAGCACAACTCCGGCCGGCCCGCCCCCGGTCGCCCCTGAGCACGGTCACATCCGGGTCTTGCCCCGTCTCTGGGCCGCCGTCTCTGGCCGCCGTCTCTGGCCCTCCGTCTCTGGCCCTCCGTCTCTGGCCCTCCGTCTCTTGCCCTCGGAGCGCGCCTCGGCCTAAAGTACGCTCCACGTGCCCAGACCCCGCTATTTTGGCGCCCTGCCGTGGTTGGCGGCCGCCCTGCTCTGCGCCTGCGCCGGCAAGAAGGCCGCGGCGCCGGCCAGGACGCCGGACGACGACCCCGCGGCCGGTATCGCCATGTCGGTCGAGCCCGCCGGGCCCGTGCGCAAAGTGGCGCTGATCCCGCTGCGGGTCGACAGCCAGCACTGCGACACCGCCGGTAAGCGGGTGCTCCAGCAGGACCTCGACCAGGACGGTCGCGCCGACCTGATCACCCTGACCCTCGGCGGCGAGAACGACGGCAAGATCCGCTGCCAGCAGGCCGATCTCAACCGCGACGGCCGCCTCGACGCCTTCCTCCACTACGACGATCGCGGCGAGCTGGTCCGCGAGCAGTACGACCAGGACTTCGACGGGCGCATCGACCTCGGCCGCAGCTACAAGAACGGCGAGATCGAGCTCGACGAGCAGGACCTCGACCACGACGGCTTCGTCGACGCCTGGCGCCGCTACGACAAGGGCAAGCTGGTCCGCATCGATCACGACCGCGACATCGACGGCCGCGCCGACATCTTCACCTTCTACGTCCGCGGCCAGATCGATCGCGTCGGCTACGACACCAACGGCGACGGCAACGTCGACGTCTGGGATCAGGACGTCGCCCGGCGCGCCCAGGCCGCCCTCGCCCTCCGAATCCAGGCCCGCAACGCGGTCGGCGACGAATTCGTCGAGCCGCCCCAGGCTCCCCCTCCCGAGCCCAAGGCCGAGCCGAAGCCCGACCCGAAGGGCAAGGCGGAGGCGAACCCGAAGGGCAAGAACAAGCCCGAGGCCGGCAAGCCCGAGGCGAAGGGCAAGAGCACGGACGCCAAGGACAACAAGCCCGAGGCAGGCAAGCCCGAGGCGAAGGGCAAGAGCACGGACGCCAAGGACAGCAAGCCCGAGGCAGGCAAGCCCGAGGCGAGCAAGCCCGAGGCGAGCAAGCCCGCGGCAGGCAAGCCTGAGGCGCCTGGCGGCTGATTACGTTTCGGGGCCCATCCGGCGGCCGACCCGGGATATCCTGTGGGTCATGGAGCACAAGGACCGAGCGGAGGCGCCCGAGGACGACGAGCGGGTCGACGGCGCCGCTGACGATGCGTCCGCGGATCCTCGCGACGAGGACTACGGCCCGCCCTTCGAGGCGCGCAGCTTCGGCGGCGAATTCGTGTGGGCGCAGGCGGCGGGCTTCACGGCCAAGGTGCTGCGCGTGCGCGCCGGCCAGACCGTGGCGATCTCGACCCGCGGACGCAGCGACATGGTGGTGATGCTGACCGGCGGACGGGCGCTGCTCGAGACGCGGGTCGACAGCAACGTCGAGCGCGTCGAGCTGCTCCCGGCCGCGCCGGTGCCGATCCTCGAGGGTGAGCAGGCCTACCGGCTGGTCGCAGTCACCGACGTCGAGCTGTTCACGATCTACGCGCCCCGCTGAGCGCCGGGGCTGGTCGCGCAGCGATCGAGCTGCTCGAGGCGCCGAGCGACCAGCGCGCCCTGCTCGACGCGCCGGGCGACGAGCGCGCCCTGCCCGGCGGCTCGGGCCGAGGGCGGATCACATGCACTCGTTGCGGGGGTCGCCGGGCGCGTGGCACTTGAGACACACGCGGTGGTTGTGGTTGGCGAGCGCGTTGCATCGCATCGAGCCCGAGAAGCCGGGGCCGTGCGGGCTGACGTTCAGGCCGCCGCGCGCGACGCTGGTGGTCGCGTGGCAGGCCAGGCAGCTGTCCTCGGTGTGACAGCTGGCGCAGGTGGCGATGTTGCGCTGGGCCGCGAAGGCGTGGCTCTGTGGGGCGTTGGGCGGTCCGTCCCAGCCGGGTGGGTGGAAGCGCAGCGGCGAGCCGACGCCGAACTTCGCGTCGGGGCCCCTGCTGTCGAGGCCGAGGCGCTGGTGGCAGGCCAGACAGTCGCTCTGGAGGCGATGGCAGGACTGACAGTCCTGGGTCTGCGCGCGGGCGTCGACCGCGTGGATGCTGATGTAGTCGCCCGCGTGGATCCGCATCGGCCGGACCGCGCCCGCGTGACAGTCGGTGCACGAGGTCTCGTCGTGGCACTGCATGCACAGCTTCGGGTTGGCCTTGGCCGCGCCGCGGTGGTCCTCGACGAAGGCGAGGTCGTGCGCCGCGCCCCAGCTGCTCTGCCCGCGCGGCACCAGCTGCGGCGCGACCCGATCGCTGAAGCTGCGGGTGGCGATCTTGCCGGTGCCGTCGGTCGGGTGGCAGGCGCCGCAGCGCTCGGTCGCCTGGATCCCGTTGTGACAGCCGAGGCAGGTCTTCTCGGCCGGCAGCTGCAGCGCGGTCGCGAGGCGCACGCGGCTCATGTCGCCGTGGCAGGTCTCGCACTTGACGCCGCGGTCGAGGTGGCGCTTGTGGTCGAAGGTCAGGTTGGCCTTCGGCGCGCGCAGGGTCGCGGCGACCCGCATCACCGGGCCGGCCGGGTCGGGCGACTGGGTCACGCGGGTGTGGCACAGGTCGCAGCGGGCGGGCTCGCCGGCGGGCCGCGGGTGCTGGGCGCCGTGGCAGCCGTCGCAGCTGGCGCCGGTCGGGAAGTTGAAGTCGGCGGTCTGGGTCGAGCCGCGGATCTTGGTGTGGCAGCGGACGCAGTCGATCTTGAGCGCGAGGTGCTGGCCGTGGTTGAAGCGCAGCGGGATGTCCTGCTCGGGGTAGACCGGGCTGCCGCCGCGGGCCGGCCCGAGCAGCACCGGGGTGGTGGTCGGGACCTCGCCCTGGCTCAGGCCGCCGCCGTCGGCGACGACCGGCCTGGTCAGCAGCCCGAGCGCGAACGCGGCGACCAGCGTCAGGCCGGCCGCGAGCCCGACGGCGGACGTCGACCAGCGGCTGGCCTTCAGGACCTGTCCCTCGGGACCTGCTCGATCAGACATATCGCCACGCATCGTCATGACCTCACCTCCCGACCCTCAGCGTCCAGTCGGCCGTCAGCGCGCCGAACACCCGGAAGGCCTGCGTGTAGTGGCTGGTGAACATCTCCTCGCCCAGCACCGCGAGGTGGATCCCGCGCCACAGCTGGACGTTGACGCCGGCCTGCAGCGCCAGGCTGTAGCCCTCGCGGAGCGCGCTGGTCTCGTCGCGGTAGCGCAGCGCGTACACGCGGCCGTCGATGCCGACGCGGTCCCAGGCGACCATCGTCCGGGTGTCGAGGCTGCCGCCGACCCGCAGGCCGCCCTCGCCGCCGATGCCCTGGCCGTCGAGGCGCGCCGAGAAGCGGCGCACGCGGAAGCCCGCCGTCGCCCCGCCGCCGGCGCCGACCCGCAGCTTCTGCTCCGGCGCGGTGCCGAGGTGGGCCGTGGTCGCGTCGCGGAAGAAGCGAAACTGACTGCGCGCGGCCAGGGTCCAGCGGCTGCCGAGGTGGACCTGATAGACCAGGCGCGCGTCCTCGAAGGCCTGCAGGTTGAAGACGTTGAAGATCGAGTCGAGGTCGAAGACCGGCCGTGTGCGCATGTACATCGCCCGCAGCAGGTGCTGCGGCGTGTAGGCCAGCTGCAGGCCGATCGAGAGGTCGTCGAGGTGGCCGGTGCCGAGGTTGTAGCGCAGCGCGGCGTAGGGGCTGAGCCGGCCCTGGGCCGCGTTGGCGGCGACGGTCAGGCTGACGAACTCCTGGTCGACCGCGCCCGCGAGCCCGGCGGTGCCGTCGTCGTTGAGGATCTTCTCGTTGAGGCTCGCCGGCGAGAAGGTGCGACGGTAGGCCAGGCGCGCGTCGAGCCAGCGCAGGCCGACCGCGCTGACGGCCGCGCCGACCATCGGCGAGCGCTTGCTGTCGGCCGGGGTGTTGGCGGTGCCGTCGAGCTCGAAGGTCGGGAAGCCGAACAGCGCGCTGCCGTCGACCTGGAACCCGCCGAAGGCCTCGAGGCCGAGGTGCACCGGGGTGCGCAGCCGCAGCCACGCGCCGTCGAAGGCGTACCAGTCGAGGCCCGACATCTCGAATTGCCGCCCGGCCCGCAGGTCGATCATGCCCCTCAGGTTGTCGGCCTCGAGGTAGGCGAACATGATGTCGATCTGCCGGCCGTCGATCTGCTTGACCAGCTGCGCGGCCGCGTTCGCCGCCTCGCTGGCGTAGCTGCCGAAGTCGTGGCGGATCCGCATCGAGGTGACGATCCGCAGCTGGCCGTCCTCGTGGGCCCGGCGCCGCTCGCCGGCGTCGCGCGGCTGCAGCAGGTCGTAGACCCCGAGGTTGATGTACTGGACCAGCCGCCGCCGCGACAGCAGCTGGCCGTCGGTCCCGGGCGCGCGGACCATGTAGCCCTCGCCGAGGGTCCGCGCGACCGTGCGGATCTCGGTGGCCGTCGCCGTCCGCGGCGCCGCCCAGAGGATCGCCGTGGCCAGCGCCGTGGCCAGCGCGGACGCGGGCGCGACCCGCAGCGGCGCGCGGCGAACCCGGCGCGCTCGCCTCTCGCCGGCGACCCGCGCCGCGATCGTTGCCCCTGGTGGCCTCAACTCGCCGTATGCTAAGCCATCCGCGGCCCGGAGAGGACGCCCACGGCGCGGCTCCGGCACCCGGCCGCCTGTCAATTCGCCTCGCCGGTCGCTGCCCGGAACTTCGCGTCCCTCGGCCCTGTCTGGACATGTCCGTGAAGCCCTGCCCCCGCCTCGCCCTCCGCTGCGCCGGTGCCGTGCTCGCGGCCTGGACCGCCGCCGCCTGCCGGCCCTCGAGCGCCACGACCGCGCCCACGCCGCTGGCCGCGGGCCCGGTGCCGTGGGCCGAGGGCGACGTGCTCCGGGCGCAGCCGATCTCCGGCGCCGGCGCGGCCGCGCGGGTCGCCCGGCTCGACGCGCAGCTCGACCTGCTCGACGCGGCCCGCTTCGCCGACGACGCCGACGCGCGTGAGCGCCTGTGGACCGGCCTCGGTGGGACCCCGCGCGCGCGCGGCCCGGAGGCGACCCGCGACGCGAGCAGCCGCCTGCTCAGCGAGGCGATCCAGCTCGACGTCACCCCCGGCCTCGACGAGGACGCGCACGACTTCGTCAGCGGCGTGATCGCCGTGCTGAGCGCCGACCTCGGCCTCGTCGGCGCGGCCGAGGACCTGGCGATCCGCACCGCCGCCTATCGAGCGGTCGCCGAGCACGGCCACCCGCGCGCCGCCGACAACGCCCGCTGGCGGCTCTACGACCACGTCCGCGGCTGTCTGGTCGGCGCCGTCTCGGCCCCGCAGGAGCGTCGCCTCGAGATCGCCGTCCACAGCCTATATGTCCGCGAGGACAGCCTCGATCCCTGGCTCGGCGACCAGGCCGTGCACGCCCAGAGCCCGCCGCCGAGCCCCGAGGCCCTGCAGGCGCTGCTCGCCGCGGCCCGCGACGCGGTGGGTGTCGACGCCCGCTGGACCGGCGTGGTGGCCCGCCGCGCCGGCGCCGATGCGACCCTCGAGCAGACCGTGCGTGGCGCCCTGCCGGCCGGGCGCGACCCGACCTGGCCGGTGGCTGTGATGCCGCGCGGGGTCGGTCGCCGCGACAGCCTGGCGCCGATCGTGCGCGTCGACGACGGCGAGATCACGATCGACCTCGGCCACCCCGGGGCCAGGGTCGCCGGGCGCGGCGCGCCGGAGCTGGTGCCCGCGCTCGCGGCCGCGCTCGCCCGCGACGGCCGCGGCGTCGTGCTGCTGGTCGCCCCGCCGTTGCTGCCCTCCCCTGCCCTCATGGCCGTCACGCGCACCATGCTGGACGCCCGGGTCGCCCGCATCGAGCTCGCGCTGCGCGAGCCCCGGGTCGCCCCGGACAGCGGCGACGTGATCGTGCAGCTGCCGCTCGAGGTCCTGCAGGACGGCGATCAGGGCCCTGCCGCCCGCGCGCTGCGCAAGGCTCGCGTGCATGTGCACCTCGGCGGTCGCGGGGCGCGGCTCGCCGTCGACGGCCGCTGGCTCGAGCTCCAGGGCAGCCCGGCCGCGTTCGAGGCGCGGCTCGCCGCGCTGCGTCGGGCCTACCCGCGCGAGCACATGATCACCGTCGGCCTCGGCGACGACGTGCTCTACCAGCAGCTCCTCGATCTTCTGCGCGCGCTGGTCGGTGGACCGGCCCGCGCCTTCGAGGTCGCGGCCCTGCGCCCCAGCGCCGCGGCGCCCCCGGAGTCCCTGTCCGCGAAGGCGATCGCGGCCGAGGAGCGCCGCCTCGAGCGTCGCGGCCAGCTCGTCGGCGACAGCGCGCGCGCCGGCCTCGAGCAGCCCTTCCCGCTCGCGGCCGGCGACCAGAAGCGCCTCGAGCAGATCGCCCGCCAGCTGCTGCGCTGCCTGCCCGAGCTCGAGGCCCCGATGCCCGCCGGCGAGGCCCTGCGCCTGCACCTGCGCTTCGAGGAGGGTCGCCTCGCCCGCATCGAGCCGGCGAAGCAGAGGTCGGGCCCGCCCGCGGCCCGGCTCGCAGCCGTGCAGGCCTGCGCCGAGGACGAGAGCCGCGGCTTTCGGCTCCGCGAGCACCGCGACGTCGTCCTCGCGGACGTCCTGCTCAGCCCGCGCTGAGCCGGCCGCTTCGTGCCGGGGCGCGTGTTCGCGCTCACGGCCCAGGACCGCGTGGACGGGGCGCTGGGGGGCCCTTGAGAGTTGCCGCGCTTTGCCGCACGCTCGCGCTGCTTCATGACCACGCCGACCTTGTCCCGCCGCGGCGCGACCGCGCCCAGCTCGCCGATCCGCCGCCTCACGCCCTACGCCGACGCGGCGAAGGCCCGCGGGATCCACGTGCACCACCTGAACATCGGGCAGCCGGACCTGCACACCGTCAGCCCGATGCGCGCGGCCTATGCCCGCTTCGACGACGAGGTGATCGCCTACAGCCCCTCGGAGGGCTACCTGTATTACCGCCAGGCGCTCGCCGGCTATTACAACGGCCTCGGCCACGACGCCGGCGGCGCGCCGATCGATCCCTCGCAGATCCTGGTCACCGTCGGCGGCTCCGAGGCGCTGCTGTTCACGATCGCGGCGGCCTGCGACCCCGGCGACGAGATCCTGGTCGCCGAGCCCTACTACACCAACTACGCCGGCTTCGCGCACATGCTCGGGGTGCGCGTCACCCCGGTCTCGACCCACGCCAGCGAGGACTTCGCGATCTCGGTCGAGCGCGTGCGCGCGGCGATCACCCCGCGGACCCGGGCCTTCATCGTCCCCTCGCCCGGCAACCCGACCGGCATGGTGCTCTCGGCCGACGAGCTGCGCGCGCTCGGCCAGGTCTGCGTCGACGCCGAGATCTTCTTCGTCGTCGACGAGGTCTACCGCGAGTTCGTGTACCCCGATCCGCCTGTCCCTTCGGACATGCCGCTCCCGCCGGCCCCCTCGGTGCTGGCGATCCCCGAGCTCGCGCAGCACGCTGTGATGATCGACTCGGTGTCCAAGCGCTACTCGGCCTGCGGCGCGCGCGTCGGCTGCCTCGTCACCCGCAACCGCGAGTTCTACGGCGCCTGCCTCAAGTTCGCCCAGGCGCGGCTCTCGCCGCCGACCGTCGACCAGTTCGCCGCCGCCGCCGCGCTCGCCACCCCGGTGCCGGAGATGCGGGCGATGATCGACGCCTACCGCGCCCGCCGCGATCTCATCGTCGCCGGCCTGAACCAGATCCCCGGGGTCCGCTGCCCCAACCCGACCGGCGCCTTCTACCTCGTCACCGACCTGCCCGTCGCCGACGCCGAGGATTTTTGCATCTTCATGCTCCGCGACTTCGACCACGAGGGCGAGACCGTGATGATGGCCCCCGCGGAGGGCTTCTACGCCACGCCAGGCATGGGTCGCAATCAGGTCCGCCTCGCCTACGTGCTCGAGCCGGACAAGCTCGCCCGCTGCCTCGTGGTGCTGCGCGCCGGCCTGAGCGCTTATGCGCGCCGGCGCGCCGCCACCTGATCCTTCGCGCCCCCACCGCGCCCCCGGGGCCCGACATCCGCGATATCCTCGCCGACTCGGCCCCACCCCATGAGCCTGGTCGCACCCACTCCGCTCGGCTTCGAACGCAGCCCCGTCGCCGGCACCACCCTCGAGGACCTCGACCTCGCGGCCATGCACACCTACCTGCGCCTGCGCGTGGCGAGCCTGCGGGCCGCGCCCGGCGAGGCCGTCGACCCGGCCCTGCTCGACCGCGCCGCGCAGCGCCTCGGCCTGGTCGGCACCGTCGCCTCGCAGCCGACCCCGACCGTCGTCGGTCTCATGGCCTTTGGGACAGCTCCGCAGCTGGCCCGCCCGGAGTGGGGCGTGTCCTGCGTGCGGCTGCGCGGCGCCAGCCTGGCGGACCCGGTCGCGGCGCGCGACGACCTCGAGGGTCGCCTCGAGGCCCTGGTCGCCGGCGCGCTGGCCTTCGTGCGGGGTAACACCCGGGTCGCGCCGAACCTGATGAACCCGACCGAGCCCTCGCCCGAGTACCCCGAGGAGGCCGTGCGCGAGGCGGTGCTCAACGCCCTGCTGCACCGCGACTATCGCCTGAGCGGCCGCGTGTCGCTGCGGGTGTTCAACGACCGCCTCGAGGTGTGGAGCCCCGGCGGCCTGGTCCTGCCGATCGCCCTCGACGACCTCGCGCAGCACGGCGGCGCCTCGTTCCCGCGAAACCCCCTGCTGACGGCGACGGCCCGCGCGCTGGGCCTGGGTGAGCAGGTCGGCCGCGGCATCCCGACGATCCGCCGCGCCCTCGCCGAGGCCACCAGCCTGCCGGTCCAGTTCCACACCGCGCAGACCGAGGTCCGCGTCGTGCTGCCCTCGTTCATCAACGCCTCGATGGGCAACATCTCCGGCAACTGACCCGGCGCGCGCACCAGCGCGCCGACAATTGTCTTGCCGCTTTCCTGAGCCCGCCAGAAGATCCGCGGATGCACTGCCGCGTCGCGCTGCTCCCGTCTGTCCTTTGGGTCATCTTCGCGGCCTGCTCCCCACCTGCCGCGCCCGCCCCGGAGCCCGCCGCAGGGTCGAAGCCGCCAGCAGCCGTGCTGAGCCCAGCGGCGACCCCGACACCCGCGGCCGCGCCGACCCCCGATCCAGCGACCCCCGCGATCAAGCCGCGCCCGTCGACGGCAGGCTGGAAGAGCTTCGAGGACGGCGACCTCGTCGGCTTCAAGGACGCGCAGGGCAAGGTCGTGCTCGCCCCGCGCTACCCGATCGCCCAGGAGTTCACGCCGGGCGGCATGGCCTGCGTGGTCGACGGCGACGGCTGGGTGTGCATCGACGGCAACGGCGCGCCGCTGCTGCGCCCCTTCATCTTCGACAACGGCCCCGACGAGTTCTCCGAGGGCCTCGCCCGCTTCGTGGAGGCCGACAAGTTCGGCTTCTTCGATGACACCGGTCACAAGCAGATCCCCGCGCGCTTCAGCTTCGCCCTGCCCTTCGCCGCCCAGCGGGCCGCGTTCTGCGACGGCTGTACCAGGCGCTGCGAGGCCGGCGGCGAGCACTGCAGCATGAGCGGCGGCAAGTGGGGCCTCATCGACCGGACCGGCACCGTGATCGCGGCGGCGACCTTCGACGAGATCGGCGCCTTCGAGGATGGCATCGCCCATGCCGTGCGAGCCGGCCAGGCGCTCACGATCAACCGCGACGGCCTGCCACACACCCCGAAGGTCGAGAAGGGCGGCTGACGCTCGATCGCGGTGCTCCGACCGGGACCGGCGCCTGCACCCGGACACGGATGTCAGAGGCCCATCGCGGAGCCGCTGCAGCGGCGCGTTGCGGGCGGCCGGCGCCTGGCACGATTGCTGCGTACGCGCATAGGATGCCCCCGATGAAGCGAATCCTGAGCCTCTCCCTGTGTGTCCTCGCCAACGCCGCGTGTCCGCAAGACTCGAAGACCGAGACCGCGACCGACCCGAGCTCGACGGGCGGGGCGACCGAGACGACGAGCGGAGCGACCGAGACGACGGTGACGACCGGACCGACCGAGGCGAGCGAGACGACGGGGGCCACGTTGACCACGTTGACCACGAGCGCGAGCGACACCGACTCGACGGAGACTGGCGCGACCGAGACAGGCGCGACCGAGACAGGCGCGACCGACACCGACGCGACGGAGACGAGCGGCGGCCTGGAGTGGCCAGCCTGCGTGGCGCCCGACCCGGCGCTGACGGAGGGCTTCGAGTTCGACCTGTCCCAGTGGGCGCCCGACTTCGACTTCAACGACTTCGAGGCGTATCTAGAGATCGAGGCGGCGTGCGTCGTCACCTCGGTGACGCCGCAGGGCGTCGGGACGACGGCGATCGAGCTGACGTGCACGGAGGGGCCGCTGGTCGACGTATTGGTGCCCTTCGAGCTGACGATGCCGGAGGACATCGCGCTCCCCTTCGCGCCCAAGGACAGCGTCCACCTGAGCTACCGCGCGCACAGCGAGGACGTCGACCTGCTGCCCGGTGATCGCTTCGCTATCCGCGACCAGGGCGACAATCGGCTGCTCCTGGCCGGCTTCGACGACGATCTGCCGATCGCGTGGTGGAGCGATCTGCTCGCGCCGATGGCCGTGGAGCGCGTCGGCGGGCTCTGCCCCTGCGAGGGCATCTGCGACGGCGAGGACGTGGGGACCGAGCGGGAGGCGCTGCGCGTGAGCGACGGGATGGGCCAACAGATCGAGGTGCTCGACCGTCAGCGCGGGACGCTGGCGAGTCCCGGGTCGCCCTACGAGGTGGTCGTGCGCGCGGCCGTGAAGCAGTTCTGCCTCAACTGCGCCGGGGACTACCGCGCGCTGATCGTCGCGGCTCCCTGACCCGACGGACAGCGCTCACGCGATCGCGGCGTGTGGGTCCCACAGGCTCTCGGCGACCAGGTGCACGACCCCGTGCGCCGACTGGATCGTGCCGCTGACGCCGAGCACCGGGGCCGTGCGCATCAGCAGCTCGTGGCGCTCGCGCACCTTGGCCCAGACGATCACGTTGAGCATCCCGGCCTCGTCCTCGAGGGTCACGAAGGTCACGCCGTGGGCGGTCTGCGGGCGCTGGCGGCAGGTCACCGCGCCGACCGCCTCCGCCGGGGTGCCGTCGCGCAGCCGTCGCAGCGCCGCGGTGTCGCGCAGACCGATCGCCCGCAGCGCCGGCCGCCAGCTCGCCAGCGGGTGGCCGTGCACGCTGTGCTGCGCGCGGCGATAGTCCCAGGCGACCGCCTCCTCGCCGCTCAGCGGCACGAACAGCGGCTGCTGCCCCGCCGGCGCGATCATCTCTGGCAGCGGGAGCGGGCTGTCCTTGAGGACAGCCAGACCGCGCACCGCCCAGATCGCCGCGCGGCGATCGAGGCCGAAGCCGTCGAGCGCCCCGGCCTCGGCGAGCGCGTGCAGGGCCGGCCGCGCCAGTCGGGTCCGTCGCACCAGCGCCTCGAGGCTCGCGTAGGGGCCCGGCTCCGCCTCCAGCGCCGCGCGCTCGGCCGCGCCGAGGCCCTTGACGTAGCGCAGGCCCATGCGCACCGCCGGCCTGTCGTGCCTGTCGTGCCTGTCGTGCCTGTCGTGCCTGTCGTCACCACCCGCCTCGAGCGTGCAGTCCCAGGCGCTGCGCTGGACGTCGATCGCGCGCAGCTCGACGCCGCGGCGCCGGGCCTCGTCGACGATCGTCGAGGGGTGGTAGAAGCCCATCGGCTGGGCGTTGAGCAGCGCCGCGGTGAAGGCCGCCGGATAGTGGCAGCGCAGCCACGCGGTGACGTAGGCGATCAGCGCGAACGAGGCCGCGTGGCTCTCGGGGAAGCCGTACTCGCCGAAGCCGCGGATCTGCGCGAACACCCGCTCGGCGAACTCTCGCTCGATGCCGCGGGCCGCCATGCGCTCGACGATGCGCGCGTGGTGGGCCTCGATGCGGTTCTCCGCGCCCCAGGCCGCCATGTCGCGGCGCAGCTGGTCGGCCTCGCCCGGCGTGTAGTCGGCGGCGAGCATCGCCAGGCGCATCACCTGCTCCTGAAACAGCGGCACCCCGAGGGTCTTGCCGAGCACCCGCTCGAAGCTCGGGTGCGGCATGACCACCGGCTCCTCGCGGTTCCTGCGCCGCAGGTACGGGTGGACCATGTCGCCCTGGATCGGCCCCGGTCGCACGATCGCCACCTGGATGACGAGGTCATAGAAGGTCCGCGGGCGCAGCCGCGGCAGCATCGCCATCTGCGCCCGGCTCTCGACCTGGAACACCCCGAGGGTGTCGCCGCGAGACAGCATCGCGTAGGTCGCGGGGTCCTCCGCCGGCACCGTCGCCATCGTCAGCGCGCGGCCGTGGTGCTCGCGGATCATGTTCAAGCAGCCGCGGATGTGGCTGAGCGCGCCGAGGCCCAGCAGGTCGACCTTGAACAGCCCGAGGTCCTCGACGTCGTGCTTGTCCCACTGGATGATCGTGCGGCCCGCCATCGCCGCCGGCTCGAT
>Ga0073899_10003501_pt1 | contig 13893 bp, 11 predicted proteins | sample KloWWTmetaKNB5Ph_FD_88975 | JGI IMG/M metagenome (GOLD analysis project Ga0073899, IMG submission 88975) | Active sludge microbial communities from Klosterneuburg, Austria, studying microevolution and ecology of nitrifiers - Klosterneuburg... | ecosystem: Engineered > WWTP > Aerobic digester >... | reverse complement strand
GTGTACTGGCACGACTTTGCCGGCAACTTCTCCGTTCGTATCGACCAGAACACCGAACTCGGTCGAGCCTATGGCGCCGCCTACCGGCGCCTCGCCAACAACACCTACTTCAACTCCACATCGACGGCATCTGCGCCGTAGTGGTCGATCGGCCCCCGGGCGCTGAAGTCACGGGTTCTCCTGTTACGAAAGAGTGACACTTTCTCACCCTGCAAGGGATTCGGCCTTCAGGATTCTCGACAGGCAGGAAGGGCTCGACTTCGCATGGTGGTCGACCTTGAGCAAGGTGGCAAGAGCCGTGGATCTGTGATTGCGATCCTTGACGATTCCCCTCTTGCTGCACCTGTGGCTCAAAGTCGTCGCTCGAAGATTGTCGGTAGCCTTGAGCGTGAGCGGGAGAGGATGATGGGGCGGGACTCGACATTCGCCCTCTCAAGGGCGCATCCGTAGGTGGTGAGGAGTCATCGTGCACTTCAGAAGTGGTCAATCCGTGAAGCTTGTCAACGGTAAGGCAAGGCGACCGCTGGCGCTGCTTTGCACCATTGCATTGGGTGTTTCGGCACTGACTCTGTTCAGCGCCGCTGGAGTCGTGCCGAGGCTGGCGGGAGCTGCAGCCCCAGTGGGCCAGCGAGGAGTGGTGGGCGAACGTGCCGACGACGGGACTATCCAGGTCGCCGGCGGCGAGGTGAGGGCGATCACCCAGGTGGGAAACAAGGTCGTCCTTGGTGGAACGTTCACATCCGTTGGGCCGGCCCGACGAGGCTCAGCCGGAGTCGTGACGCTCCTGAACGGAGCCGGGGACTTCGGCGCTTCAATCCCCGATGTCGATGGTGCGGTGTTCGCTTCGCTACCAGATGGGACAGGCGGTTGGTGGTTGGCCGGCAACTTCGAGAGGGTGGGTGGGGTGTCGCGCACCAACCTCGCTCATGTCCTGGCCGACGGTTCGGTCGATACCGCCTTTGCTCCGACCATCAACGGGGTGGTGCGCGACATGGTGGTGAGGGAAGACAGCATCTACACCGTCGGAGCCTTCACCACGGTCAATGGTGTATCGGCTCAGAGGGTGGCTCGCCTCGACATGACGGGCGCGCTGGTGTGGGGCGGTGGGGCAAACAATGCCGTCTACTCGATCGACCTCGACTCGAGTTCCACCGCAATATTCATCGGCGGCGACTTCACGTCCTACGCCGGCAACTCCAGCTTCAAGCGGCTTGCCCGTCTCGACGCCGCGACCGGCGCTTTGGTAACCACCTTCACCCCCGGCACTGTCAACTTGACGGTCCGCGACATCCAAGTGGGCAATGCCGGTGTCTGGATCGCCGGAGACTTCACCCAGGTGGGTGGCGTCGGTCGCCAGCGTGTCGCCTTGGTCAATGCCGCCACGGGTGTACTCGGTTCGTTCTCCGCCAGCATCAATGATCGGGTCAACTCGCTCACCCTCGACGCATCTCAGTCGACCGTCTACCTGGCCGGCCGCTTCAGCAAGATCGCCAACATCAGTCGTTCGGGCTTCGTGGGGCTGAACACGTCTACGTCGGCCGCCACCACGTCGGCCCTGGCGCTCACCGGCGAGGTGACGGCGGTGGCCCTCGACGGTGCGGGCGGCGCCTTCATCGGTGGCACATTCGTAATCAGCCCAGAAAAGACAATGCCCAGGTCACTCGCTCGAGTCAGCCTCTCGAGTTCGGCTGTAAGCAGTGTGGTGCCGTCGATGTCTCTACCCCTCTCCCTGGCCCGCCCGGCGAAGGAGAGCAGTGGGATCAAGAGCCTGCAAGTCGTTGGGTCGTCCTTGATGGTCGCCGGTGACTTCTCCGACTATGGCACCATCACCCGCCCTTACCTCGTTGCCTACGACGTCACCACCAAGGCGCTGGAACTGGGTTTCGACGCCCAACTCAACGGTGCAGTGAGGGCCCTTGACGGCTCGATCGACGGCGCCTCCGTGTTCGCAGGTGGCGACTTCACGGCTTCGGGAGCAACTCCGGCCACGAGGATCGCCAAGCTCAGCATGGCCACAGGTGCGCCAATCGCTGGTTTCGACCTCTCTCTCGACTCATATGCCAAGGAGATCGTCGTCCACCCCGATGGCAACCGTGTGTTCATCGGTGGCAACTTCCGATTTGTCAACGGAGTCAATGCAGAGCGCTTCGTGGCAGTGAACGCCGGCACAGGTCAACCTCTGCCGGGTTACCTGATCGACTTCACCGAGCAGACCAACGCCGCAAGTGAGGGAGGTGTTCGAGCCATGGCGCTCAATTCAGCGGGAACGCGCCTGGCTGTTGTGGGCAATTTCTACAAGGTCGAGGGTCAAGAGCGTCCGCTGGTGGCGATGCTCGACGTCACCGACGCCGCATCGGGGTCGGTGACATCATGGTCTACCGATCACTACACCCAGCCCTGCACGGGAGGTCGCGTCGGATGGATGCGCGACGTCGCCTTCTCGATCGATGGTTCGAGGCTGTACACCGTCTCGTCCGGCCACTTCTACTACCCCGCCTGTGACTCGGTGAATTCGTTCGACGCCACGGCCAATGGCCCGGTAGACGCCCTATGGACCGCGCGTCCTGGGGACACAATCGAAACCGTGGCGGTCACCAGCGACGCGGTGTACATCGGCGGTCACTTCCGCTTCCTCGACTGGGAGCAGAAGACGAATCCCAGGTTCCAGGTGGGTGCCCTCAATCCGAACACGGGAGAGCCCCTGTCGTGGCAACCGAACGCAAATGGCTTTCGCGGCATTCTGGTGATGGAATCGGAGCCGGTGGGCCTCCTGTTCGGCGGCGACACCTCCGCCGTCGGTGGCGTGCCCCATGGAGGTTTCGCCCAGTTCAGTTGGCCGACGTCGGCGGTGTACCTACGCCGGTCGGCCAACCGATTGCTGATGCTGTCGGGCGGGGACACCTCGACCGTCACTCTTCAAGTCACCAACTCATCTGCTTCCACGTTCAACCTGTCATCTCTCACGGACACCGTCTCCGGGAATGTCAACGGCATGGGTACGTGCGTGACGCCTGCCGTTGTGCCGGCCGGTGGCACCTGGTCATGTCAGTTCGCGCAATCTGTTCCGGCTGCCGTTGCTTCCAGCTACACGACGGCGCGCACCACAGCGGCCGGAACCGCGGACTCGGTCGCCCGGTCGCTGGTCGACCAGACCACTTATCGCTCGGTTCAGTCCTACCCCGCACCATTCATCCGAACGGTGCTGGCGCCCAACACCGTGCCGTTTCCCGGTGGTTCACCTCTGTTCAGTAGTACCGTCGCCAACGAGAGCGAACTTGTGCCGATGACCATCATCGCACTATCCAGCGCGTTGCACGGAGATCTCAACGGTGCTGGCACGTGCAGCCTTCCTCAGGTGGTGCAACCCCGCAAGATGTACCAGTGTCAGTATTACGGGGCGATTGCGGGCCCTATTGGCACCAGCGTGTCCAACACGATCACGGCGACAATTGGCCAGAACGGGGCAACACTTACGGTCTCGCACAGCTCGTCGACCTCTATCAGCCGCCCTGCCGATGGCGGCCAGATCCTGATGGTCGTGCGCCAAGTCAGCCCTCTGCTCGACGCGGATACCTCGCTTCGCAGTCGTTTCCAGAACCTCGGGTTCACCGTGGTGCTGGTAGATGACGGAGTGGCCATGCCGGCCGACGTCGAGGGCAAGGTGTTGGTGTACCTATCGGGCACGGTCGTCGATACCCAACTTCAGACGCGGCTGAGCGGCGTCACCGTTCCCGTCATCGTCGGAACGTCGCTCATGTACGACGAGATGGATCTCACCACCGACGCCGGCACCACCGATGCAACAGCGGCAACGGTGGTGGACCCACTGCACATCCTCAACAGCCCCGTGGTGGGCTCCACGGGGGTCTACACCGAGGCACGCCCCATGTCGTGGGGTACACCTGCCACAGCTGCTGACGTGGTGCTCACCATGGTCACCCCAGGCGGGGTGAAGCCGGTCGAGTTCCTGTACCAACCGGGTGACTTGCTGGTCGACGGCAACCCGGCTCCCGGATGTCGCCTCGGCCTTCCTGCTGAGCGCACCTCCACTGGTAAGTGGACGACGGCAATGATCAACCGCTTCAACCGGGCGGTGTGGTTGTCGGTGTACGGGTGCGGAGTTGGGATCATCTCGACGGTGGCGGGTACTGGTGTCAACGCTGCCGGTCCAGTGGGCGGTATTGCCACCGTCACCGCCATCAAAGACCCTTTCGGCGTGCTCGCCGACGAGGACGGTGGGTTCTATTACGTCGACTACGTCGACAATCGGGTTCGTCATGTCGACGCGGCGGGTGTTGTCACCGACGTTGCCGGCACAGGGGTGAAGGGCTTCTCTGGCGACGGAGGTCAGGCCACCTCGGCCATGCTCAACAACCCCACTCGGATCCGCCGCGACCCGGCTGGACGCCTGGTGATCGTTGATGCAGGGAACTCCCGCATCAGGCGCATCGAGGCAAGTGGCCTGATCGTCACCATTGCCGGCAACGGCACCCGCGGCTACGCCGGCGACAATGGCCCGGCCACATCGGCACGGCTCAACTGGCCTCACGATGTGGCGTGGAATGCTGCGGGTGAGATGTTCATCGCTGACCGTTCGAACAACCGGGTGCGCAAGGTGGCCACATCTGGCGTCATCACGACGGTGGCCGGTACCGGCTCGGCCGGGTACAACGGCGACGAGATCGCGGCCCAGTCTGCTCAACTTGCCGCTCCGTACGGAGTTGCAGTGCAGGCCGACGGAACGGTGCTGATCGCCGACTTCGACAACAACCGCATCCGCGCAATTGATGTTGCGGGGATGATCCACACCGTCGCCGGAACCGGCGTGGCGACCGCCGCTGGTGACGGTGGGCCGGCGATCCAGGCAGACGTGCACAAGCCGATCTGCGTAGTAAATGCCCACGGAAGTGGCTTCTTCGTGTGTGACTACAACAACAACCGGGTTCGTCTGGTTGACGGCGACGGTGTCATCTCTACGATTATCGGCGTGGGCACGTCCGGGTTCTCAGGCGATGGAGACCTCGCGGTCTACTCTCGTGGCAACCGATTCGGCGACATCACCATCACCCCCTCAGGGGACCTGCTGGTGGTCGACCGACTCAACAGACGCATTCGCTTAGTGAAGCAGTGAGCCATGGTTGCTGAGACCAAGAGCGGCTCGGGGGAAGCGAACCCGTCCGCAGGGCGCCTCGACGTGATGTTCGTGTCTTCAGCTGGCGGCCACCTGGCCCAACTCCTTGCGCTCGAGGCTTGGTATCGACCCCAGAGCCGCCTGTGGGTCACCTTCGACCTTCCCGACGCGATCAGCCTGCTGGCCCACGAGAACACCGAATGGGCCCATCACCCGACAACGCGCAACATTCCCAATCTGCTCCGCAACCTCAGGCTGGCATTCCGGCTCGTGCGCAAGCACCGTCCGCACGTCATCGTGTCCTCCGGCGCCGCGATCGCCGTGCCCTTCTTCTGGGTGTCGAAGCTCTTCGGGGCCAGCACCGTGTACGTCGAGGTCATCGATCGCATCGACACGCGTACCCTCACCACCCGCCTGTGCTCTCCTGTGGCAGACCTGATCATCGCCCAAGACGAAGGGCAAGCCGCCCTGTTCCCTGGGTGCCACGTCATCGGGAGGCTGCTGTGACCCTGGTTGTGGGCACGGTGGGCACCGACCACCACCCCTTCGATCGATTCCTGCAATGGATGGGCGAGGTTCAGTCTCGTCTCGACGTGGACGTGATGGTGCAAAGGGGCGCCACGGAGGAGGTATCAGCGGTGTCATCGGTCGCCTACCTGGCGGCGGAGGAGCTCGAGAGGCTTCTTGGGAGCGCCGACGCCGTTGTGTGCCACGGTGGGCCGGGCACGATCTCGCTGGCGATGCGTTGCTGCCACCGGCCGATAGTCATTGCTCGCGACCCGTCGCAGGGAGAGCATGTCGACGACCACCAGATGCGTTACGTCGCCAAGCTCCACGACGATGGTGTGGTGGACGTGCCGCGCGATATCGACGAACTCGTGGCCCTGCTGTCGGTGGCCAGGCCACGTACCTCCCTTGACCAGTCCCGGCGTGAGCGCGATGAGGCGGTCGTCCGGTTCGGTGAACTGGTGGGCGGCCTGCTCGACGGGACTCTGCCCCACAGACCACTGCGTCAGCGCTTCCTGGTGCGCCGCCAGCCGTGATCAAGGTCTTCTATCTCGGTGCTGTCGGCCGAAGCGGAACGACCTTGCTGGAACGCGCTCTCGCCACCTCGCCGAGTTATGTCTCCCTTGGCGAGGTGGTGCACCTCTGGGAGCGAGGCCTACTCGGCGGCGAATCTTGTGGGTGCGGTGTCCCACTGACGGACTGTCCCTTCTGGCGCGAGGTCGGTGAGGTGGCGTTCGGCGGATGGGGTGAGGTCGACGCCAATCGGGTGATGGCCCTGCGTCACGCCGTCGATCGCAACCGGTACATCCCTTGGCTCCTTGTTCCTCGGATCGCGCCGCGGCGGTTCCGGGCGCAGAGAGCAGAGTTGCTCGGAATCCTGTCTGCCCTGTACGGGGCAGTGGTGGGAATTGCCAGCCGGGATGCCTCAGGCCCCCTCGTGCTCGTCGATGCATCGAAGCATCCCTCGTACTATCTCTTGGTGCGCGCACTGCCCCTTGTCGATGTCTACCTGCTCCATGTGGTGCGCGATCCACGGGGTGTTGCCCACTCCTGGTCGAAAGTCGTCACTCGACCCGAGGCCGGCGACGACATGGAACGCCTCGGCACCCTGCACTCGATCGGGCGTTGGGTGTCACACAACATGGCCCTTAGCCTTGCCGGAGTCCGTCACCGTCGGCGCCTTCTTCGCTACGAAGCCTTCGCAGCACATCCAGGCCATCTCGCCGATGTGGCAAGCGCCCTCATCGCCGACCCGGCTGTGCGACCGCCCCTCATTGAAGCGAGGAGGATCGACTTGCAGATCAACCACACCGTCTCCGGCAACCCGATGAGGTTCGCCACCGGCCCCGTCGACATCCGCGCCGACGCTGCATGGGCCACGTCTATGCCCAAGTGCTCCCGCCTTGCAGTAACACTGGCGACAGCGCCGCTCAGATGGTGGTATCGATGAGGCCCCCCGACGACCTTGCCGGTGTCGACGTGGTGATCGCTACGCGCGATCGCCCCGAGCTCCTCCGCAGGGCCATCGATGCCATCCTCAGACAGGATTACGCCGGCCAGGTCGATGTGGTGGTTGTTTTCGATCAGACCGAACCCGACCACTCCCTGGAATTTCACGAGGGGAACCGCTCGGTGAAGGTCGTACCCAACACGCGCAGACGAGGCCTTCCGGGTGCGCGCAACACGGGCATCGAGGCCGGCTCGCAGCCCCTGATTGCATTTTGCGACGACGACGACGAGTGGATGGCGGGCAAGCTCTCGGCGCAGGTCGGACTGCTCACTCGTCGGCCCGACGTCCAGTTCTGCACCACCGGTGTCGTCATCGATTACGACGGAGGCCACACTCCCCGGCCGTCAAGGTCAGTCGAGCTGACCGTGAGGGACCTGGTTCACGATCGGCACACTGAAGCTCACCCGTCCAGCTTCGTGTTCCGTCGCTCGTTGCAGGAGCGCATCGGCCTGGTCGACGAGGAGATCCCTGGAGGTTATTCGGAGGACTACGACTGGCTGATTCGCGCTGCCAGGGAGCACCCGATCGCTTGTATCGCCGAGCCCCTGGTGTCCATTCGGTGGGGTACGACCTCCTACTTCGCGACGAAGTGGAAGATCATCATCGACGCCCAGCACCATCTCCTCGCCAAGCACCCCGAGTTCCACACTCATCGTCGGGCGGAGGCACGCCTGCGCGGCCAGATGGCCTTCGCCCACGCGGCGCTTGGCGAACGCCGTGCCGCGGCCTGCGAGATAGCCCGTGTCCTGAGGTGCTGGCCCCTGGAGAAGAGGTGGCCGGTGGCCTGTCTGGTCGCCATGCGGGTGGTGTCGGCTGATCGGGCCCTGGCCTGGGCTCATCGAACGGGCCGAGGAATCTAGGCTGCCCGCGATGTATTCGCCGCTAGCGTCGCCTCGGCTGTTGAAGCCTGGATGGGTCGTGTTCGCGGTGTTCACTCTCTACCCCCTGTGGTGGGGGCTGGGTCTCGGAGGCTTCGTCTGGGGTCTCGCCGCCTTCCCCCTGTGGGTGCTGATCCTGCTCCGCCACCGAATCGTGATGCCGCCCACGACCTGGCTGTTCGCCATGTACATCGGCTGGTCCCTCGTCACGATCGTCCGCCTCGACCGCATGACCAGGTACCTCTCGTTCGGGTTCCGGTTCGGGGCCCTCCTGACCTCCCTTGGACTCGCCATTTACGTGTTCAACGAGAGACGCGTCACCCGGCGCCGGTTCATCCGCTGGGTGGCGTGGCTGTGGGTGGCAGGCATCGTCGGAGGGTACTTGGGTCTGTTGATGCCCTATGGGCGTATCAACACCACCCTCGCGAGCGTGCTCCTACCTCGTGCGGTCACCAACAACGAATTCGTCGGCCATCTCGTGAGGCCCGGGTTTGCCCAGGTGCAGAACCTCTTCGGTGTTGCCGTTCCCAGGCCGAGCACCCTCTTCCCCTATACGAATGAATGGGGAGGAAATGTAGGGCTGCTCACTCCCTTCTTCATCGCTTCGTTTCTCTATTCTCCCAGCTTCCGCGAGCGCCGGTTCGGAGCTGCGATGTTGATCTTGGCTGCACCACCGATGCTGCTGTCCGTCAACCGGGGTTTGTGGATCAGTGTTGGCGTGATCTTGGTGGTGGTGGCCCTGCGCAGCTTCGTCCAAGGCAACAACGGGCCCATCCGCGTCGTCGCCGGCGCGGTTGTACTGGTGGCCGTCGTGCTGGCCTTTACCCCGCTGGGCGAGGTGGTGAACGGCCGCTTGAGCGAGACCGATGCAGGTACCCGCGCCAACATCTACCGTGAGGCGTGGGAAGGGGCTCGTGAGTCGCCTGTGCTCGGATGGGGTGGCCCTCGACCCTCAGCCAACCCCTTTGCCCCATCGATCGGTACCCACGGGCACTTCTGGCTGGTGATGTTCGCCAACGGATTCGTCGGTCTGGCGCTCTATTTAGCGTGGGTGCTCTTCGCCATCCGCACAGCTTGGCGCCCGCGCGACCCGGTTTCGACGATGCTTGCCTGTGTGGTGATCATCGGAGGGTTGCAGATGTTCTTCTACAACTTGCTCCCTGCATCTTTGCCGATCATCCTCGTCGCTGTCGGTTTGATGACACGACCCACTGAAGAACGGACCGTCGTGTCCCGACTGCCGCTAGCGGCGGCCGCCAGTCATGGCTGACGCCATCCCGTGGCTCACCACTGTGCTCTGGCCGTCCTCGCGTGTTCTCGAGCATGGTGAGCCCAGCGAGGGCTCCGGGCTGAGTCTGGCCGCGCTGCCATCGCCGACGCGACCGAACAAGCTGATGTCGCCGAGTCTGGCGGGGGTCCGAGTTCTGTCGTCGAGGTTCAGCGACGACCGGTCCACGGCTCGCACCGTCCTCGACGGTATCGCCGCGGGAGTGCTCGCTGCATCCTCGCTTGTTGCCCGCTCCCGCCGACTTCGGTTGAGCCTCGGAGGCGAGGATTCACTCGTCGACGAAATCAGGGAGTCGATCGATCCCACCATCACGGGTGCTGTGGTCCTGTGCGGCCCGCCCCGGGCAAACCAGAAACCTGTCCTTCTGCTTCACGACTGGCGGGGTCGGCTTGGGTGTGTGGTCAAGGTGTCATGGAACGACCTCACCCATGACCTGCTCGGCCGCGAAGCAGCCACCCTGTTACACCTCGAGCGGTATTAGCGGAAGGGCTTCGTGGCACCCGTTGTACTCGGCCAGGGGAGTTGCGGTACTGGGCAGTGGCTGGCGATGACGCCGGTGGTGGCCGCACGGCGCGCCAAAGCCACGGTGCAGTCGGTCATCGACCTGGCGCGGGCCATAGAGCAAACGGGTGAAGCCAGCAGCCATCGAGTGGTGGCGTCGGATTTCGCGCTCAGGCTGGCTGCAGCAGGGCAGGCACTGCCGCTCACCCGGAGGGCGGTGAGTGTGGCCACCAGCGAAGACGATGACGCCCCTTCCGACTTCGGTGCCGGACATGGAGACTTCGTCCCGTGGAACAGGCTCAGCGGGTCACCTCGGCCGGCCGTTTGGGACTGGGAGCGGTACGAGCCCTGCGTGCCCGTCGGCTACGACCGGTTCCACGATGCCCTGCAAGTTGCCTTGCATCGATTGTCGCTGAGCCCCGCCGCCTCGGTCGCGGCGGTGCTTCAGTGGTCGCCGTCACTGGTGCCGGAGCTGAGCCCTTCTCGGGCGCGATCGAACGCGCTGTGGTACTTCGCGTCGATCATCCATCGCTATGAGCGCGACGCCGGGGCATCCGGAAACGATGTCATCCGACGCTTGGCCGTCGATCTCTGCCAAGCTGTCGAGTCGTCAAGGAGAGCAGGTTGACCGCCAAGCCGCCGAGTAAGTTGCCGCCCAAGCGTTTGTTGGCACGCGCCTTGAGGCAGGCGTCAATGCCCTTCGCGCGGGCGACGGCAAGGTGGCGAATGATGGCCACATTCCTCGTCGTCGGAGCCCAACGAGCCGGTACGACCTCCCTGTACAACTACCTCGCCCAGCACCCCGACGTCGGTCGTGTCAGGCTCGGCAAAGGAGTGCATTATTTCGACACCAGTGCCACCAAGCCGATGTCGTGGTACCGGGCCCACTTCCCCCTGGATCCGGCAGTGGTGCCCTTCAAACGCGGTCCGGTTCACGTGGGTGAAGGGGCGCCCTATTACATGTTCCACCCCGCAGCCCCTCGACGCATCGAGGCGGCCCTGCCGGAGGTGAAGATCATCGCCATCTTGCGCGACCCCGTCGAACGCGCCCACTCCCAATGGGTCCACGAGACGGCCCGTGGGTTCGAAACTCTCCCCTTCATCGAGGCACTCGAAGCCGAGGAGGGCCGCTTGGCAGGAGAAGAGGACCGTCTTCTCGCAGACCCCGGCTACAACAGCTATTCACATCAGCATCACAGCTATGTGGCCCGCGGGCGCTACGACCTACAGGTGGAGCGACTGTGGGAGACCTTCGGTCGTGAGCGGGTGATGATCATTGCCGCCAGCAGGTTGTTTGCCGAACCTGCTGCTGTGTATGCCGACACCCTCACCTTTCTCGGGCTGAAACCATTCGACGCCGTTTACGAGGTGCACAACGCTCGCGCCTATGCCGGCATCGACCCAGAAGTCGCAGCCTGGCTCAACCGGCGCTTCGAGGTTTCCAACGCGCGGCTCGTCGAGCTCCTCGGGCCGGATTTCGACTTTCGTCGTGGGTGACGAAGGGCTCACCGGGCTCGGCCGCCGCAGCGCCCTCGGAGTCGGTGGAGCGGCGATCAGCGGGGTCGCCACGATCGGGTCGGTGCTGATCGCCAATCACAGCCTCGACGCGAGCGAACTCGGTACCTTCATGGTGGCAATCTCACTGGTAGCCATGGTTCAGGGTCTCGGCTCTTTGGGTACCGACGGTGGGCTGCAGTACTTCGTTCCGGCGACGACGGCGGTGGAGGCGCAGAGTCTGGTGAGGCGGGTGGCGCAGCCTGTACTGGTGCTCGGAGTATTGGCCGCAGTCGCCTTCTGGGTTGGAGCGCCGTGGCTCGCCACGCTGGTCGGGGATCAGGGCGATGACGGCGCCCAGCGCGTGGTGAGGGCGATCGTGTGGGTTGCCCCCTTCGCTGCCCTGAACGAACTGGTCTTCGGCGCCCTGCGTTCCTGTGACCGGATCCTGGAGATGGTGGTGCTCGACCGATGTGTCCGGCCTATAGCCCAGGTGTTGACGATGATGGTGGTCGCTCTGCTGGGGGGTAGCGCAACAGCCCTGACAGTGGCGTGGGCCGGGCCCATTGCACTGGCTGTCGTGGCGGGGGTGGTCCTCCTGGCGAGGCCGAGCACGTTCGGGCGGGTGGGCGGCGAGTCGCCTTCCGTAGGCACGGGTGAGTTCTGGGCGTACACATCGCCGCGGGCATTGGCCCGAGTCGCACAGGTGCTGACCCAGCGGCTCGACGTGATCCTCCTGGCTGCAATCGGCACCGTCGCCGACGCGGGCGTGTACGGCACCGTCTCGCGATGCATGATCGCCGGTGTGTTCGTGGCCACGGCGGTCCAGCAGACCGTGCAGCCGCGACTGAGGCGTCTGGTGGTGGCAGGTGACATGGGCTCGGTCAAACAGATGTACGGGGCGACCACCACCTGGTTGGTGCTGTCAACCTGGCCCGTCTATCTGGTCCTGGCGATATTCGCCCCTGTGGTGCTGGAGGTATTCGGTCCCGGGGTGGTACGGGGGCAGTGGGCGCTGAGCATCCTGTGCAGCACGATGCTTGTCGCCTCCGCATGTGGCCTGGTTGACGTGGTCCTGCTGATGGTTGGGCGCAGTTGGGCATCCACCATCATCGTTTTCGTGGCCTTGGCTGCCAACGTCGCGCTCAACCTGATCCTCATCCCCGTCTGGGGTCTCAACGGTTCTGCGGTCGCTTGGTCCGTGTCGATTCTGATCACCAACCTGATACCGCTCAGCCTGACATCGCGTCTGGGGTTGCACCCGTGGGGTGGGCCGCTCTCGGTGGCCATCCTCACTTCTATTGGGTGCATCGCCGTCCCTCTGCTGGTCTTGCGGTTGGCGGTGGGAGCAGGCACGGTCTCTCTCCTCGTGGGAGCCGCGATCGGGGGTGGAGCCTACTCGGCCGCTGTATGGCGTGGACGCAGAATGCTGTTGCTCGACCACTTTGCGGAGGATGTGCGTCGAGGCGTCCATCAGAGGTGAACGATCTCTGAACTGTGGGTCAGTACCGGCCGCGGTAGAATTTTGGCTTGATGTCGTACACCTCGACCATCCAGCCCCAAGCCGACGGAACGGGCTCGGCCGACCTGGCCGGAGCGATGAAGCGCAGATGGCGCGTTCTACTGATGACCACCTGCCTCGGTCTGCTCGCCGGGGCCTTGCACTACAAGTTTATCGATCGACCCTACGTCGCCAAGGCCACGGTGCTTCTCGTCGCGCTCCCTGGTGAGGCCCCTCCAGGTGGTGGCCGTGATCGGACCCTCGATGTCGGCACCCAGGCCACGGTGGCTCGATCCACGGTCATACTCGAGGCCGTCGCGAGCGAGCTCGGGGCCGATCTCGAGGATGTTCGTCACTATTCCAAGGTCACCCCGGCTGCCACGGGCGACGTGTTGTACGTGGCCTACGAGGCCGACACGGCCGCAGAAGCCGTCGCTGGGGCAACCGCCTACGCCGACGAGATGCTAGCCGCGCGAAAGAAGGCGGCCGACGATGCCGCTGCCGAGCAAAGGGCAGAGGTGCAGGTCCAGGTTGACGAGCTCACCACCACGATTGCCGATCTGACCATCACGATCGAAGAGGAGAAGGACAAGGGCGACAACGCATCGGCAACTGAAATTGCGGTGCTGGAACAGCGCCAGAGTCTGGCAATCCGCGATCTGGCTGCCGCTCGCGACGACCTCTACGCGATCGACACCGATCTCGACGCCGGTCGCGTCATCGTCGAGGCCAGTACATCGGTCAGCCGGAACGGACTCAATCGTTCACTCACTCTCCTGGCCGGACTTTTCGTCGGCCTGTTGGTTGGTGTTTTCGTCGCCCTGTTGCGCGACCGCGGCGACGACAGGCTGGGCAGGGCTGCCCTCGCCGACTCTGTGGGTGCCGAGGAGATCGGCGCCGTCAGCCTGGTCGGTCGAAGGCAAGCGCTATCGGAGGCTGATCGCCGCGCGTACAGCAGGCTGATAGTGCGCTTGAGGTTCGCCGGTGGCCAGTCGTCGGCGCGCCGCGTCGTTCTCGTCGTGGCTGCTGAAAGCAAGCACCTTCCTCCCGATGCGGTCGCCCTCGTCACCGAAGCCCTACTCG
>Ga0073899_10003500_pt1 | contig 13893 bp, 16 predicted proteins | sample KloWWTmetaKNB5Ph_FD_88975 | JGI IMG/M metagenome (GOLD analysis project Ga0073899, IMG submission 88975) | Active sludge microbial communities from Klosterneuburg, Austria, studying microevolution and ecology of nitrifiers - Klosterneuburg... | ecosystem: Engineered > WWTP > Aerobic digester >... | reverse complement strand
CTCGACCCGCTGGACATGCTCTTCGCGGTCTTCCTGCTGCTGGGCCTGCCGATGGCCGTGGGCATGTACGTGGGCTGGCGCTACCCGCGCTTCGTCGAGCGGGCACACAAGCCGGTGAAGATTTTTTCGCTGCTCGTCTTCGGCCTCTTCGTGGTGGGTGCGCTGGCGGCGAACTGGCGCTACTTCATCGACTACGTGGGTTTCGTCGTCTTTGCCGTCTTTCTGCACAACGCGCTGGCGCTGAGCACCGGCTACTTTGCCGCCAAGGCCACCGGCCTGCCCGAACGTGATCGCCGCGCGGTGTCGATCGAGGTCGGCATCCAGAACTCGGCGCTGGGCCTGATCCTGATCTTCAACTTCTTCGGCGGCCTGGGCGGCATGGCCATCGTCACCGCATGGTGGGGGGTGTGGCACATCGTCTCGGGGCTCACGGTGGCCACCTTCTGGAGCCGCAGGGCACCGCAGTGAAAGCGATGCGCGTGCTCGTCACCGGCAGCTCGGGCTACCTCGGCGGCCAGGTGGTGGCCGAACTGGCGGCGCGCGGCGGCTTCGTGGTGATCGCGCTCGATGTGCGCGCACCGGCGCATCCGTTGCCCGGAGTGATCCTGGAAACCGCCGACATCCGGGGCCAGGCGGTGGACGCCATCGTCGCGCGCCAGAGGCCCGATGTGGTCGTGCATCTGGCGTCGATCGTCACGCCGGGCAAGAACAGCAGCCGCGAATTCGAGTACAGCGTCGACGTCGACGGCACGCGCAACCTGCTGCAGGCCTGCGTGCGGCACGGCGTGCGTCGCATCATCGTGTCGTCCAGCGGCGCCGCCTACGGCTACCACGCCGACAACCCCGAGTGGCTGACCGAGAGCGACCCCGTGCGCGGCAACCGCAGCTTCGCGTACGCGTGGCACAAGCGCCTGGTCGAGGAAATGCTGGCCAAGTACCGCCAGCAGCAGCCGCAACTGGAGCAGGTGGTACTGCGCATCGGCACCATCCTGGGCGCCACCACGCACAACCAGATCACTGCCTTGTTCGAGAAGCCGCGCCTGATCGCCGTGCGCGGGGCCAGCAGCCCTTTCGTCTTCATCCATGACCATGATGTCGTCGGCGCCATCGTGCACGGCATCAGCTCGCCGGTGACCGGCATCTTCAACGTCGCCGGCGACGGCAAGCTGAACATCGACGAGATCGCCGCGCGCATGGGCAAGCGCTGCCTGGTGCTGCCGGCCGGCCTGCTGTTTGCCGCGCTGTGGCTGCTCAAACGCCTGCACCTGACCCAGTACGGGCCGGAGCAGCTCGACTTCTTGCGCTACCGCCCGGTGCTGGACAACCGCCGACTGAAGCAGGAGTTCGGCTACGTGCCCAAACGCACGTCGGCCGAGGCTTTCGAGCTGTGGCGTACCGCGCATGCGGCCAGCGCCGGGCTCGGCGCAACAGCGCCATGACGCAGCGGGACTTTCACGCCAAGGTGGTGCTGATCAGCGGCGCGGCGGGTGGGCTGGGCGCGGCGCTGTGCCGGCGCTTTGCGGCGGCCGGTGCGTCCATCATCGCCGTCGACCGTGACGCCGCCGGGCTGCAGCACCTGCCTCAGATGCTGGCACTGGACAGCGCCAGGCTGCTGACGCTGACAACCGACGTCAGTGACGGATCGGCCTGCCGCGAAGCCGTCAGCGCCACCCTGGCGCGCTTCGGCCGTCTGGACGGCCTGGTCAACAACGCCGGCATCAGCCACCGCAGCCTGCTGCGCGACACCGACCCCGAGACCATCCGGCGCGTGATGGCGGTCAACTTCTTCGGTGCGCTGAACCTGACGCACGCCGCCCTGCCCTCGGTGCTGGCCAGCCGCGGCGCCATCGTCGCGATCTCCAGCGTGGCCGGCTTCGCGCCGCTGATCGGGCGCACCGGCTACGCCGCCAGCAAGCACGCGCTGCACGGCTTCTTCGACAGCCTGCGCAGCGAGGTCGAAGGCCAGGGCGTCGACGTGACCCTGGTCTGCCCGTCGTTCATCAGCACGGGCATCGCCGCGGCCGCCACCGACGGCAGCGGCGCCCCGGCACGTACCCCGCGCCTCGTCACCGGTGACGAGTCTTCGGCCGCCGAAGTCGCAGCGCGCATCTTCGACGCCGTCGCCGCCGGCCGGCCGCTGCTGCTGCCCGACGCCACCTCACGCAAGGCCTGGTGGCTGTCTCGCCTGGCACCGGGCCTGTACGCAAAGATCATGAAGCGCCGGCTCGGCGCGGAGTTTGCCGGGTTGCAGCAAACCCCCTGATGGGGTTGCCCGGTCGCGAAGGCTGCGTGGCGGCCCCCGAGACTTGCTGCCCGCGCATGGGCGACCGACCCGTCCTTGTGCCTGCGACTGGCCGCTTGCTGAGGGCGCGGCCCGCCGCCCGATGCAAAGCCTAACGCATGAGCTGACGGATCGACGCACAGACTGACAGAAGCTGTGGCTTGTCCATGCGCCCGATGATGCTGCGAACCACCGATCCCATGAGTTGCAAGGCGCCGGCCATGCCAAGGCCTGCGGATTGCTCGACGATGAATCCTGGCTTGGCCAGCTTGAGCGGCTTCATGAAGCAGTAGTTCATGCCGGCATCATTCAGCTCGACGACCAGCTGGGCCAGCGCATCCCGGTGTTCGGTGGGATCGGGAGAGTGCTCGAGCGTGGTGAGCACGGCCAGCGTCTTGGTGCGCAGAGCCTCAGAGTGGTAGAAGCGCAAGAAGGGAAGTTCCTTCTTGGCTGGCTTTGACGGTGCGGCGGCGCGGGGCTTTGCTGCAGGCTTGGAAACGCGTTTCGAGGGTGTCGCCATGGGCTGATCCTACGCCGCGGACTCGGCCAGATCGACCGCGCGTGCGCCAACGATCTGCAGCGCCTGGATGATCGGCGCCGCCGCCGCTTCTAGCGCACCTGTGCAGCGATCCACTGCTGCTGCCGACGCAGCACCGAGTCTGCCGATTCGCCGACCAGGCTTTCGTAGAGCGCGGGCGCCGTCGCGCCTTCGGTGCTGATCAACAGCACTCGGGACGCGGCGTTCAGGGCACAGGCAGCGACCTGCGCAGGCATCGTGCGCAACGCGGTGAGCCCGGCCAGACCCGCGGCACCGGATTCACCCGACACCACAGGCTGGTCCTGCGCGCTGCCGGCTGCCAGCAGCCGCATCGCCGCCACCGCATCATCATCGTGCACGGTCATGAACAGGTCGACACTGGGCTCGAGAAAGCGCCAGGCCAGTGGCGACGCATCACCGCAGGCCAGACCCGCCATCACCGAATCGACGGCACCGGTGGTGCTGGCGGCGCGGCCCTGGCGTGCGCTTTGCAGCAGGCAATCGGCCTGCTCGGGTTCGACCACGATGAAGTGCGGCCGGTGCTCGCCGTAGACCTGCCAGAAGCCGCTGGCGATGCCCGCGGCCAGGCCGCCCACGCCGCCCTGCAGGAACACGTGCGTGAACGGGCAGGCCTGATCGGGCATGGCCACACACTGCGCCTCGATCTCGGCGACGATGCCGCCGTAGCCCTGCATCACGTCGCATGGAACCTGCTCGTCACCGTCGAACGAGGTGTCGGAAACCAGGTGCCATTGCCTGGCCGCTGCCAGGCGCCGGGCCTCTGCCACCGAATCGTCGTAGTTGCCCGCGATGCGAACGATCGTCGCACCGTATTCGGCAATGGCCTGCTCGCGCTCGACGCTCACCTTGGCGTGCAGCACGATCACGCAGGCGCAGCCGACACTGCGCGCCGCGGCGGCCAGCGCACGGCCGTGGTTGCCATCGGTGGCGCAGATGACGGTGGTGCCGCGCAGTTGCCCGGCGTGGTGGCCTGCCAGCACGGCGATCGGGTCGAACGACTGTCGGGCGTGCAGCCGCAGGATCAGGCGCACCAGTGCGACGGGTGCACCCAGCGCCTTGAAGCTGCCCAGCGGCGAGCGCTGTGATTCGTCCTTCAGCTGGATCGACCCCAGCCCGAGATCGCGCGCCAGGCCGGGAAGGTCAATCAGCGGGGTGGCACCATGATTCAGACCGCTCCACTGCGACAGCCAGTGCAGGCTCTGTCGGGCGCCCTGAACGTTCAGCATCTGCTGCAAGGCCTGAGGGTAGGCACAACGCACGGCGCGCGGATTGGCAAACAGCATGGGTCATCTCCTCGCGTCGACGCACCACGATCGACGATGAAGGGCATTTTGCGACCTTGTCGCGCGTTGGCCGCCGGTGCGGACATCGTCAAGCCACCCACGAATTGGGAGTTGCCATCACCCGACAGCAAGATCGTCTGCCGGCCGAAAGGGTGGCTGCGGAAGGCCTCGCGCGTCACTGCATCGATGACTGCCCCATCGCCGCCATCCAGCACCGCGAACACCTCATGGCCGTGATTGACGTGTCATCGGCAGGGCTGGTCGATCAGTAGGGCGCGCCGTCCTTGTGCGCAAAGCGCCAGCGCCCGTCGACCTGCAACGCCACCAGGTCGTCGTCCGGGTAGCTGGCCAAGTCGCCCGTGCTGCGATCACCGACTTCGAGATACACCACGTCGGCCGCGGTCGGGTTCAGCAACTGGTGGGCGTCGCCGCTGCCGGCACGAAAGCCCGCGCACATGCCCGGGACCATGGGCGTGTCGCCAGCGTCGGTGCGCAGGACAGGGTTGCCTTCCAGCACGAAGACAAACTCGTCCTGGGTCAGGTGCGCATGGGTGATGCCTTGCTGGCGCGGTGCAGGAAGCCCAATACCCTGGGTGCGACGGGGTCGACCCGTTCGAGGCGCTGATCGTGGCCGGCACCGACGACGAAGTCGCAGTGAGGTGTTCATGATGGCGGATTCGGCGGTCACGCCTTCGCCGATGCGGGCAGCGCCGCCGGCGCACCGAACCGGCCGTGCGTGCGGCCCAGTCCACCCAGCGCAGCGAGCATCCAGCTCAGCATGGCCGCAAAGGGGCTGAAGGGGACAACCGCCAGCGAGGCCAGAAAGACCATCGTCGGCCAGGCCGCCATGAACAGGGCGCGGCGGCGCATGGTCTCGTCGAAGGCCGGATCGAACAGCCCCTGATGCATGGCCACGCCGATCATGGCCAGCAGCATCAGCCCCGCACCGGCCACCACCGACGCATACAGCGCCACCGCCCAGGGGTCACTGTCGCCATAACGCGCCAAGGCCGCGGTGGGGAAGTTCAGCGACACCAGCATCAGCATGAAGCCGATGTTGGCCAGGTTGAAACCCCGGCTGATGCGCTGCACGCGCCGCGTGAGCCGGTGGTGGGCGAGCCAGAAGCCGCCGATGACGGCAAAGCTCAGCAAGAAGCCCAGCGCGCTGGGCAGCACCTGCAGCAGCACGTCGCGCAGCGGATCTTCACGATGCTCGGGCAGCCGGATCTCCAGCGCCAGCACGGTCAGCGCGATCGAGACCACGCCGTCGCACAGGGCGTTGATTCGCTCGGGGCCGGGTTCAGGGTCGGTCCCGCTGGAAGTGGCACGGGCGGCGGCAAGGGCAGAGTGAGGATCGGACATGGCCGTCTCCTTCAGGGTCGGTGGCGGGGAAAGCAGAGACAGACGATCAGGCGGGCACGAAGATGCCGTGCAGCCCCAGCGGCATCACACGCGGCAGCACGCCCTGCACAATCGGGCCGTCGGCCAGGTGCTGCGCGTCGAAAACCGAGAACAGCATCTGTCGGCGCGGCAGGTCGAGCGCCGTGCCCAGCAGCCAGCCCACGGCCTCGCGGCCGCTGCCCGCCGGGTCGGGCACGAAGACATGCTCTTCGACCATCACGTCGGCGCCATAGCGGAACACGTCGCGCGCGCCCGAGCCGACGTCCAGCCGCATCACACCGTTGAAGCCCGGCCGGTCGCCGGCGTCCAGCCGGTCCGCGGCAAAGACCTGCGCATAGCGACGGCCGACGACGCGCGGGTCGACGCGCGGAAACTCGGCCACCAGCGGCAGCAGGCTCTGCCGCGCGCGGCCCGATTGCAGGTCAAGCTCGACCAGCCCCACCGACGGGTGTTCGCGCGGCTCGTACTGCCCTTTCATCAGCTGCTTGAGCGCGGTGGTGGCGTTCCACGCACTCGGCGAGCAAATGTGGTCGAGCCGGATCACACCGCGGTCCTCGCAGGCGTTGCCGATGTGGAAGACAAAGCTGGCAGGCAGTTCGAACCACCGCGGGGCCTGCAGCCGGTCCTTGTGCAGCAGCAGTACGCGCATGCCGAGCTGCGGCTTCCAGACATGGCTGTCGAGGAAGGTCTCGCCGGCGTCGGCGCGGGCGCGGTCGAACACCAGCGGCGGCAGCAGGAACACCAGGTGCTGCTCGGTGACGGCAAAGTCGTGCACCATGCTCATCTCGGGCACCTTGATCGTCACCGCCTGTGCCAGTTCACCACTGGCCTTGACGCGGTAGATCGACAGCAGGCCCTGCGAACTGGTGACGCCGAAGTTCCACAAGCTGCCGTCGGGCTCGATCTTCGGGTGGGCCGAGAAAGGCATGCCGGCGTAGTCGGGTGACCAGACTTTCAGTCCCTTTGTGGCCAGCGTCTGCGCATCCATGCGCGTGGCCGAGCCGCCCTCCCACAACGTCATCAACTCCCCGCCGTGGCTGACCACGCTGGTGTTCGCCACGTTGATGGCGTCGGGCGACGGCGCTGCTTCGGCACCCGGCGGGTTGGTGCTGAAGGCGGCACGCACGGGGTGGCCGGCGGCGGTGTCGGCAAGGAACTTCTCGGTGCGCCCGAAGCGCACCCTGGTGCACGATGCCGCGCTCGCTCGGCGTGTATTTCTGCAGCATGCCGTCGCCGTTGAAGAGGTGGTGGTAGCGCTGGCCACCCAGCTCGTGGCGTGCCGGGCCGTTGCGATAGAAGGCACCGCTCAGGGCCTGCGGAATGCGCCCGCGCAAGGCCAGCGCCATCGGTTCGGCGTCGGCCTGCAGGCCGACGTAGCCCAGGGTCCAGGGGTGGGCACTGCGCTGGGCCGCGAAAGCACCGGACCAGTCGTCGGTGGACGCTATGGCAGCGCGCGTACCCAGCGCCAGGGATCCAGCGGCAGCGGCGAAAGACTGCATGAGGTGGCGGCGATTCTTGTCGGGTTCCTCCACCGCTTCAGCGCAGGTGCACGGTGATGCTGCTGTCGGCGCGCAGGTCGATCGCTGCGTCGGCGAAGCCGGGCGCACCCATGCGACCGCGCGCGTCGCGGCTGAAGCCGTAGCGCTCGGTCGGGATGCCGGCGATGTTGCTGTCGAGCTTGTCGTTGCCGTTTTCATCGTGGAACTGCGACAGCGCATACGGGCCGGCGGGCAGGTTGCGAAACACCAGCACGGTGCGGGCGGCGGCGGGTTGACGTTCGCCGCTGAGTGCGCCCTTCATCCAGCTGGCTTCGCTGCCGAACAAGGCGCCAGCGACATTGCCCTTGTCCGAGCGCGCGTTCAGGACTTCGACCGTCAGGTCGTAGGCCTGGGCTGCGGCGCCGAAGCCCAGCAGCAGGCCGGCGCCGCGATCGACTGCACGCTGCGCAGCTGCGCTGCCGCATCGCCGGCATGTGCGATGTCGCCGCGCGCGGCCAGGCGCAGCTCGGGCCAGGCCTGGGCCAGCATTCGCGACAGCGTGCGTGCCAGCACGGGTTCGTCTTCGGCAATCAGGGCCAACGGGCCGGGTGCGGTGTTCATGCGGGGATCCTCACGGTGGCCAGCGTGCCTTGCGGCTTGTTGGGTTGCAGTCGCAGCGAAGCCTGCGCGCCGTGCAGCGCACGCAGGCGGTCGCGCACATGCACCAGGCCATAGCTGTTGCTGCTGCGATCAGGATCGTGGTCGGGCGGCAGACCCAGGCCGGTGTCGGCCACCTCAAGTTCCAGCCCGCCATCGGTGGCGCGTGCGGTGACGGTGATGGCGCCGCAACCGATCTTGGGCTCGATGCCGCGCTTGATGGCGTTCTCGACCAGGGGCTGCAGCAGCATGGCCGGCACGGTGGTCTGCTGCAGCGCGTCGGGCAGCTCGAGTCGATAGCGCAGCCGCGGGTCCAGGCGCAGCGACATGATCTCGAGGTAGGCTGCCAGCTGCGCGAACTCAGCGCGCAAAGTCGTGGTCTCGGATCGCGAGCCGGCCAGCGCGCTGCGCAGGTAGGTGATCAACTGGTCGATCATTTGCCTGGCCTGCGCCGGTTCGTCGTCCACCAGCGAGCGCAGGTTGGCCAGCGTGTTGAACAGCATGTGCGGCTCCAGCTGCGCGCGCAGCATGCGCAGTTCGGCTTCGACCACCAGCCTTTGTGCCTTCGAACGCGCCGCCGCCTCGTCGCTGAGCCGGTTGCGCAGCCAGGCCAGGTAGGTGACAAAGCCGCCGGCCAGGACGGTGGCGGCGATCGCCGCCTCACGCGCGCGCGTGAGGCCGACGATCTGCACCGGCTCACCCAGCAGCGAATAGGCACTGGCGTAGCCCAGCACATAGCCCAACGGGATGCCGACCACCAGCGACACGAGCGCCCCGATGGGGTCCGGCAGGCGTCGGATCCAGGGCAACTGAAGGACCAGCCAGCCCGAGGCCGAGACCCACAGCCCGATGCATTCCGAGAACCACAGGTTGCGCCAGAAACTGCCCAGCGAGGGCATCGCCAGCGTCAGTACGGCGGCGACCAGCACACAGAACAGCGCCGTGAAAACAAACAGGCGCAGCAGGCGCCGCAGGGTTTCGGGCGGCGGACGGAAGGCGCGGGAATCAGGCACGCGCACGCAGTGCAGGTTGTGGCGACCCTCACTCTAGCCGCGGCACCGGCCTGGCGGCAGCCCAGGTCGCGAACGGTCGCCCTGGGTCGCCAGCGGTCGATGGCCTCGACCGAAGCGCGGCCTCGGGCCTTGCGCGCCAGCGCTGGCCGACGACCACCAGCCGGCCGTCGCAGCCCGTGCGCCGCTCCCTGTCCGACTAGGGGTTGTCCTCGGCTCTGGATTGCACGATGCTCACGCTGCTTTCATAGGGAGAACACCGCGATGGCAAAAGGTTTGGGTATGCGTGGCAAGGACGTGCGCGACTTCTGCAAGGTCGCCCGCCAGTATCAGGTCTACATCCTGGTGCGCCATACGAATGAGGCATCGCTGGGCTACATCGGCAGGGCCGGCTACTACCCCAAGCCGGCCACCATCAAGGCCAAGACGGCCGATGTCGACCCGCCGGCTTTCACGTTCAACAGCGGCGGCGCGGCGCGGACGGTGCAGCACCGCGTCGCCGGCCTGGTGCCTCATCCCGGCTTCCAGCCCAAGGTGTTTGCCGGCGCCAAGATGAACAAGGCGATGGACTGCTGGGCCGACACGCTCGACGTGCTGTACGGCGCCGGCGTCAACATCCCGGCCACCACGCCCGACACCTGGCCGGGCTGGGGCAAGGAACACACCAGCGCCCGATCGGGATGGCGCTGGCGGGTTGACGTCGACCCGCTCTCGCCGCATTTCGGTTGCCTGCAGATCGCCCGCGACGGCATGCCGATGAGCTATCTGCACGGTGACTACGACCTCAAGGACGTGATCGTCAAGGGCATGGAGACCTACAACCAGCGCCTGGAGGGCAAGGTTCAGGGCGCCAAGAACTACACCCCGCTGCTGCCGGGGCTGGAGTTCGAGACCATCCGCAAGGCGCTGAACGAGGCCATGGGCATCGACATGGTCCAGCATGGCGCCGAAGCCCAGTTCGCCTGGCATGGCGACGAGCCGATCACCGTCATCCTGCCCGACGGGCCGCAACTGCAATTCCAGGTGCTGGGCAATGCCGAGGCGGTACAGCGCTGGTACATCGAGCGCAACCGCGAGGTGATCGCCAAGAAGGGCAAGGATTACATCGGCGACAAGACACGCTGGTTCTGGTTCGGCAACCACGGCAACCTGTTCCGGCCGGGAATGGACCGGTCCGGCTGATGACGGGTGCGACCGACGCGCAGCGCCGGCCTACACCTGCCGCGGGTCCAGCGCGTCACGCAGCCCGTCGCCCAGCAGGTTGAAGGCCAGCACCAGACCGAAGGTCGCCAGCCCCGGCCAGATCGCCATCCAGGGTGCGTTGTCGACGAAGCTCTTCGCCGTGTTGAGCATGCTGCCCCAGCCCGGCGCCGGTGGCTGCTGGCCCAGGCCCAGGAACGACAGGCTGGCCTCAGCGATCACGGCGCCGGCAATCGCCAAGGTGCTTTGCACGATCAGCAGCGCCGTGACGTTGGGCAGCACGTGGCGCAGCGCGACCCGCCAGGGCGAGGCCCCCAGCGCGCGCGCCGCTTCCACGTAGTCCTCGATCTTCACGTTGATGACCTGGGCGCGAGTCAGGCGCACGAAGATCGGCGTCGCCGAGATGCCGATCGCGATCATGGCCTTGCTCAGGCTGGGGCCGAGAAAGGCCGCCGGCGCGATCGCCAGGATCAGGAAGGGGCAGGCCAGGAAGGCGTCGGTCAGGCGCGAGATCAGCGCATCGGCCCAGCCCCCCAGCAGACCGGCCAGCAAACCGAACGCCACGCCGGCCAGCAGCGGGGCGTGCGTGCCCCAGACCACACGCGACAGCACGTCGCGGCCGATGTCGTCGGTGCCGAACCAATGCCCGCCCGATAGCGCCTGGCGGATCGCGCTCCAGCTGGTGGCGATCGGGTTGTAAGGGCTGATCCAGGGCGCCAGCAGCGCCAGCAGCACGAAGACGATCACCACGCCCAGCCCGAACATCGCCGCGCGGCGCCGTCGCAGCTGGCGCCAGGCACGCGGCCAGGGGCCGGCAGGCAGCGCCATCGTCGGACCCGCAACCTGGGGTTGGCGGCGAAGTACGCCAGGTCGGTCAGCACCGCGCCCGACAGCAGGGTGCCGAGCTCCAGCGCGCCCAGCGTGATGACCGGCGTCAGCGCATTGCGCAGCGCGTGCTTGAGTACCAACGTGCGCTCGTGCAGGCCCTTGCTGCGCGCGGTGCGCACGTAGTCGGACGTCAGCACCTGCAGCATGGCGCTGCGCATGTGGCGCATCAGCACGCCGGCAATCGCATTGCCCAGCACGAAGGCCGGCATGATCATCGCAGCCAGGTTGGCTCGCAGGTCCTCGAAGGGGCTGACGTAGCCCGAGGCTGGCAGCCAGCCCAGCTGCACCGAGAACAGCAGGATCATCAGGATGCCGGGCCAGAAATTGGGCGTGCTGATGCCCCTCAGCGCCACCGCATTGGCCAGGGCGTCCCAGACCGTGCCGCACTTGACCGCCGCCAGGATGCCGGCCGGGATGCCGATGATCAGCGCGATCAGCATCGCCATGCTGGCCAGCTCGATCGTCACCGGCAGCTTCTGCAGCACCAGCTCGAGCACCTGCTGCTGCGTGCCCAGCGATTCGCCCAGGTCGCCGCGCAGCACACCACCCACCCAGTACGCATATCGAACAGGCAGCGGTTCGTCGAGGTGCAACTTGGTGCGCAGGTAGGCGACGACGTTCGGGTCCTGGTCCTCGCCGGCCAGGATCTTGGCCGGATCGCCGGGCAGCAATTGCTGCAAGCCGAAGATCAGCATCGACACGAACAGCAGCGTCGGCAGCACTTGCGCCAGGCGCTTGGCCAGGAACTCGAGCATGGGTGGGGAACGGGCGCCGACGACTGCAGGCGCGAAGTATCCGATGTTCGGCCGCCGCCACCCGCGGGCTTGCTATCGTCGCCATCCCCATCCCAGGAGCAGCAGTCATGAAGATCGCATTTTTCGGAACCGGCCTGATGGGCTCGGGCTTTGTCCGCCGCCTGCGCGCCAAGGGCCATGAGGTCCATGTCTGGAACCGCAGCGCAGCCAAGGCGAAGCAGCTCGAAGCCGACGGTGCCCGCGCGTTCAGCGACCCCGCGGCCGCGCTGGCGGGCGTCGAACGTCTGCATTTGTCACTGGCCGACGACGCGTCGGTGGACGCGGTGCTGGAGCCGATTGCCGCGCAGATCCCGGCCACCACCTGGATCGTCGACCACACCACCACCGCGGTGCGGCCCACGGCCGAGCGCGTGGCACGCTGGGACGCGCGCGGCCACACGTTCGTTCATGCACCGGTGTTCATGGGCCCGGCCAATGCGGCCGAGGGCACGGGGCTGATGCTGGTGTCGGGTGAACAGGGTCGCCACGACCGGCTGCTGCCGCTGCTGCAGGGCATGACCGGCAAGGTGGTCTACCTGGGTGCGCAGCCCGAACGCGCCGCGGCCTTCAAGCTGTTCGGCAACCTGACGCTGCTGGGCATCCTGGGTGTGCTGGGCGACGTCAACCGGCTGGCCCATTCGGTCGGTATTTCGACCGCCGATGCGTTTTCACTTTTCCAGCATTTCAACCCCGGCCAGTCGCTGCCGGCGCGCGCCGCACGCGTCGAAGGCGGCAAGTTCGACACGCCGTCGTTCGAGATGGCGATGGCGCGCAAGGACGTGCGCCTGATGATCGAAGAAGCGCAGCGCGGCGGCACCGAGCTGTTCGTGATGCCGGCCGTGGCCGCGATGTTCGATGCTGCGATCGCGCGCGGCGAAGGGGCGCTGGACGCCAGCGCAGCGGCACGCGTGGTGGGCTGAAGCGCGCAGCCGCGCTGCGGTTCTTCAGGCCCGCACTTCGAACACCGCGGGATCGTCGGCATGGTCGATCAGCAGCGATTTCACGCGAGCCTGCCACAGGGCCCGGAACTCGGCCTGTTCGTCGGCCGATGCGCTGTCGCCCAGGCAGCGCGGCAACAGCTGAAAGGTGCGCGCCTGGCCCGGCACCTGTTCGAGATGGGCGGTGGCGTCGACATGCTGCGCCGTGTCCACTCGCGTCAGGCGCATCTGCGCGGGAATGTCGGCGCCGAAGAGCAGCAGCTGCCGGCGATCGAAGAACGATCCGATGCCCTTGAAACCGGTGTCTTCGGTGGCGCCGGTGAGCAGGCTGACCACGTTCGCGAACACGCCGTTCACACCGTCGAGCCGCTGGCCGCGCAACTCGACCCGGATCGCACCGCGCTCGGGCATGGCCTGCGGGTACAGGGCCGTCAGCGCAGCCCGCGTGAGCAGGTAGGCCGAGGCCACGGTCGGACAAGAATGACCGGCCAGCTTGACCACGTCGGCATAACCGTAGTCGATCACGCCGCTGCGCGCTGCGCCGAGAAATTCGGCCAGCGGATCGAACACACGCAGACGCGAGCCGGCCTCGAAGAAGTCCGGCAACTGCATCGTGGCATTCGTCGCCGGCGCAGCCATTCAGCGCACCACGAAATCGATGACGATCGCGCCCGGCTCACGTTGCCGGTACTGGATGTCGACCCTGTCGCCATAACGGTTGCGCAATTGATCGAGCAGCGGCAGCGGATCGTGGTCATTGACGAACTGCATGGTCTCGCCACTTTGCAGCGCGTCCAGCGCACCGAAGATCGCCGCGTGGCGAAAACGCTTGGCGATGCCGCGCGCGTCAAAGGGGTAGAGGGCCGTGGCCGACAGGTGCAGATGGGGTTGCGACATGCTCGTTCCTTTCAGGGTGGGGGTTGACGTTGGGAATTGAGATGGGGGACAGGGGCGGCGTTGGCCTGCCGGTTCCAAGCACGCACCCGCGGCGCCCATTCGTCCAGCAGCTGGGCGGCCATGGCGGGGTCGAAGTCTTCATGCTGCAGCTTGCGCACACCCAGCTCGGCCAGCTGCAGGTGGTGCGTGGGTGCGATGCCGTGTTGCGCCAGCGACTGCTTGGCGCAGGCCAGCGGGCAACCGTCGATGACCAGGATCGGGCGCTGCGTCGCCTGCGCCTGGCGCGCTGTGCGAATCAGGCTCTTCACCTGCCCGCCCAGCCCGGCGATGCACGACATCTCGGCGTCGCCGTTGCGGTCGAGTCGCACCGCAAGGTGGTTGGCGAGCTGCGCCGCACTCGAACAGCCCGAGCAGGAATAGACCAGGGTGCGCGGCGCGGGCGCGGGCCTGGGCGTGGCTGCGGTTGCGGTTGCAGTTGCAGTTGCAGTTGCAGTTGCAGTTGCAGTT
>Ga0073899_10003499_pt1 | contig 13894 bp, 12 predicted proteins | sample KloWWTmetaKNB5Ph_FD_88975 | JGI IMG/M metagenome (GOLD analysis project Ga0073899, IMG submission 88975) | Active sludge microbial communities from Klosterneuburg, Austria, studying microevolution and ecology of nitrifiers - Klosterneuburg... | ecosystem: Engineered > WWTP > Aerobic digester >... | reverse complement strand
GGTCGGGGGCAGCTTCACCCACATCGACGGGCAGTTGCGACGCGGCATCGCCCTGTTGGACAGCACGGGCCATTTGCTCAATACGGCCTTTACCGGGCAGGGCTGCGGCCTTACGCACGATTACAACTCCACGTTCATGTATAGTGGGATCTCCTCCATCACTCCGGCCCCGGACGGGAGCATCTTCTTAGCCGGAGCTTTCGAGGGATTTGATGACGGCACGGTGAACGACCCGGCACAGCGTATGATCTGCAAGCTGCACGGGCTTACCACGGGTGTGCAGGAACGAGTGGCGGGGTTGGAGGGGTTGCGGGTTTTTCCAAATCCCGGCAGCGAGACGTTGCATGTACAAACCGGGGTGCCAGGTTCCATGCAGGTGCGGGTGCTGGACGGCACGGGGCGGACGGTGATGGCCGCGAGTGGCAAGGAGGGATCGATGCAATTGGACTGTGGCACTCTTGCACCTGGAGTGTACCTTGTGGAGGTACGCACCGATAAAGGCCTGCGAACGGTGAAATGGACAAGACGATGAAAAAGGCGCTCCTCTTTCTTTTCGTTTGCAGCGGTCCGTGCCGGAAGGGCGGCAAACGGTCAAATGGGTGAACCGGCAGGTAGATTTTTGAATTAAACAGGAGTATAAGATAAGTCGCTGATAATCAATATAATACACCGACAGCATTAGCTGATACGCAGCGAACGTTCTCCCGGTCGTTATAGGTGAGCCACCAGACGGCGACTAAATCCCCGCAAATCGAATATTTAACCCCTTCCTGAGGATTTTGCCCTTCGAGCTAAATACAAAGAACTCGAAGTCGGCCGCCCGAAGGTCCAGGCGACAACATTCGACCACAACCCGAACAGAGCGCCTTTGAGCAAGGACCCCTCCGGCCCGGCTCCGCGGTACTGTTCGCTGAGCATGGAAACGTATGGGGCGTCGAACCACATGTGCTTTGTTGCGATCGGTTCGAAGCCGGTTTCCTGAAGGAGCCGCTTCATGTCCGCCCGACGGAAATGCGAGAGGTGGCGGGGGACATCCCAAGCGGCCCACTTCACACCATAGTGCTTGCAGTCCCAGCTATCGTGGTCGGGTACGGCGATCACCAATAGGGCATCCTCCGTGCAACGGGCATAAAGTTGTTCCAGAGTGTGCCGGGGATCGGGCACATGTTCCAGAACGTGCCATAAGGTGATCACCTGGAACTGGGCCTGGGCCGGTATGTCCTGTAGCTTATCCGCGACCTTCAGGCCCTTCGCTTCGGCAAGTGTACGGGCGTTCGGGCTCACCTCCACCCCTGCCGCCGAGTAACCTTTCTCTTGTAGGAAGGCAAGAAAATCGCCCGTGCCGCAACCGACGTCCAAGACAGCCCCGGAGGAATGGTAGCCGGAGATCAGCTTGTGCTTATGGCGTATCGCACGGCGGCGGACGCGGTGATAGATGCGGTCTTTGAGGCTGGTTGCTTTCGCGACGTGGGAGATATAATTTTCGGACAAGTAGTATTTCCCGATACTGTTCTGTTCGGGTCGCGGCGAGGTGAAATGGAACCCACAACCGTCACATTTGCGAATGTCTAAGTATTCTTGGCTTACGGTATGGTCGGTCGCGGTCAAGGCGACGGTGCTTGTTGTGGACCGGCATACGGGGCATATCTCAACGGTTTCCATGGGCATGTTCCACGTGGAACGATCGATGATTTAACGGCCAAGGTAGACCATGAGCACGCTGATGTCCGCTGGTGAAATGCCGCTGATCCGCGATGCTTGCCCGAGGGTGTTCGGGCGTATCTTATCCAGCTTTTGGCGGGCTTCAATGGAGAGTGATGTCAGCTTTGCATAGGGCATATCAGCCTGCAGCGGAACGTCCTCAAGGTGGCTCATCCGATCCGCCATGTTCCGTTCCTTGTCGATATATCCCTCGTACTTTGCCTTGATCTCCGTCTGCTCCACCACCTCGTTGCGGAGCTCCCCAAAGGACGCTGTGAGTTTGGAAAGGGTGGGGGACAGGGGTTCAATATCCACGTATGAAAGCTGTGGCCGTAGTAGCAGACCGTGGAGCTTGACCTTCTGTTTTACGGGGTCTGTTCCACGTGGAACGATCACTGCATTGGTGGGTTCCGGGTCTGCACTTTCGGTCCGCAAGGCGCTCAGAAGTTGGGCCGTATTAGCGGCTTTTAGTTCCGTGCGCTGCATGCGTTCACCACTTGCAAGTCCGATCATGTAGGAGAGGGGAGTAAGCCGTAGATCGGCATTATCCTGACGCAGGGGGATGCGGAATTCTGCCCTGCTGGTGAACATGCGATAGGGTTCTTCCGTGCCTTTTGTGATCAGGTCGTCCACCAAAACGCCGATGTAAGCCTGGTCACGACGAAGGATAAAGGGGTCCTTTTCTGCCACCTTCAAGTGTGCATTGATGCCGGCCATCAGCCCTTGGCAGGCGGCCTCCTCGTAGCCGGTGGTCCCGTTGATCTGTCCGGCGAAATACAGGCCATCCACGGGCTTCGTCTCTAATGTGTGCTGGATCTGGGTAGGAGGGAAGTAGTCATATTCCACGGCATAGCCGGGACGGAAGATGCGGGCCTCCGCAAAACCCGGGAGCTTGCGTAAAGCAGCGGTCTGCACCTCTTCGGGCAAGCTTGTGCTGAATCCGTTGATATAGGTCTCCACGGTGTTCCATCCCTCAGGCTCTACGAAGATCTGGTGGCTGTCCTTGTCGGCAAAGCGGTCGATCTTGTCCTCGATGCTGGGGCAGTATCGCGGGCCTACACCCTGGATCCTGCCACTGAACATCGGGCTGCGGTCAAAGCCGGTGCGCAGGATGTCGTGGACCTCGTTCGTGGTATGGGTTATCCAGCAACTAAGCTGTTTGGCAATAGGACGGGTCTCGGTGGAGGAGCTGACTTTTGCCGGATTTTCATCGCCACGTTGTTCCTCCAGTTTCGAGTAATCAATGCTGCGACCGTCCACACGGGGAGGGGTTCCGGTCTTCATGCGGCCGGACTCGAAGCCTAAAGTTGCGAGTTGCTCGGTAATCCCGTATGCGGCCTTTTCACCGGAGCGGCCCCCACCGAACTGCTTCTCACCGATGTGCATCACGGCGCTGAGGAAGGTGCCGTTGGTGAGTACTACGGATCGGCATGGAATGACACTTCCGATGCCGGTACGCACGCCCGTGACCCGAACCTTGCCGTCGTTTCCGGTCTCTGTTTCCAGGCCGGTCACGGTATCCAGGCGGAAGTGGACGTTAGGGGTTTGCTCCAGTTTTTTCCGCCAGGTATGTGCGAAGAGCTCGCGGTCGTTCTGCGTCCGCGGGCTCCACATGGCGGGTCCTTTGCTCCGGTTCAGCATCCGGAACTGGACTGTGCTGATATCGCTGACGATACCGGAGTATCCGCCGAGCGCATCGATCTCCCGCACGATCTGCCCTTTGCCCACACCTCCCATGGCCGGGTTGCAGCTCATTTGGGCGATCACGCCCATGTTCATGGTGATCAACAGCACGGAACTGCCCAAATTGGCCGCCGCCGCCGCGGCTTCGCAGCCGGCATGGCCTCCGCCCACCACGATGATGTCATAGCTATCGCTCATGAACGATGTTCCACGTGGAACTTTTGCCTATTGTTCCTGATCATCAGTCGGTTAATAGTGGCGAAAGATGAGCTGCCACTGTTTTCGGCTTCGTGTGGTCTGGGATTTGGATAAACTATGCAGGGGTGGGTCCGTGGTGCCCGGATGGTCCCGACGACCGAACCCACAAAGGTAGGTGCCGCAAATGGTTTGATCCTTAGCTGCAGGGCCGCAACAGAACCATGTTCCGTGCGCTCGCATGGACGTGGGGGGAATTGCCCAATGCGTGGTGGGTTTTCCCCGCCATCAAAGCTTTGTTCATGGGCGGATCCGGAAGGTCCGTTATTTGCTTGACCCTTTGAGCATCGAATTCGTCGATCCGTGATCCGGGTTGATGCCCTAAAGCTCCTCCGATGATCATTGCAACTCCCCAATGAATGTCCTTCTGATCGACGATGAGACAGAGATCTGTTTCCTGCTGAAGAACATGTTGCGCCGCGAGGGCATTACCTGCGATGCGGCCCATTCGATGGCGGAGGGGCGGATGCGGTTGGGTTCAGCGAAGTACCAAGTGGTCTTCTTGGATATTCACCTGCCCGATGGTCTGGGTTACCAATTGATCCCCGAGATCCGTGAATCCCAGCCGGACACGCAAGTGATCGCGATCAGTGCCGTGGACAACGAGCGAAAAAATGCCAAGGAACAAGGGGCCGACCTCTTCATCGCCAAACCATTCGCCAAGGGCAGTATCTTAGACGGCCTACGCGCACTGGGTCTCACTTCCTGAACCCCGTTATACACCCCATGGCCAAATCCAACCTGCTCGTCATCGATGACGACGCCGACATCTGCACCTTGCTAACCCGCTTCCTCACCAAGCAGGGGTTCGGGGTGGATTCCGCCCAACGGGGATCCACCGCCAAGGACCTGTTGAAACAGAAGCACTACGATCTGGTGCTTTGCGACCACCGGTTGCCGGATACCGACAGTGTGGAAATGCTCCAGCACATCAAAGGGATCTCGCGTGATACGGCAGTGATCATCATCACGGGTTATTCCGACGTCCGTACCGCCGTGGACCTGATGCGAAAAGGGGCGTTTGATTATGTGGGGAAGCCATTGTACCCGGACGAGATCCTGATGCGGATCAAGGACGCGCTGGCCGAGGGCGGGGGAGAAGCCGGACGCGCCCAAGGCCAAGCCGAAAGGGACGGGCGCCAAGAGCACGGACTACGTACAGGGCAGCGGTCCACACGCGGCCAATCTGGCGGCGCACATCGCCTTGGTGGCTCCGACGGACATGACGGTGTTGATCACCGGGGACACGGGCACAGGCAAGGAATTCGTGGCCCAGGAGATCCACCGGAAGAGCAAGCGGGCGGGGAACGTATTCGTGGCCGTGGATTGCGGGGCTTTGCCTAAGGAATTGGCGGGTAGTGAGCTCTTCGGGCACGTCAAGGGGGCTTTTACCGGCGCGGTGAGCGACAAGCGGGGAAGCTTTGAGCAGGCCAACGGTGGCACCTTGTTCCTGGACGAGATCGGCAACCTGACCTATGAGAACCAGGTGAAGTTGCTCCGGGTCCTGCAGGAACGGCGCATCAAGCGGGTGGGGGACGAGAAGGACATCACCGTGGACGTGCGCGTGCTGGCTGCCACCAACGAGGACCTGCACGTGGCCATGGCCGAGGGGCGCTTCCGGGAGGACCTGCTTCACCGGGTCAATGAATTCGGCCTGGCTTTGTTGCCGTTGCGGGACCGGCCGGAGGACATCATGGTCTTCGCTCACTATTTCTTGGAGAAGGCCAATACGCAGCTTGGTAAGGCCGTGGAGGGCTTCGACGGGGCGGTGGAGGCGCGGATCAAGGCGCATGCATGGCCGGGCAACCTGCGCGAATTAGGCAATGTGGTGAAGCGCGCCGTCCTGCTCACCACTGGACCATTGATCCAGATGAACGGCCTGCCCGCCGAGGTCATCAGCGGCATGCCGGCGCTCCGGGCGCAGGATCGTAGTGCGGCGCTGTCCATGGAGGTCGAAGGGTTGAAAGGGGTGTCCCACTCAGCGGAACGGCAAGCGATCTTGAAGGCACTTGAGCGGAACGGCTTCAACAAGTCGCGCACGGCGGAAATGCTGAACATTGACCGCAAGACGCTGTACAACAAGTTGAAATCCTTTGGTATTGAGATCTGAACGGGGCACGAACATCAGCGATCAACGGCGTCCCGTGATCCGCTCATCGGGCGGCCCGAAGTTCTGCAAGCAAGATGTTCCGCATCGGTGACCCGGCCAAGCGAAACCTCAAGGAGCGTCGGTTGCTCCGGGGGTTGTATGCCGGCACGGTGATCCTGCTGGCCATTTTCCTATTCGCCACCATCCGTACCTTCGACCGCTATTCCTCCGCCAACCGGAGCATCCGGGAGGGCAATGCGGTGCTTCAGGAACTGGAATTGATGGTCTCCGGCCTGAAGGACGCCCAGGCGGGGTACCGGGGCTACGTCCTCACGCACGACACCTCCTTCGTGTTGCCCTTCCGTATTGCACAGCCGGCCGTGGAACAGAGCATCCGCCGGTTGGATTCACTGAGCCGTGCCGGTGCCACATCCCTTGACCTGAGCAAGATCCAGGAGCTCTCTCGGCAAATGCTCAAGGGCGTTCAGGAGCAATTTCTTTCCGAGCGCACCTCCCCGATCGGGCTTCAGGGTACGGAGCTGGCCCAAATGCAGCGCTCGCGGGACCTGATGGAACGGGTCCGGACCGAGCAAAGACAATTGACGGCCGAAGTGGAAAGGAGCCGGGACGTCAACCTGTCGGAAGAGCGGAGCCTGAAACCGGACACGCCCATAATGTTGGTGGTGTATTCCATCCTGGCCATATTGGCCACCGGCATCCTGTTCTGGCGGCTGTTCCGGGCGTTGGCCAAGGCGGAACGGGGCGAAACGGAGATCCAACGCAAGGTGGATGAGCTGAACAAGGAGGTCCGGACCCGTGAATTCGCCGAACGTTCGCTGAAGCGGGTGTTGGACAGCTCTCCCAGTTCCATCATGGCGTTCCGGAGCATCCGGGACGACCTCGGCAGCGTGGTGGATTTCGAGTGGATACTGGCGAACCGGGAAAGTGTGCGGATCTACGGTGGAAGGGAGGGAGGGTTGATCGGCAATCGCTTGTTGACAGTGATGCCCGAGCTTCTGGGGGGCGACCTGTTCAATGTTTTGCTGGAGGTGGTGGAATCCGGGATGTCCTACGAGAGTGACCAACAATCCACGCAGCGCCCGGATGTCTGGATCCATGTGCATGCCTTGCGCCTTCTGGACGGGTTCGTGGTGACGATCACCGACATCTCCGAGACGCGACGGGCCCAGGGGTTGTTGGCGGAAGGCGATCGCTTGGCCATCACCGGCGGCATCGCCCGCACCATCGCGCATGAGGTACGCAACCCGCTCACCAACCTGCACATGGCGCTCGAGCAGATGCTCGATGAACTGGAACCGGAGGTGCAGGAGGAGATCAAACCCTATTCCGAGATCCTGCAGCGGAACATGCACCGGATCAGCAAGCTCATCACCGACCTGCTGGAATCCTCCAAGGCGAAGGAACTGCACAAGACGCCCTGTAATGTAGAGGCTTTGTTGAACACCGCCCTGGCCTCGGTCCAAGACCGCATGGATCTGCTCGAGATGCGCGCCGACGTTTCCGTGGAAAGTGGCGTAGGGGAGGTGATGGCCGACCCTGAGGTGATCGGGGTGGCCTTGACCAACCTGTGCATCAATGCGATCGAGGCCATGGAGGAGGGCAAGGGCCACCTGTTTCTTAAGGCGGCGATGCATCGCGACAAGGTCCGCGTCTACGTGACCGACAACGGGAAGGGAATTGCCGAGGAGAACATCCAGCGACTTTTTCAAGCGTTCTATTCCGGCCGGACCGGGGGCATGGGGCTCGGCCTCACCAGCGCACGCACCATCCTCAATGCGCATGGTGTACACATGGACGTGGAAAGCACGCTGGGCGAAGGCACCACCTTTACACTTACTTTTCCGGAGTGATCTCGGTACCCGCAGGTCCGGCGGTCCGATAAACCGTTGCGGACTTCACACGTGCGACGTGCTCCGGTGCCGTCAACTTCCTTACATAAGCCACGTAAGAACGCCATCGATCAGAAAAACCACCAATGGAGATCAAACGCGCTTCGATCCAAGAGATGAGCCCCAAGCAGTTCACTGAGGAGCATTGGAAACCCGGCATCCCGCTCGTATTCACGGATGCCAGCCAAGTATGGGAGGCCAACGGCACCTTCACTCCGGACTGGTTCCGCAAGAACTACGGCGGCCGGCGCACCGTGGTGGAAGATACGGAATACACCATGAACGAGATCCTCGACCTGGTGGAGGGAAAGGACACCTCGCGCCCGGTGCCATATCCCTGCAAATACCATATTGAGACCCAGTTGCCGGAAGTGCGGCCCATGTTGAAGCCGCTCGGGCTGAACTATGCCACCCCGAACTGGATGGAAAGTTCCTGGTTCTCCAAAGGGCAATGGGGCGGTGCCATCGAACTCTTCATCGGCGGGCCGGGCGGGCAGTTCCCGTACATCCACTTGGACTACTACCACCTCAGCGCGTGGATCAACCAGCTTTATGGCAAGAAGCAGTTCACCGTGTGGCCGCGCGGGCAGGAGAAATACCTCTACCCGGATCCGAACGACCCGTGGAAATCCATGGTGACCGATCATGACAACCCGGACTACGAGAAGTTCCCGCTCTACCGGAACGCCACGCCCATCACCTTCACCGTGGGCGCGGGCGAAACGCTCTTCATCCCCTTCGGCATCTGGCACACGGCCAAGTCGCTGGAGCCCACGATGTCCATCGCGTTCGACCTGCTGAACGGGCACAACTTCCCGCTCTTTCTGAAGGACGTCTGGTGGTTCCGGCGCAACAACAAGCTAAAGGCACTGGCGCATTCGGGCTACGCAGCGTTGGCGGGCACGGCCTGCAAGCTGGGGGATATCGCCGGGGTGCGGCGGGGGTAGTACAGAAGCTTCCTGCCCAGATACTGCCTAACTTTCGGGACAATTCCAGCGGGGCCGAACCGTTCTACGGGCCCTGCTTCCCTGTTCCATGGCCTCGGACTACGATCTGCTCATCGCCAAGCTGGATGGCTTCATACGCAAGTACTACAAGGACCGCCTGATCCGCGGGGCCTTGTACAGCGTGGGGCTGCTCGTGCTTTTCTTCCTGATGGCCTCGCTGGGCGAGTACTTCGGGAAATTCGGCACAGGGGTGCGCACCGGTTTGTTCTGGCTGCTCACGGCCGTGACCACCGTGGTGCTGGTGCGTTTCATAGCCATTCCACTTGTGAAGCTGTTCCGCCTTGGTCCGGTGATCACGCATGAGGAGGCGGCGAGCATAGTGGGCAACCACTTTCCGCAGGTGAAGGATAAGCTCCTGAACACCTTGCAATTGCGGGGGCAGAACGAGGAAAATCCACAGCGGCGGATGCTCATCGAGGCCAGCATCGCGCAGCGCAGCCGGGAGCTTTCGCCAGTGCCCTTCAGCACCGCCATCGACCTGGGCCGCAACCGTCGCTACTTGCGTTACGCCTTGCCACCGGTAGGCGTACTGGTGATCCTGCTCTTCGCGGCGCCCAGCCTCATTACCGGTCCCACGAAACGGATCTTGGCCCACAGCACCGAGTTTCTGCCGGAGGCGCCGTTCCGTTTTGTGGTAGGCAACAAAGACCTGACCGTGCCGGAGAACGAGGACTTCGAATTGCAGGTGGAAATGCAGGGCGACGCCTTGCCTCAGCAGGTTTTTCTTGAGCAGGACGACAAGCGCATCCCCTTGGTACGCCAAGATGCTTCACACTTCACACACCGCTTCCGCAACGTGCAGGAGCCGGTGGATTTCCGCCTTGGCGCGGACGGTTTCCACAGCGCGGCCATGCGCCTGAGCACCGAGGCCAACCCCATGCTGCTCGGCCTTACCGTGGCACTCGATTACCCGCTGTACTTGGGCCTGAAGAACACCGTGACGAACAACACCGGCGACATCAGCGTGCCCGCCGGCACCCGCGTCACCTGGACAGCCGAGACCCGCAGCGCGGACAAGCTCGCCATCGCCTTCGATGACACCACCTTCAGCCTGCTTTCGGCACACCCCGGCGACCAGAGCTTCACTGCCAACCGGCGCTTTCTCAAGGGCAGCGCCTATTCGCTGATCCCCGGCAACGGAGACCTGAAGGCCCAGACAACGGCGAAGTATCGCGTGGACGTGGTGCCCGATCTGTACCCCACCATCGCCGTGGAGCAGAAGGCCGACAGCCTCTCACCGCACCGCCTGTACTTCAAGGGCGACATCGGCGATGACCACGGCTTCAAACGCCTGGCCTTCCACTACCGCGTAACTGAGGGCGGCGACAGCATCCCGGCGGACAAGCGCGAGCTCAGCAAGAACATAGCCATCCAGCCGAACACCACCCGCCAGAGCTTCTTCGACTTCGAGGACTTGGGCGAGCTGCACCTGATGCCCGGGGACAAGCTGGAATACTGGTTCGAGGTGTGGGACAACGACGGCGTCAACGGCAGCAAAAGCGCACGCAGCACCGCGCGGATCTTCGAAGCGCCCACGCTGAAGGAGCTGGCGGAGAAGCAGGACAAGCAGGGCGAGGCGATCAAGGACGAGCTCCGCGAGAGCATCAAGCAGGCGCAGGAACTGCAACGTGACCTGGACAAGATGCGCCGGGAGATGCAGGACAAGAAGGACCTGAACTGGCAGGACAAGCAGAAGATGCAGAACGTGCTGGACCGGCAGAAGAAGCTGGAGCAGCGCATCGAGAACGCCACGGAGCAGTTGAAGCAGACGCAGCAAGAGCAGCAGAGCTTCAAGGAGGGCGATGAGCGGATCCTTCAGAAACAGCAACAGGTGCAGCAGCTTTTTGAGAACGTGTTGAGCGAGCAGATGAAGGAGCTCTACAAGCAGGTGCAGGAGATGTTGGAGAAGATCGACAAGGACCAGCTGCAGGAGAAGATGCAGGACATGAAGCTGAGCCAGGAGGACGTGGAGAAGGAGCTGGACCGCGCCCTGGAGCAGTTCAAGCAGATGGAGGAGGAGCAGAAGGCGGAGGACATCGCCGACCAACTGGAGAAGCTCGCCGAGGAACAACAGAAGCTGAGCGAGGAGACCCAGGACCCCAAGAGTGACAAGGAGGACCTGAAGCAGAAGCAGGATTCGTTGAACAAGGAATTCAAGGACGTGCGCGACCAGCTGGATTCACTGGACAAGAAGAACCAGGAACTGGAGCGGCCACTGGACCTTCCGAAGACGGACGAGCAGGAGCAGAGCATCCAGAAAGAACAGGAGAACAGCAGCGATCAGCTTGAGAAGAAGCAAGACAAAAAGGCCAGCGAGAGCCAGAAGAAAGCCGGGGAACAGATGGAGCAATTGGCCGCTGACATGAAGAGCGCCATGAAGGACGACCAACAGGAGCAGGCCGAGGAGGACATGGACGCGTTGCGGCAATTGCTGGAAAACATCGTCCAGCTCAGCTTCGACCAAGAGGCGAACATGAACGACCTGCAAGCCACGGCCGTGCGCGACCCGCACCTCGTGGACATCGGGCGGCAGCAGAAGAAACTGCGCGACGACGCCAAGCTGGTAGAGGATTTGCTCTTCGCCCTGAGCAAGCGCGTGCCGCAGTTGCAGGCCATGGTGAACCGCGAGATGAACCTCGTGAACGACAATATGGACCAAGCCCTTTCACACCTTGCGGAAGCCCGTGCCAACGACCGCGAACGCCCCTTGGCAGCGGACCGTCAGCAGCGTGCCATGACGTCCTTGAACAACCTCGCGCTGATGCTCGACGAAGCCCTTCAGCAGATGCAGCAGCAGGCCAGCGGCATGCCGGGCAAGGGTAGTTGCAAAAAGCCGGGCGGCGCGGGCAGCAGCAGTGGCGACAGCAAGAAGATGCAGAAGATCAAGAGCCAGCAGGAGGCCTTGTCCAAGCAGTTGGAGGCGATGAAAAAGGCGCTGGAAAAAGGAAAGAAACCCGGAGAAAAGCCCGGCGAAAAGAACCCCGGAGGCATGGGTCCGGGCATGAGCCAACAGCTCGCGCAATTGGCGGCCCAGCAGGCGGCGCTGCGGCAGGAGATGCAGCGCATGGCCCAAGAGTTGAACAAGGACGGCTCAGGCAGTGGTAACGGCCTGCAGAAGCTCGCGGAGCAGATGGAGCAGAACGAGAAGGACATCGTGAACAAGAACCTCACGAACGAATCGATGAAGCGCCAACAGGACATCATGACGCGCATGCTGGAGGCGGAGAAGGCGGAGCGTGAACGTGAGCTGGACCAGAAGCGCGAAAGCATTTCCGGACAGGACCGCGATCACCCGGATCCAGCCCGCTTTTTCAACTACCAACGCAGTAAAATGCGTGAGGCAGAACTGCTCCGCACGGTGCCTCCGGGGCTCAAGCCCTATTACAAGGCCCGTGTGGATCAGTATTTCGATACTTTTGACCGACCCTGAAGAATGACCATGGGAGCACCAACAGAGGATATCCAGTTCACCGAGCGCATCGAATTTGCCGCCAAGGCCGAGAACATCCACTTGGCGGAAAAGATGATCGATGAGGCCTGTGGCCGGTATAACGTGCATGAATCCCTGTACGGGAACATCCTTATCGCGCTCACCGAGGCGGTGAACAATGCGATCCACCATGGCAACGCCTTGGATCCTGCCAAGCAGGTGACACTGGGCTATGTGGCGGAAGGGGAGAAGATCACCTTCATGGTCAGCGACGAAGGACCTGGTTTTGATTTTGAGCACCTGCCCGACCCCACGGACCCGCAGAACATCGAAAAGCCGCACGGCCGTGGCGTGTTCCTGATGCGCGCCCTTGCGGACAACGTGGATTTCTCAGACAACGGCGCCTCCGTGGCGCTGACCTTCAGCCTCACACCGGTCGCCGAATAATGGCCCAGGGCGGCATCATCGCGTTCAAGGCCCTTGGTGTCACCAATGCCTTCCGTGATCGTGAACGCCTTCGGAAATGGATCCGCGCCGTAGCCTCGGACCATGGGCACTCCATCGGCGAGGTCACCTTCGTTCTGCTGGATGACAAGGGTCTGCTGCCCTACAACAAGCGGTACTTGGGCCACGACGAGTTCACCGACGTGATCACCTTCGACTTGCAAACAGGTACGGGCATCTCGGGGGATATCCTCATCAGCTACGACCGGGTGCGGGAGAACGCGAAGACCTATGGCGTCAGCGCCCAGCAGGAGCTGCGTCGCGTGATGGTGCACGGCCTGCTGCACTTGATGGGCCACAGCGACAAGAGCGTGGCCAAGCGTGAGGCCATGCGGGTGGTGGAGGACAAGTACTTGGCGCGGCTGAAGTGACCGTGCCGATCTTACGATAGTGCCGGTTTTCCCCTCCTTTTTTCAAGGAGGGGCAGGGGTGGTGCATTCTCTTTGGATGAACATGCGGTTGCTTTTTTGAACAGGTAGCTTGATGAGCATAGCTACCGAAGACCCATGCACGAGAAGTACCATAACCGCTCTGAACAGAAAAGCGAACGACAAGCTCTGAGAGGAAGGATGACCTCCTCCGAGGCAACGTTATGGAAAGCGCTGAGCGACAAGCAGCTTGATGGTCGGAAATTCAGAAGGCAGCATGGTATTGGCCCATTCATCGCGGACTTCTACTGCCCTTCGGAACGCTTGGTGATCGAAGTGGACGGGGCATCACATGAGAACCCCACTTCATCCGCCAATGATGGACTGCGGGATGAATACATGAATACCAAGAACATCCATGTGCTGCGTATTGAGAACAAGAGTATCGTTGATGATCTTCCCGGGGTTCTCGACCTGATCCGTAGTTGCTTTCAACCGTAGTCTGAACCCGTTAGAGCCTATGGCTTGACCACCCCCAACCCCTCCTTTTAGGAAGGAGGGGAGACCCACCACAAGCCTCAGAGATCTGCTGCTTGCCCGTCCGTGGTCCTCTGAACGGAAGACCGTTCCAGCTTCCACGCATATCCTACCGCGCCGAGGAAGACCACTGCCCGCACGGCGTACTTCGCGGGACCCTCCAGCGGCAATTGCTCGCAGCCCCACCAGAGGAACACGCCACCTGCCATATAGCCCAGCACACGGGCCACGTTGTAGGGCACAGGGTAGTGCTTCTGGCCCCACACGTAGCTGATCACGGCCATGGAGGCGTAGCAGAGGAAGGTGGCCCAAGCGGCGCCTAAATATCCGAAGATCGGGATCCACCAGAACAGCAGTGTCAGTGTGATGATGGCCCCGATGATGGAGATGGTGCTGCCGGCGCGCGTGCG
>Ga0073899_10003497_pt1 | contig 13898 bp, 14 predicted proteins | sample KloWWTmetaKNB5Ph_FD_88975 | JGI IMG/M metagenome (GOLD analysis project Ga0073899, IMG submission 88975) | Active sludge microbial communities from Klosterneuburg, Austria, studying microevolution and ecology of nitrifiers - Klosterneuburg... | ecosystem: Engineered > WWTP > Aerobic digester >... | reverse complement strand
GCTTCCCGACCCACCTTGGCCAAGGGCTACATCGGGCCCGGCTCTTTGGGGGCCGACAAGCCCGCAAAGATCAAGTACCTCCTCGACCCACGTGTGGTCTCAGGTACCGCATGGGTCACCGGTGCTGACGTCTCAGGCAGCCACGTGCTCGACCTGGTGGCAGGACGTGACTTTGTCGGCGATGGATTTATCGAGGTCGCAGAAGTTCGTGACGGAGACACCTGCCCCTCGTGTCGCAACGGGGTGCTCAGTAGTGCTCGTGGCATCGAGATGGGCCACATCTTCCAACTCGGTCGCAAGTACGCCGGCGCATTGGGCCTGCAAGTGCTCGATGAGAACGGAAAACTTGTCACCGTCACCATGGGTTCCTACGGCATCGGACCATCCCGTGCGGTCGCAGCGATCGCTGAGAACACTCATGACGACATGGGCCTGTGCTGGCCGCGCAATGTCGCGCCGGCCGACGTACACATTGTTGCCACGGGCAAAGAGGCTGAGGTGTTCGAGGCGGCTGATGCGCTCTCGAGTGCTTTGGTCGCTCGGGGGGTCGAGGTTATTTACGACGACCGGCCCAAGGTCAGCCCAGGTGTGAAGTTCAAGGACGCCGAACTCCTTGGTCTGCCCACCATCGTGACTGTTGGTCGTGGGCTCGCCCAAGGTGTCGTTGAGGTGCGTGACCGACGCAGCGGCGAACGCGTCGAGGTTGACGTTGCCCAAGCTGCAGACCACCTCGCGGCGCTCGTTCAGGGTGCATGAGCACCACCTGATGAGCATCGAAGCGGTCATCTTTGATTGGGGCGGAACCCTCACTCAATGGCATGACATCGACTTCCACGCCGAGTCGCTGGCTCTTGCACAGGCTGTGCGCGGAGCTAGCGATCACGAGCATGCGGTCAACGCGCAACTGCTTCACGAGGCTGGCAGCGTGGTGTGGGGTCGCTCGCGCGATCACCAGCAGTCGGCCACTGTCGAGGACCTCTTTGACGTCGCTGGGCTTGACCACGATCCGGCCATGCTCACTGCCTATAAAGACTTCTGGGCACCTCACACGCTGACCGATCCGCAGGTGCGTCCGCTCTTTGAGGCCTTGCGTGCCCACGGGCTCAAGGTGGGCGTGTTGTCCAATACGATCTGGCCACGCGCATGGCATCGGGAGTTTTTCGAACGCGACGGCGTGCTGGACCTCATCGACGGTGACGTCTACACCAGCGAAATTCCCTTCACGAAACCAGCCCCTGAGGCGTTCCACGCAGCGATGGCAGCGGTGGGAGTGAGCGACCCGACCAGATGTGTCTACGTCGGAGATCGACTCTTCGAAGACGTGTGGGGTCCCCATCAGTTGGGCATGAAAGCGATCTTGATCCCACACAGCGACATCCCGGTCGAACAGCGCGGCCACACCGACGGTGATCCCGATGCGGTTGCGCACCGGTTGCTCGACGTACTCCAGGTTCTGGAGTGGTAAGGGTGCAGGTATATGCACTGCATTTTCCTGCAACCGAATCGGGAGTTTGAGTCCCGAAAATGGGAGAAGATGAAGCAGACGGGTTAACCGTCTAAGCGATGCCGGGGAAGGTCTCGGGACTTCCTCGCAACATCAACTGACGTACGGCGCTCAATCTCAAAGCACCCTCAGCCCAAAGGCGCTGATCCCCCGGGGTAGCTGCGAGTTGAGCGCCGTACGTGTTTGCGCAGGCACGTTCGGCACTATGCGCCGCGGCATCAACCGCACGTGGACCGTTCATCTCTGGCAAGGCATAGGCAGGTTCAGCCGGCACCTGATCGGCTCCAAGGGCCAAGCTGAGGGCATCTCGCTGGCGAATGTGGGCGCTCACGGCCTGGTCGAAGCTTCGCCAGCGTGCACGGTCTTTGCTTCGCGAGGTTTGGGCAGCGCAGGCACTGAGCACATAGATCGCTGCGTGTTCTGCAGCCAAGGTGGTCTGCAGTGCCGCCACCGGCCCCTTGAGTGTGTCCTGAGAGGTGATGGGGCTCAGCGTGTGGTTGAGGCGGCGAAACTGCTGCTGCTCTAGTGCCGCAGCCATGCTGCACAGCAAGAGCGCCAGCTGACCTGAGCGAGCTTGGGGGATGTAACTGAGCAGTGCCGAGTGCAGGCTCTTGGCGTTCGTTGGGGTTGGAGTCTGCCCCTGCGGCATGGGGGAGCCTTTAGGAATCGCCGCGCTCAGCTTGCCCAGATGTGCCTGCAACAGCGTTGCCAAGGGAGGTGGGATTGGCTGGGCAAGCACGTGGTCAATGTCGTCGGCTGCCCGTAGTGCCAGCGAAATGTCGGGATCGGGTTGAGCAGTGCTCGGCTTGTTGAGCTTCTCAAGTGAGCATCCGCTTAGCCCGAGCGCTATGGCCGTCATCATTGCGCGGCGAGACAGCGAGGCAGGCGACACCCCGCGATACTAGGCCCTTGCTGCGCAGGTGCTCGATTGCTCCCTGGCTGGCAGTGGCCGATAGGCTAGGGGGAACAACACCACAAAGGAGGCTGCCGCGATGAGTAGTTCACAAACCCGCGACCGGCTTCAGGGTGTCCTGGCCGAACCAGTGGCCGCACTTGGCCTCGACCTCGAAGGTGTCGAGGTGACCTCCGCAGGCAAACGCAGCGTGGTCAGGGTTGCCATCGACAAAGATGGCGGAGTCGACATGGACGCCGTGGCTGAAGCAACCCGAGCCATCTCCGCCGCGCTCGATGCCAGTGATGCGATGGGAAACGGTTCCTACACTCTTGAAGTTGGTTCTCCCGGCGTTGATCGCCCGCTCACCCTCCCCAGACACTGGCGGCGCAACGCCGGACGACTGGTGAAAGTCACGCTCAGAGATGGCAGTGAAGTGCTAGGGCGCATCGGTGAGAGCGATGACCTCGCTGTCAGCCTCGACGTTGATGGGGCCACACAATCACTGTCCTACGCAGACGTTGCCAAGGCGCGTGTGCAAATCGAATTTACGAAGGGTTAGTCACGATGGATATCGACATGAGCATCCTGCGGACGCTGGAGCGTGAGAAGGGCATCTCCTTCGAAGTGCTTGTCGACGCCATCGAGCAGGCACTGCTGACGGCGTACCACAAGACACCGGGCTGCGTTGAAGAGGCGCGAGTGCAGTTGGATCGCAAGACCGGGCACGTCACCGTCCTCGCCAGCGAAGTCGACGATGAGGGTGTGAAGGTGGGGGAGTACGACCACACACCTGATGGATTTGGCCGCATCGCGGCGACCACGGCCCGCCAGATCATGCTTCAACGTCTTCGCGACGCTGAAGACGACTTGAGGTTTGGAGAGTTTTCGGGACGCGAAGGCGACATCGTTTCGGGGATCATCCAACAAGGCCGCGACCCGCAAGACGTGATGGTTGACCTCGGCAAACTCGAGGCGCTACTGCCCGCAGGTGAGCAGGTGCCCGGAGACAACTACGCCCACGGATCACGCATCAAGGCCCTCGTGGTGAGCGTGCGCAAAGGGATGCGTGGCCCCCAGGTCATGCTCTCGCGCACTCACCCAAGCCTGGTGAAGAAACTCTTTGCCCTTGAAGTCCCTGAGATCGCCGACGGCACCGTCGAGATCTCCGCCATCGCTCGTGAAGCAGGGCACCGCACCAAAATCGCGGTGCGCACCAACAACGACGCCGTCAACCCCAAGGGAGCCTGCATCGGCCCCATGGGCGCGCGCGTGCGCAGCGTGATGGCCGAACTTCACGGCGAAAAGATTGACATTGTCGACTGGAGCGACGACCCGGCTGAGTTCGTGGCCAACGCCTTGTCTCCGGCGCGGGTCAACGAGGTCCAGATCGTCGATCTGGCAGCCAAGTCAGCCCGAGTGATTGTTCCCGACTTCCAGTTGTCGCTGGCCATCGGCAAAGAGGGCCAAAACGCTCGATTGGCGGCCCGCCTGACCGGTTGGCGCATCGACATTCGCTCCGATGAGGCGCCGGCTAGCTAGGCTTTTTCGTGGTGTCGAAGTCACAAGTAAACCTGTGACTTTGACGCTTTGCGGGGGAGATCTCCCGGGTTAAGTGCGAAAGTCACAGGTTTACTTGTGACTTTTCGCCTGCTTCCCAGATGTCCGGTTCGTGAATCTGACCCCCGACACGATAAGGTTCTGGCGGTGGTTTGCCCCGATCCCTTACCTGTGTGTGGCCCAGTCCGCACCTGTGTGGGTTGTCGCGAGCGTGCTGCCAAAGCTGAGTTGTTGCGTGTGGTTGCTGAGTCTGGCCAAGTAGTGCCTGATCCGGCCTCACAGGCACCTGGTCGCGGAGCGCATGTGCACCCCATGGCCGAGTGTGTGAGTGCCGCTGTGCGTCGCCGAGCCTTTCCTCGGGCCCTTCGGGTCCAGAGCGGATTGGATGCGGCTGCGTTGGTGGCGTTCGTCGACGCACTGCCCAGCACTTTGTCCAAATGACCGAGAAGAAACAGGAGCATCAGCTCATGAGCCTGCGATGAGTACTTCGCGATGAGCATGCAACCCAACTAACGGTCCCCGGCCACCTCCGGTCGAGGACCAGGAGGAAAACGTGGCCCCCCCAGCAAAGATGCGAGTCTCGCAACTCGCACAGGAATACGGCATTAAGAGCGCCGAAGTGATCACGATGCTCACCGACATGGGTGAGTACGTCAAAGCGGCGTCGTCGAGTGTCGAACCACCCGTAGTTAAGAAATTTGAAGACCGCTTTGGTGCCGAACTGCGCGCCAAGGCCGAAGCGGCTGCCGCCAAGAAGGCTCCAGCTAAGAAGGCAGCGGCTCCCGTTGAAAGCGCTGCGCCTGCCGTGGCGGCGCCTGAGACTTCAGGGCCAATGCCTGGCCCGCGTCCTGGACCGAAAGCGCCTGCGGCTGCGCCAACTGTCGAGCCCGAGGTCGTCGCCGCGCCAGTAGCCACTCCAGAGCCTGCTCCGGCAGCGGAGCCTGAGGCGCCTGCCGCCGATACGGCGACCAAGCCGGCGCCCCGACCAGGTGCGCCTCGCCCAGGCAACAACCCATTTAGCTCCACCCAGGGCATGGGTCGCCGTCCCACGGCTCCACCGCCGGTCGAAGACGACCAACGCCCGCCGCGGCCGCCTTCGGCGCGCGACGGAATGCCTCGCCCCAACCCCGGCATGATGCCGAAGTCCCCTGCCGCATTTGGCCAGGGACCCGGCGGTCGTCCAGCCGGACCCGGGCGTCAAGGTGCACCAGGTCGCACTGGCGCTCCCGGACGTCCAGGTGCGCCTGCTGGTCGTGGCGGACCCGGTGCCCCGGCTCGCGGTGGTTTCAACGCAGGTGCTCCCTCCATGGGTGCTCCCGGTGGCGGTGGCCCCGGCGGTGCGCCAGGTGGCGGGGGTCGTCCAGGCGGTGGCGGTCGCCCCGGTGCACGTGGATCCACCCAGGGCGCGTTCGGTCGCGCGGGTGGCCCTTCGCGTCGTGGTCGCAAGTCCAAGCGGGCAAAGCGTCAAGAGTTCGACAACATGGAAGCGCCGACGATTGGCGGCATGCGGGTTCGCAAGGGCAACGGTGAAACCGTTCGCTTGGCTCGCGGTGCGTCACTGACCGACTTTGCCGAGAAGATCAACGTCGAGCCCGCATCGCTGGTGCAGATGTTGTTCCACCTCGGTGAGATGGTGACTGCGACTGAGTCGGTTAACGACGAAACGTTGGAGTTGCTCGGTGAGGAACTCAACTACATCGTTCAGGTCGTCTCACCAGAAGACGAAGACCGCGAACTGCTCGACTCGTTCAACCTCGAGTTCGGCACCGACGAAGGCGATGACACCGACCTGCAGATCCGTCCGCCGGTCGTCACCGTCATGGGTCACGTCGACCACGGTAAGACGAAGCTTCTGGACGCATTGCGTAATGCCAATGTCGTTGCCAAGGAAGCCGGCGGCATCACCCAGCACATTGGTGCCTACCAGGTCGTCACCGAAGTCGATGGCAGCGAACGTCGCATCACCTTCATCGACACCCCCGGTCACGAGGCCTTCACGGCTATGCGTGCTCGTGGTGCTCAGGCAACCGACATCGCCGTACTCGTCGTCGCAGCCGACGATGGTGTGATGCCTCAGACCGTTGAGGCGTTGAACCACGCTAAGGCTGCCGGTGTGCCGGTTGTCGTCGCGGTGAACAAGATCGACAAACCCGAGGCTGACCCCACCAAGGTGCGCGGTCAGTTGACCGAATACGGCCTCGTGCCCGAGGAGTACGGCGGCGACACGATGTTCGTCGACGTCTCTGCCAAGGCTGGCCTCAACCTTGATGGGCTGCTCGAAGCGATCGTCTTGACCGCTGACGCCAGCCTTGACCTGCGGGCTAACCCCGACCAGGACGCTCAAGGTCTCGTCGTCGAAGCCCACCTGGACCGTGGACGTGGCCCCGTGGCCACGATCTTGGTGCAGCGCGGCACCTTGCGTGTGGGTGACTCGATCGTTGCCGGCCCGGCCTACGGCCGTGTTCGCGCGATGCTCGATGAGCACGGCGAGAACATCGAGAGCGCCGACCCGGCCCGTCCGGCCATGGTGTTGGGTCTCTCGGGTGTGCCTGGCGCTGGCCAGAACTTCTTGGTCGTTGAGGATGACCGCATCGCACGCCAGATCGCTGAGAAGCGTGAAGCTCGTGAGCGCGCGGCCATGCAGGCGCGTCGCAAGGTGCGTCGTACCCTCCAAGACTTCATGGAGTCGATGGAGAAGGGCGCCGTTCAGGAACTCAACCTCATCCTCAAGGGTGACGTGTCGGGTTCGGTTGAGGCACTGGAAGACTCGTTGGCCAAGATCGACGTGGGCGACGAAGTTAACCTGCGCGTCATCGACCGTGGTGTGGGTGCGATCACCGAAACCAACGTGATGCTCGCGGCAGCTTCTGACGCGATCATCATCGGCTTCAACGTGCGTCCTCAGGGCAAGGCCACCGAGTTGGCCGACCGTGAGGGTGTCGAGATCCGCTACTACTCGGTGATCTACAACGCCATCGAAGAGATCGAAGCAGCGCTCAAGGGCATGCTCAAGCCGGAGTTCGAAGAGATCCAGCTTGGTCACGCCGAGATCCGCACGATCTTCCGCAGTTCCAAGATCGGCAACATTGCAGGTTGCATGATCACCAACGGCACCATCCGCCGCAACGCCAAGGTGCGTTTGCTCCGCGATGGCGCTGTCGTGGCCAACAACCTCGATTTGGCCTCACTTCGCCGGGAGAAGGACGACGTCTCAGAGGTCCGCGAGGGCTTCGAGTGTGGTCTGGTGTTGAGAAACTTCAACGACATCCGCGAAGGCGATGTGGTCGAGGCATTCGAGATGAAAGAAATCCCCCGCTCGTAGCAGTGTCGAAATCCCAGGTTAAGTAGGGCGTTTGTCACTTAACCCAGGTTGCAACCTGGGTTAAGTGACAACTTGGGTACTTAACCTGGGATTTCTGCAGGGGAACAGGGAGCACACATGTCTAATCCACGTGTCCGAAAGATCGCCGATCGCATCAAGGTGATCGTCGCCGAGATGCTCGAACGCCGGATCAAAGATCCGCGACTGGGCTTCATCACCATCACTGACGTGCGCGTTTCAGGTGACACCCAACAAGCCACCGTGTTCTACACGGTTCTTGGTGCGGAGTCAGACCTGGCTTCCACCGAGGCCGCGCTCAACAGCGCTAAGGGTTTGCTGCGCTCTGAGGTGGGCAAGCAACTTGGCATGCGGCACGTGCCGAGCCTGGAGTTCATCCACGACGCATTGCCAGACACCGCTCGCCACATCGACGAGGTCTTGGCTCGCGCCAAGGAGATCGATGCCACGGTGGCAGCTAATGCCGCTGGCGCGCAGTACGCCGGTGAAGCTGACCCCTACAAGCAACCGCGTGTTGAGGATGATGACGTCGAAGACTGAGGACGCGCCACCTTCGGGCCTCGTCATTGTCGATAAGCCCCAGGGGATCACCTCACACGACGTTGTCGCTCGAGTACGCCGCCTCGCGGGCACCCGCAAGGTTGGTCACGCTGGCACGTTGGACCCGATGGCTACGGGCATTTTGGTGCTGGGGATCAATCGAGCAACCCGCCTGTTGGGGCACTTGATGCTGACCGACAAGACGTATCTCGCCACACTCAGGCTTGGTCAAACCACGACGACTGATGATGCTGAAGGGGAGATCCTTACCTCGGTTGACGCAGGCCAGATCAAACCCGAGGAGATTCGTCAGGGCTTAGCCGCCATGGTCGGTGACATCGACCAGCGTCCATCGTCAGTTTCAGCGATCAAGGTCGGCGGGCAACGGGCCTACGCACGAGTGCGTGCGGGTGAGCAGGTCGAGTTGCCGCCTCGTCGAGTGCGGATCAACTCCATCGATGTCATCGACATCAATGGAGTCGAGGTTGAGTTCAAAGTTTCGTGCTCCTCGGGCACCTACATCCGTGCGATCGCTCGTGACCTGGGGGAGGCCCTCGGGGTTGGCGGGCACCTCACCTCCCTGAGGCGCACCTCAGTTGGCTCGTTCGATCACGGGTTCACCCTGGAGGAGTTGTCCGACGACTTCACCATGGTGCCGATTGCCCAAGCAGCCAGGGCAACGTTCCCAACCGTCGAACTTGATGAATCGATGAGCAACGACGTGCGAGTCGGACGCAAACTGACCTTGGACCTCGGGGCACCAGGCGAGGTGGCGCTCTTTGACCCAGAGGGCACCTTCTTGGCGCTCTACCAGCAACGAGACGACCAAGCGGTTGCGGTGGCGGTGTTCGTGTGAACAGCGTCGTGTGGAAAACTCGCGACGTGCAGATCTGGCGAACCCCGAGTGCAGTGCCCCCCGACCTAGGGCGCACCGTTGTGGTGATCGGCAACTTCGATGGGGTGCACCTTGGACACCAGCGGGTGATTGAGCGTGCTCGCGATGTTGCGCAGTCGTTGGGCGTCACCCACGTGGTCGCCGTGACGTTTGACCCGCACCCGATGGCGGTGCTTCGTCCCGAGCACGCGCCGGTCTCACTGACCACCATTGAGGTGCGCGCTGAGTTGCTTGCGGCACATGGAGTCGAAGCAGTTTTCGTCGTGGAGTTCGACAATGACGTCGCCAAGTGGTCGCCCACCCAGTTTGTGAACGAAATTTTGGTCGATGCGCTTCATGCCCAAGGCGTGGTGGTCGGCGCGAACTTCAGGTTCGGCGCCAAGGCCGCCGGCGATGTGGCTACGTTGCGAGAGCTGGGCACCCAGCACGATTTCACCGTCGTCGGCGTCGACCTCGAAGGTGGACCCGCCGTGTGGAGTTCGACCTACGTTCGCACGTGTTTGGCTGCCGGGGATGTCGAGGGTGCTGCATTGGCGTTGGGACGCCCCTATTTCGTTCGCGGCGTCGTACAACACGGCGATCAGCGGGGTCGAGAACTCGGATTCCCCACTGCCAACGTGCCGACCCAAGGCATCGCTGCCCCAGCGGATGGGGTGTACGCCGGATGGCTGCGTCGACTTGATACGGCTGAGCTCTATCCGGCTGCGATCAGCGTGGGCACGAACCCGACCTTTGACGGGGTGCGTGGTCGTCGTGTGGAGGGCTACTGCCTCGATCGTGACGACTTAGAACTTTATGACGTCGAGGTCGAGATCTCGTTCGTGTCCCGGATCAGGGGCATGGTGAAGTTCGAAGGCATCGACGCGCTCATCGAGCAGATGCATGACGACGTTGCTAAGACCCGGATCGCTCTGGGAGTTGACTGAGCAGCTGCCTAGCGCTCAGATCAGCGACTTACGCGTCGAGGTTGGCCGCAACGAGTTCGGCGATCGCGTCGACTGCTGATTGGTCATCGCTCTCGACGGTGACCTCATCGCCACATGCGGCGCCCAGGGTCATGATCATCAGCGATGAACTTGCATCGACGGGGTTGCCGCCCGGAGTGCTCAGGGTGACCTCAGCATCGAACTCGTCGGCTGCCTCAGCGATGATGGCGGCCGGGCGGGCGTGCAGCCCAACCGAGGACCCGACGATGACTGTCTTGCTTGGCATTTGTGTCTCCTTATGACTTAGTGCGAATCAATCTTCGTTGTCTAAGCAACGCAAAACTTGTGTTCAGTAGACCAGTTGGCCGACCAGTTGGTGAGTCCCGTCTCGCCAGGTAGCACGCTCACCCCGACAGTTCGCACACATGTGACAACTCAGGGTGGGTTTGCGCGGGCGAGGGGATCGTCGTACCCGGAAGTGAGGCGGCCGCCGAGCCGTAAGCAACTGCTGAGGCGAGCGAGTCGGCGGGTGAAAGGTTGCGCTCGCGGCCGTAGAGATAGCCAAAAAGGCTCGAGTCTCCGGCTCCAACAGTGCTCACCACCGTGACGGGTGGGGGAGTGGCATGCCAGGCGCCTTGCTTGGTCACCAGCACTGCGCCGTTGGCCCCCAGCGTTGCCAGCACTGCGCCAATGCCGCGGTCGACAAGAGCGCGCGCGGCCTTCGCGACGGAAGCCGGGTCGGCTTCTAGAACCTCTGGGTCGGCTCCGGTGAGCGAGGCAAGCTCGGCGCCGTTGGGTTTGATCAGGTCGGGAGCGCTGTGCGGCAAGGCGTCCACGAGAGCTTGAAGTGGTGCATCGCTGGTGTCGACGGCGACCCGCACTGGAGTACGACGCAACGTCACCACCAGTTCGGAGTACCACGACGCAGGGGTTCCAGGAGGCACCGAGCCAGCCAAGACGACCCAGTCATTGCTGGTTGCCCGCTCCGCATGACAGATGACGGCCTCACTGAGCCGCTCGAGCGCGGCCGCGTCAACCACATCTCCGGGGCTATTGAGTTTGGTTGTGGTGCCGTCGGGTTCCACGACGGTCAAGTTGATGCGCACCGATCCCGATGGCAGCACGGCTTCGACGGGGATCTGGTCGGCCATCAGCGAGGTAACGAACGGATCGTCAACGCGTGCGGGGAACACTGCGATGGTCTCAACGCCGGCCGCAACGGCCGCCCGAGAGATGTTGATGCCCTTACCGCCTGCTTGCATGCTGACTGAGTCGAGGCGGTGCACGGCGCCACGAGTCAGTTCAGTCGGCAAGACCGCCGTGCGATCCATGCTGGGGTTCGCGGTAAGGGTGATGATCACGCGACTATGACCTCAATGCCGTGGCGCTCGAGTTCGGCAATCATGCGTGGGGGAGCCGAAGGGTCGGTCACAATCACGTCAACATCGCTAAGTTCGGCAAAGCGCACCGTGAACTCGCGGTCGAACTTCGACGCATCGGCCAACAACACCGTGCGTCGCGCTGACTGGATCAGCGCACGCTTCACCTCAGCCTCGTCGGAGTCAGGGGTCGATAGACCGTGAGTGAGCGAGAGGCCATTGGTGCCAATGAATGCGATGTCGACGCGCACCTGGGCTAGTGCCGCCACGGTTTGTGCGCCAACGGCAGCCTGCGTCACTGGCCGCACTCGGCCGGGGAGCATGTGGAGTTCGATGTTGGGGATCGCCCCGATGCGAAAGGCCACGGGCACCGCGTGGGTGTAGACGCTGATCGAGCGGTCACGGGGCAGCATCCCGGCTAGCCGGGCAGTCGAACTGCCTGCATCGATGATCATCGATGAGATGCGATGCCCCTGCTCCAGAGCTGCCTTAGCGATGCGCTCCTTCACCTCGGAGTTTTCTTCATCGCGATCAGCTAGGACGGTTTCCATCAACGCACTGGCAGGTACGGCGCCACCGTGGACTCGGCGGAGCACTCCAGCGCGCTCGAGCAGGGAAAGGTCGCGCCGAACGGTCTCAGTGGTGACTTGATATTCCTCGGCAAGGTCGAGGACCGACATGCGCCCGCGACGTACAACGAGGTCTGCCATCGCTTTCTGTCGCTCTTCGGCGTACAAGCCAATCCTCCGTGGTTTTTGTTGGTTTTCTGTTGATACCATTTACTTTTAGTTGGTTTTATGTTGGTCTGTCAAGGGTTCTTAGGAGTAGATTTTGAATATGACTGCCGACTCAACCTCGTCTGATGTCTTGCGCGGAACCCCTGTTGTGGGGGGAGTTGTGCTTGCCCCTGTGCTGCGGGTGAGCAGTCAACTTGATCCTGCCGCATTGGCCGCCTATGTCAGCCCGACCGACCCGGAACTCGCGCTAGCTGACTTCGATGTCGCCATCTCAGCGGTCGCGGAGAACTTCAAAGCAAAGGCGCAGCGAGCCCACGGATCGGCAGCTGAAGTCCTCACCGCCAGTGCGGCATTGGCGCTCGACAAGGGGTTGCGAAGCCAAGTTCGAAAGAACCTCAACGCTGAGGTCGGGCTCATCGATTCAGTCGAGGCCGCCATCGAACACTTCGCTTCACTCTTTGCGGCCATGGGCGGATTGATGGCCGAGCGTGTGACCGATCTGCGCGACATCGCCCTGCGCACCAAGGCACAGATCATCGGTGTGCCCGAGCCGGGCATCCCGACCCCCAGCGAGCCGTCGGTGTTGGTAGCCGAGGATCTATCTCCCGCCGATTCGGCCGGTCTAGATCCGGCATTGGTCGTGGCGCTCGTGATCGAAATGGGCGGTGCCACTAGTCACACCGCCATCATTGCCCGCCAACTGGCCATCCCGTGCATCGTGGGCACTGCCGGAGTGCTGGCGATCGCCTCAGGCGCCGTCGTACTCGTTGACGGCGGAGCCGGCACTGTCGAACTCAACCCTGACCCAGCCGATGCCCAACGTCGCGTGGCCGAGTCGGCACGCGCGATGCAGGCACTGGCCGCCTGGACTGGTCCTGCGGTCACTGCTGATGGACATGCGGTGAAGCTGCTGGCGAATGTGGCTGATCCGGAGTCCGCGCAACTGGCAGCTCAGGGGCCAGTTGAAGGGGTGGGCCTCTTCCGCACAGAGCTCTCCTTCCTTAGCTCTAAGGAAGAGCCTAGCGTTGAGGAGCAAGCCGCCCTTTATGCCGGGGTGCTGAAGCCCTTCGCCCCCGATCGATATGTGGTGACTCGCACCCTCGATGCCGGGTCGGACAAGCCGATCGCTTACGCGACGATCCCCAACGAAGAAAACCCCGCTCTCGGTGTGCGCGGCCTGCGGCTGTCTTTCGGCAAGCCCGGGCTGCTAGAGCGGCAACTGGATGCCTTGAAACTGGCCGGTGAGCAGGTTGGTGTGGAGCCCTGGGTGATGGCACCGATGGTTGCCACGGCTGACGAAGCCCGAGACTTTGCTGAGCTTGTGCGTGCTCGGGGCATGAAGCCTGGTGTGATGGTCGAGATCCCAAGCGCCGCGCTCTTGGCCTATCAGCTGCTAGAGCACGTGGACTTCTTATCCATCGGCACCAACGACCTGACGCAGTACACGATGGCTGCGGACCGGATGGCCACCGATCTGGTCCACCTCACAGACCCGTGGCAACCTGCCGTGCTGCACCTGGTGGCCATCACTGCAGCCGCCGGGAAGAACGCCAACAAGCCCGTGGGGGTGTGCGGCGAGGCCGCGGCTGACCCCTTGTTGGCGTGTGTGTTGGTGGGCATGGGCATCACCTCACTGTCGATGGCCTCAGCCTCGGTGCGTGCGGTGGGTGCGCAGATTTCGCAGGTGACCATGCAGCAATGCAGGTACGCCGCAGAGGCGGCTGCCGGAGCCCACACGCCTGCCCAGGCTCGTGAGGCTGCACGGGTGGCTCTGTCGAGCTAGGCGGCTTCAACCTCGACAGGCACACCGTTGAGGGCAGCGTTGCCACTGACGTCAAGGAGTTCGGGGTCGGTCAGGTCGTTAATGCTCACCCCGGCGACTTGTGCGGCGTGGGTTTGCCCGGTGTTGGCATGGCCGTAGCCGTGTGGCAACGAGACGACCCCTGGCATCAGGTCCAAGCTTGATTGCACTTCAACCAAGACTGACCCCACGCGCGATGAGACCCGAACGAGTTGACCATCACGAAGTCCTCGAGCGCTGAGATCCTCCGGATGCATCAGCAGGTGATGGCGTGGCCGCCCTTTGGTGAGTCGAGGGCTGTTGTGCATCCAGGAGTTGCAGTCT
>Ga0073899_10003496_pt1 | contig 13900 bp, 15 predicted proteins | sample KloWWTmetaKNB5Ph_FD_88975 | JGI IMG/M metagenome (GOLD analysis project Ga0073899, IMG submission 88975) | Active sludge microbial communities from Klosterneuburg, Austria, studying microevolution and ecology of nitrifiers - Klosterneuburg... | ecosystem: Engineered > WWTP > Aerobic digester >... | reverse complement strand
CTGAACTCGCGCGCCGGCATCGGCGTCGCCTTGAGCAGCTCGTCGATGCGCTTGGCGACGGCCCAGGCGCTGCGGCTGCGCGACTCGCGCGTCGTGCTGGCGACGCGCGGCGTGATCTGCAGCGATTCGATGCCGTGCAGCGGCCGCCCCGGATCGAGCGCGCCGGGATCGAGGCTGTCGAGCCAGGCCGCGGCCATGCGGCCGCTGGCCAGCGCTTCGGCCAGCGCCAGTTCGTCGAACAACGCCGAATGCGCAATGCTGACCAGCACCTGGTTGGGTTTGCAGTAAGGCAGGAAGCGCTCGCCGATCAGGCCGCGGTAGCGGCTGAAGTACGACAGTTGCACGCAGACGGCGTCGCACTCCTCGAGCAGCTCGCGCAGGCCCAGCGGCTCGACGCGCCAGCGCGCCCAGACGCCGTCGTTGGCGTGCACGGAAGGGTCGTAGCCGACGATGCGCGAGCCGAAGCCCGAGAGGATCTGCACCAGCGAGCGCGCCGAAGGCGCCATGCCCACCAGCCCGACCGTGGCGCCGCCGAGTTCGCGGCCGACCATCAGCCCGTCGGACGACTCGACCGGGATGCGGCGCAGCATCGCCAGCAGCGCGCCGATCATGAACTCGGCCTCGGCCAGCGCCGAGGCCGTCAGGCTGCGCACCACCTCGACGTTGGCGCGCGTGCAGGCCTCGAGGTCGATGTTCTCCGAACCTTCGCTGACGCGGCCGACGGCGCGCAACAGCGGCGCATAGTGCAGCGCCTGGGCGTCGAGCGCGACCGAAGGCGGGATGATCAGCGCGCGCACGTTGAAGAGCGCCTGGCGGAAGGCACGCGGATCGCTCTGCAGGTCAGGGGCGTAGCGCACCGTGTGGCGCTCCACCAGCCACTGCATGACTTCGGTCTCGAGCGGTTCGACGATCAGCAGGTCCATGCGTTGCGCGGGTGGGCGAGGGGCCGGTCGCACGCGACTTGCGTGCCACAATCTTTCCGTTCACCGGATTGTAGGAACATGTTGATCAACAAAGCCGTCTTTCCCGTCGCGGGCCTGGGCACCCGCTTCCTGCCGGCCACCAAGGCGCAGCCCAAGGAAATGCTGCCCGTGGTCGACAAGCCCCTCATCCAGTACGCCGTCGAAGAAGCGTATGCCGCCGGCGTGCGCGAGATGATCTTCGTCACCGGCCGTCACAAACGGCCCATCGAAGACCACTTTGACATGACCTTCGAGCTCGAGGTAGCCCTCGAACAAGCGGGCAAGCAGGAGCTGCTCGACGTCGTGCGCTCGATCAAGCCCGACGACATGGAGTGCATCTACGTACGCCAGGCGCAGGCGCTGGGCCTCGGCCACGCCGTGCTGTGCGCGCGCCGGCTGATCGGCGACGAGCCGTTCGCCGTGCTGCTGGCCGACGACCTGATGGTGGGATCGCCTCCCGTGCTGGCGCAGATGGTCGAGCAGTACGAGGAGTGGCGCGCTTCGATCCTCGCGGTGCAGGAGGTCCCGGCCGAGCACACGCGGCGCTACGGCATCGTCGCCGGAACCCAGGTCAACGACCGCATCGTCGACGTGTCGCGCATCGTCGAGAAGCCGGCCCCGGTCGACGCGCCGTCGCGCCTGGGCGTCGCAGGGCGCTACATCCTGACGCCGGGCGTGCTCGAAGAGATCGCCAGCCAGCCGCGCGGCGTCGGCGGCGAGATCCAGCTCACGGACGGTATCGCGGGCCTGCTGCGCCGCGAGAAGGTGTTCGCCTACCGCTACGAAGGCAAGCGCTACGACTGCGGCAGCAAAGAAGGCTTTCTGGAAGCGAACGTCGAACTGGCACTCGAACACCCGCAACTCGGCCCGGCGTTCCGAGAGTTTCTCGGCCGCATCTGCGCGAGCTGAACCACGCCGGCGCCGCCGGCTTCAGCGGCGGCGCAGCAGATGCACGAACTCGTCGCCGAAGGTGTTCTGCTCGACGAGCTCGTTGCCCGTCTGGCGCGCGAAGGCCTGGAAGTCGCGCAGCGAGCCGGGGTCGGTCGCGACGACACGCAGCGTCTCGCCGCTGCGCAACTCGGCCAGCGCCTTCTTCGCCTTCAGGATGGGCAGCGGGCAGTTCAGGCCGCGGGTGTCGAGTTCTTTGGTGGCTTCCATCGTGGGGTTCCCTCGCGAGCTTCATTCTAGGCCCGCGACGACCACTCCATCCACTGAGGTTCGATGCCGCGGCTGCGCAGCCAGTCGGCCAGGGCGCGGCCAGTGCCGGCCGGCCAGCAGCGCACGGCCTCGGGGCGGAACAGCTTGTACTCCGCCAGTTCGGGCGACAGCGTGATCTCGCCGGCGGCCTGGGCGTGATAGGCGACGATGACCTGGTTCATGCGCTGGAAGTCGTAGACGCCGATCAGCTTCAACGCCGAGACGGCGAGCGAAGTCTCCTCGGCCACCTCGCGCGCGATGCCCTGCTCGGGCGTCTCGCCCGCCTCCATGAAGCCGGTGATCAGGCCGAACATCCGGCCCTGCCACGCGGCGTTGCGCGCCAGCAGGACGGCGCCGTCGCGGTCGGTCAGCTCGATCACGGCGGCGAGCACCGGCGTCGGGTTGTTCCAGTGGGTCCAGCCGCAGGCCGCGCAGCGCAGCCGCGTCTTCGGGCCGCCGTCTTCGGCGGCGGCGAGCGGCTGCAGCGGCGTCGCGCAGCGCGGGCAGTAGCGAAAAGCTTCTTCCGTCATCCGACCCCCACGGCCCTGCGGGCCGGCCCCCCGAAGGGGTGCGAGCGCCTTCGGAGCGGCCGTGCGGCGCTCACGCCGGAAACACGCCCGTCGACAGGTAGCGGTCGCCGCGGTCGCAGACGACGAACACGATCGTCGCCCGCTCGACCTGCGCCGCGATCTGCAGCGCGACCCACAGCGCGCCGGCCGCCGAGATGCCGCCGAACAGGCCCTCCTCGCGCGCGAGGCGGCGCGCCATCTCCTCGGCGTCGGCCTGCGTCACCGAGACCGTCTCGTCGACGCAGCTCGGGTCGTAGATCTTGGGCAGGTATTCGAGCGGCCACTTGCGGATGCCCGGGATGCGCGAGCCCTCGGCCGGCTGCGCGCCGACGATGCGCACCTGCGGGTTGCGCTCCTTCAGGTAGCGCGACACGCCGGTGATCGTGCCGGTCGTGCCCATCGCGCTGACGAAGTGCGTGATGCGCCCGCCGGTGTCGCGCCAGATCTCGGGGCCCGTCGTCTCGTAGTGGATGCGCGGGTTGTCGGCGTTGGCGAACTGGTCGAGCACGCTGCCCTTGCCCTGCGCCTGCATCTGCAGCGCGAGGTCGCGCGCGTATTCCATGCCGCCCGAGCGCGGCGTCAGGATCAGCTCGGCGCCATAGGCCTTCATCGTCTGGGCGCGCTCGACCGACAGGTCCTCCGGCATGATCAGCACCATGCGGTAGCCGCGGATCGCCGCGGCCATCGCCAGCGCGATGCCGGTGTTGCCCGAAGTGGCCTCGATCAGCGTGTCGCCCGGGCGGATGTCGCCGCGCTCCTCGGCGCGGCGGATCATGCTGATCGCCGGGCGGTCCTTCACCGATCCGGCCGGGTTGTTGCCTTCGAGCTTGCCGAGGATCACGTTGCCGCGGCGCTCGTTGTCGGCGCCGGGCACGCGCAGCAGTCGCACCAGCGGCGTCTCGCCGATGGTGTCTTCGAGGGTCTTGTAGCGCGGCTCCATCCGGGTCTCCTTGCGTGCATTGTCGCAGCGCCGCGCAGGGCCCGCATGCGATACTGCGCCCCGTCTGCGCGCAACACAGAGTCCCCCGGCCCGGGTGGCGAAATCGGTAGACGCAGGGGACTCAAAATCCCCCGCCGCGAGGCGTGCCGGTTCGAGTCCGGCCCCGGGCACCAGTGCTGCGTCTACGACCCGAACAAGTCCTGCCACTGGCTGGCCGTTCCGCGCGACCGCGCCAGCAGCGGCCGCGCCGCGGCGTCGATCTCGGCCTCGGCGTGCAACGCGCGGCAGCAGAAGAAGAACTCGCTCGAACCGTCGGCGTGCCGCCAGATCGCCAGCCGGTATTCGCACTCGTCCTGCGGGACTTTGGTCTCTCCCGGCGCGTCGACAGTGACGCTGCTGCGGCCGTCGCGAGCCCAGTGCGGCACTTCCATGCCGTGCCGGCATCCCCCGATGAACTTCATGATCCACCCCTCGCTCGTGGTGAACGCCCGGCGCAGGCCGGGCGGGCTCACTTCAGCAGCGCGCACCCACCAGCGCACGCGCGAATCGCCCCAGTCGAGCGACGCGACGCCGGCGCGCGCACAGCCCGCTGTTGCTACCCCCAGCAGCAACAGGGAGGATCGCGCAGCCGCGCAGTCGACGAGTCCGCATCTTCCGCTCCCATCCCCTCGCCATGCCGCCTTGTACACTGCCCTCGCTTCGTTCGCCCCGGACTGCCGCCCCATGCCCCCGATGCCCCCCGTCACCCAGGCGCTGCTGCTGCTCAACGCCGCCGTGTTCGCGCTGCAGGCCCTGCTCGGATTCTGGCTCGAACGCATCTTCGCGCTGTGGCCGCTGTCGGGCGGGTTCCTGCCATGGCAGGTGGTGAGCTATGCCTTCCTGCACGGCAGCATCGGGCATCTGTTCTTCAACATGCTGGGCTTGTGGATGTTCGGCGCCGAGCTGGAGCGCATCTGGGGTCAGAAGCGCTTCCTGCAGTTCTACTTCGCCAGCGTGCTGGCGGCGGCGGCGACGCAGCTCGTGTTCGCCGCGTTCGTAGGTTCGCCCTACCCGACCGTCGGCGCTTCGGGCGGGCTGTTCGGCCTGCTGCTGGCGTTCGGGATGATGTTCCCGAACCGGACCATCATGCCGCTGTTTCCGCCGATCCCGATGAAGGCCAAGGTGTTCGTCGCGATCTACGGTGGGCTCGAGCTGCTGTTCGGCGTGACGGGCACGCAGTCGGGCGTGGCGCACTTCGCGCACCTGGGCGGCATGTTCGGCGGCTTCCTGATGCTGCGCTGGTGGCGCGGTCAGGCGCCGTTCGGCCGCCGGCGCTGACCGCGTCGCCGTCAGTGCCATTGCCGCCTCGCGGCGGCTGCGCTAGGCTGGGGGCAACTGCCTCGCCGGCACCATGAACCCCCTGCCTCAGGCCCTGTGCACGCCGCTGCGCCGGCTGCTGGCCGGGTTGTTGTGTCTCGCTGCATTGCAGGCCACGGCCCAGGCCGACTCCGGCGCGGCGACTCCACCGTCTATCGAAGCGCAGGCGCGTGCGCTCAGTCGCGCCAATGCCGCCGTGGTCGGCGTGCGAGCCACCGCCGTCGAAGGCGCCCGCTCGGCACGCACGCTGGGCATGCGGCGCAGCGGCTCGGGCGTCGTGATCGGCGACGACGGTCTGGTGCTGACGATCGGCTACCTGATCCTCGAGGCTGAGCAGGTCGAGCTGCTGCAGGAAGGCGCGCGCGTCGTGCCGGCGCGCGTCGTCGCCTACGACGTGGCGACAGGCTTCGGCCTCGTGCAGGCGCTGGCGCCGCTGAAGCTGCCGAGCGCCGCGCTCGGCCGCGCCGAGACGATCGCCGACGGCGAACCGCTGATGATCGCCAGCGGCGGCGACGACGGCGACGTGAGCATCGCGCAGCTCGTCTCGCGCCGTGCTTTCTCGGGCAACTGGGAATACCACATCGACGGCGCGCTGTTCACCGCGCCGCCGCGCATCGACCACAGCGGCGCCGGCCTGTTCAACGGCCGCGGCGAGCTGGTCGGCATCGGCTCGCTGGTCGTCGCCGACGCGCGCGGTGGCGGCACGGCGCGCAACCCGGGCAACATGTTCGTGCCGATCGATCTGCTGACGCCGATCCTCGCCGAGCTGCGCGAGCGCGGCAGCTCGCGCGCCAGCCAGCGCGCCTGGCTCGGCGTCAACTGCGTCGAGATCGAGGGCGACGTGCGCATCGTGCGCGTCAACGAGGACAGCCCGGCCGACGTGGCCGGCCTCACCGTCGGCGACCGCATCCTGCGCATCGACGACACGCCGGTCGCGAGCCTCGAGGCGCTGTGGAAGGCGCTGTGGCGCGGCAGCGCCGAGCGCGAAGTCACGGTCGAGATCCGCCGCGGCGCGGGCCAGCAGACGCTCAAGCTGCAGTCGGTCGACCGCATGAAGACGCTGCGGCGCGCGCAGGGAATCTGAGCTTTCAGCCGCGCAGCCCGTCGGCCACCGTCGGGTAGCGCAGCTTCAGCCGCAACTCGCGCTTGAGCCGCGCGTTGTCGAGCCGCCGCGACTCCGACATGAAGCTTAGCTGCAGCGGCGACAGCACGGCCGCCGCGTCGGCGCGCGCGATGCGCGGCGGGCGCGGCAGGCCGGCAATGTCGGCCGCGAGGTCGAAGTAGTCGCCCATCTTCAGCTCGGTGTCGTCGCTCGCGTGCACGATGCGCTGCGGCCGGCCGCGGTGCAGCGCGGCGACGCAGGCGCGCGCCAGGTCGTCGGCGTGGATGTGGTTGGTGTAGACGTCGTCTTCGGCCGCCAGCACCGGGGTGCCGCGCGCGAGCCGCTCGCGCGGGTGGCCGCCTTCTCGGTCGGCCGCATAGATGCCGGGGACGCGCAGCACGCTGACCGTGGCGCCGAACGCGCGCCCGTACCAGCGCAGCCGCCGCTCGGCATCGACACGACGGCGTGCGCGGTCGGTCGCCGGGTGCGGCGCGCGCGTCTCGTCGAAGCGCGCGCCGCCGCAGTCGCCGTACACGCCCGTCGTGCTGACGTAGACGATGCGCCTCACGCGGCCTTGCCGTGCCAGCGCCTGCAGCAGATGCGCGGTGCGCGGATCGCCCGCACCCGCGGCCGGCGGCGGCGCCAGGTGCAGCACGGCATCGGCCAGGCCGGCGAGGCGCTGCAGCGTGGCCGGCGCGTCGAGATCGCCGACCAGCGGCTGCACGCCTGCGCGGCGCAGCGCATTGCGCCGCGCAGGCTGCGGCGCCAGCGCGAGCAGGCGCCAGCGGTCGGCGAGCAGCTTCGCGACGCGCAGGCCGACGTCGCCGCAGCCGGCGATCAGCAGCACGGGCCGCCGTTGCGCGGCGCCCGGCCAGGGAGCGGGGTTGAACACGGGAGCAGGGGGCAAGGCCGTTGCGGGACAATGGCGGCCGAGTTTAAGACGCGCCCTCGCCTTCCATGACCTTCACCGTCACCGTGCAGCCTGCGGGCCGCAGCTTCACCGTCGAGAACGATGAGCTCATCCTCGCCGCCGCGATCCGCCAGGGCGTCGGCCTGCCCTACGGCTGCCGCGACGGCGCGTGCGGCTCGTGCAAGTGCCGCCTGCTCGAAGGCCGCGTGGTCCACGGCGCGCACCAGGCCAAGGCGCTCAGCCCGCAGGAAGAAGAAGCCGGCTACACGCTGACCTGCCGCGCCGCGCCCCAGAGCGACGTCGTCATCGAGGCGCGCACCGTGCCGGGCGCCGGCGAGCACCCGGTGCGCCGCATGCCGTGCCGCGTGTCGACGATCACGCGCGCCGCGCCCGACGTCGCCGTGCTGCAGCTGCAGCTGCCGGCCAACGACCGCCTGCTCTATCGCGCCGGGCAGTACATCGAGTTCATCCTCAAGGACCAGTCGCGGCGCAGCTACTCGATCGCCAGCGCGCCGCACACGCAGGAGCAGACACCCGGCATCGAGCTGCACGTGCGCCACATGCCCGGCGGCAAGTTCACCGACCACGTGTTCGGCGCGATGAAGGAAAAGGAGATCCTGCGCATGGAAGGGCCGTTCGGCAGCTTCTTCCTGCGCGAGGACGCCGCCAAGCCCATCGTGCTGCTGGCCAGCGGCACCGGCTTCGCGCCGATCAAGGCCATCGTCGAACACATGCGCCACGCCGGCGACACGCGGCCCGCCACGCTCTACTGGGGCTGCCGCACGCGCGCCGACCTGTACCAGCACGACTGGTGCGAGCGCGCCGCCGCCGCGATGCCGAACCTGAAGTACGTGCCCGTGCTGTCGGAAGCGCAGCCCGAGGAGGCCTGGACCGGCCGCACCGGCTTCGTCCACCAGGCCGTGCTCGCCGACTTCGACGACCTGTCGGGCCATCAGGTCTACGCGTGCGGCGCGCCGGTGATGGTCGACGCAGCGCAGCGCGACTTCGTCGCGCTGCGCGCGCTGCCGCCGGAGGAGTTCTACGCGGATGCGTTCACGAGCGAGGCGGACAAGCACGGGGCCGAGGTGGGCGCATGAAGCGACGCGGCTTCATCGGCGCCGTCGCGCTGGCGGCCGCGGCACCCGCCTTCGCCCAGCAGCCGCGCCCGATCCGCCTCGTCGTCCCCTACCCGCCCGGCGGCCCGCTCGACATCGTGGCGCGCGCGCTGGCCGAGAAGGTGAAGGGCACGCTGGGAACCGTCGTCGTCGAGAACCGGCCGGGGGCCGGCGGCAACCTCGGCGCCGACGCGATCGCGAAGGCCGCGCCCGACGGCCACGCCATCGTGATGGGCGCGGTGGCGACGCATGCGATCAACCCGTGGCTGTATGCCAAGCTGCCCTACGACCCGATCCGCGACTTCACGCCGATCACGCTCGTCGCGCAGGTGCCCAACGTGCTCGTGATGAACGCCGAGACGGCGCAGCGCCTGGGCATCGCGAGCGTGGCCGACCTGGTCGCCTACGCGAAGAAGAACCCGGCCAAGCTGAACTACGGCTCCGGTGGCAACGGCAGCGCGGGGCACCTCGCCGGCGAGATGTTCAAGGCGCAGGCGGGTGTGTTCATGGTGCACATTCCGTACGCCGGCGCGAACCCGGCGCAGCTCGCGCTCCTCGGCGGCCAGGTCGACCTGAACTTCGACAACCTCGCCGCGGCGTCGGCCAACATCAAGGCCGGCAAGCTGCGCGCGATCGCCGTGACGACGCTGCGCCGCTCGAGCGCGATGCCCGAGCTGCCGGCGATCGCCGAATCGGGCCGCACGCTCGGCCTCGGCAGCTTCGACGTCAACACCTGGTTCGGCCTGTTCGGCCCGGCCGGGCTGCCGGCCGCCACGCTGCAGCGCCTGAACCGCGCCTTCGTCGATGCGCTCAATGCGCCCGACGTGAAGGCGCGCCTGGGCGGACTGCTGGCCGAGCCGTCGCCGACGACGCCCGAGCAGTTCGCTGCGTTCGTCAAGGCCGAACTGGCGAAGTACGAGCGGGTGGTGAAGGCGAGCGGCGCGAAGATCGAGTAGCAGCGCCGGGGCTGTTCAGTCCCGCTCCGGCACCGTCTCGGCCGACGTGCCGATCACCCACGCGACGCCCAGGCCGGCCATCCATGCGCGGTCGCTGCGCACGAGCGGGCTGGCGGCGAACGCGGCGCCGCGCAGGCTGTCGTGGCGCACGAAGGCGCCGACCCACATGCGCTCGTAGCGGCGCGACGCCGTCGCCATCGCGTGCCAGCCGCCGTAGCCGCCGGGTGCGGCATAGGCCGGGCGCTGCGCCGTTGCATGGATCGCATCGACGCCGTAGTAGTGCCCGTGGTAGCGCCGGTTGCCGAACACGGGGCCGGCCTGGAGGCCGACATTCCAGCCGCCGGCCACGCCGCTGCGCAGCCACTGCAGGTGCGGCGTGAACGTGGCGCCGATGATGCGCGGCGATCTCTCGACGCTGATCACGCTGCGCGCCGGCACGCGCAGCTCGAGCCGCGTGCGCGCATCGGCCGAGCGCCAAAGCGTCACGCGCGCCGCCGGGCCCAGCTCCGCCGTCGCCGGCAGCTCGGGCATGCCGCTGCGCGCGGCGTTGCCGCTGCGCACCGGCACCGTGCCGTGCAGGCTGATGTCCAACTCGAACCTCTCGCTGTCGAACAGCAAAGCGCGCGCGCCGTCGCGGTCGGCGCGCAACACGCGGCCGCGATAGACGACATAGGGCAACGGCAGCAGCCAGGCGCTGGTTTCGTCGGAGCCGCGGTAGTCGGGGGCATGCAGCGCGGCGATGCCCAGGCCCAGTTCCCACAGTGGCTTGTGCGATGCAGCGTCGGCGCGCGGTGCCGAGCCCGCAGCGTCGGCGGCGCGCACGCCGGCAGCGGCGCACAGCGCAACGACAACCGCGACGACGGCGGCGGCGCGGCCCGCACGCCAACGCATCACGCAGCCCTTCACTCGCCGAGGTAGGCCGCGCGCACGCGCGGATCGTCGAGCAGCGCGCGCGCTTCGCCGCTCATCGTGACCTCGCCCGAGTCCATCACGTAGCCGCGCGTCGCCAGGCCGAGCGCGCGGCTCGCGTTCTGCTCGACGAGCAGCACCGTCGTGCCGCGGCGGTGGATGTCGTCGACGACTTCGAACACCTTGTCGACCATGATCGGCGACAGGCCCATCGAAGGCTCGTCCATCAGCAGCAGCTTCGGCCGCGCCATCAGGCCGCGGCCCATCGCGAGCATCTGCTGCTCGCCTCCGCTCATCGTGCCGGCGAGCTGGTGGCGGCGCTCCTTCAGGCGCGGGAACAGCGCGAACACGCGCTCGATGTCTTCGACGATCTCGCGCGCATCGCCGCGCACGAAGGCGCCCATCTGCAGGTTCTCGGTGATCGTCATGCGCGTGAAGGTGCCGCGCCCCTCGGGCACCATCACCAGGCCTTGGCGCACCAGCTCCCACGCGCCCTGGCCGCGGATGCTGCGGCCGAGGTAGCGGATCTCGCCGTCGGCCGCCGGCTGCACGCCGGTCAGCGCCTTCAGCGTCGTCGTCTTGCCGGCGCCGTTGGCGCCGATCAGGCTGACCAGCTCGCCCTCGCGCACGTCGAACGAGATGCCCTTGACGGCCTGGATGCCGCCGTAGGCGACCTTCAGGTTGCGGACTTCGAGCAGCGCCTCGGCCATCGCGATACCGTCAGTGCGCCGCCGCGCTCGCGCCGAGATAGGCCTCGATCACCTTCGGGTCGCGCTGCACCTCGGCGGGCGCGCCCTCGGCGATCGCCTTGCCGTAGTCGAGCACGGTGACACGGTCGCACAGCCCCATCACGAGCTTCACGTCATGCTCGATCAGCAGGATGGTGCGGCCGTCGTTGCGGATGCGGTCGATCAGCTCGCGCAGCACGACCTTCTCGGTCGCGTTCATGCCGGCGGCCGGCTCGTCGAGCGCGACGAGCTTGGGCTCGGTGGCGAGCGCGCGCGCGATCTCGAGGCGGCGCTGATCGCCGTAGCTCAGCGTGCGAGCCTTGTAGTCGGCGTAGCGCGCGACGCCGACGTAATCGAGCAGTTCGCGCGCGCGGCTCGCGATCGCTGCCTCCTCGGCCTTGAAGCCCGCGGTGCGGAGCATCGCGCCGACGAGGCCCGAGCGCGTGCGGACGTGGCGACCGACCATCACGTTCTCGAGCGCCGTCATGTCGGGAAACAGGCGGATGTTCTGGAACGTGCGTGCGATGCCGGCCTTGGCGACCTCGTGCACTGCGCTCGGCTCGTAGGGCCGGCCACCGAGCTCGAAGCGGCCGGCGTCGGGCGTGTACAGGCCCGTGATGACGTTGAAGAACGTTGTCTTGCCAGCGCCGTTGGGTCCGATCAGGCCGTAGACCTGCCCCTGACGGATCGTGATGCCGACGTCGGAGAGCGCCTGCACGCCGCCGAAGCGCTTCGACGCGCCGCTGACCTGCAGCACGACGTCGTTCACCCGGGTACTCCATCAGGACCACCGGCGGCATGGCAGCAAGGGATCGGCGGTAAGTGGAGCATCGCGTTGCGCGGTCGACAGCCCGTCGAACGCGTCGGCATTGTATCGATCGGTCACCCGTCGGCCGCGGCAACGGCCACGGGCGGCTGCGAAGCGAGCCGCAGCGCGGCGCCGATCGCCTCGAGCGTGGGAACGCGCGTCACGCCGTCCAGCGCGAACCGGCGCAAGGCAGGCGCCGAACCGCCGACCCACAACGCGATGCGGACCGGCAGGAGGCGCCGCAACTGTTCGATCGAGCCGATCGCTGCGCTGCGCTTCTGACAGCCGCTGATGCTCAGCGCGACGATGTCCGCGCGGCAGTCGGCCGCCGCCGCGACGATGTCGTCCAGCGGCACCTGGACCCCTAACGACAGGCAGGTGCAGCCCTCCAGCGCAAGCATGGCCTGCGCCATCAGCAAGCCGAGCCCGTGCGGCTCGCCGGGCGTCGTGGCGAGCAGCACGCGCGCGCCGCCGGGCTGGGACAGCAGTCCGCCCAGCTTGCCGCGCAGCACCGTTTCGACGCACTCGGTGAACAGGTGCTCCTCGTAGATGCGCAGTTCACCGCGCATCCAGGCCTCGCCCACGAATCGCGTCAATGGGGCCACTATGTCCAGGACAACAGAACGCAGTCCGAGCCGCCCCTCCGCCAGCGCGAGACGTTCGCGCAGCGCCCCCGCCTCGTTGCCGCGCAGCAGGGCAAGCCAGTCGCGAAGCTCGTCCGCAGGCGGCGCGTCGCGAACCGACGAATCGTCCCCGGCCAACCCTCGCAGCTCGCCCATCGGCCGCGACACGAGCCCTCCGGGACGGTAGCCCGCATCCAGCAGGCGCTTGACGACACGCAGCTTGTCGACCTGTGCCGCGGTATAGGAACGTTCGCCGAAGGCGTCACGCCGCGGGCGCGGAAAACCGTACCGGCGTTCCCACACGCGCAGCGTGTCCTTGCTGAGGCCGGTGTCGCGCTCGACATCGGCAATCGACCAGATGATCGTCACGATAGAAATTTTTGTCCAGGACAATTATTGAACGGTTCGCGGTTCTCGTCTAGCATTCGCCCAGGTCGCCATTTGTCCTGGACAACAGACGGCCACACGCCTGCGGGGACATCCCTCGCGAGCGCAGTCCACCACCTCGAGGAAACCGCACATGAAGACATCGCTGATAGCCACCGCACTGGCCTTCGCCGCCGCAACCACCCACGCCGCAGACATCGTCGATACCGCGGTGTCGGCAGGCAGCTTCCAGACCCTGGTCACCGCCATCAAGCAGGCCGGGCTGGTCGACACGCTCAAGGGCACCGGCCCGTTCACGGTGTTCGCTCCGACCGACGAGGCCTTCGCGAAGGTGCCGAAGGACCAGCTCGACGCGCTGCTCAAGGACAAGGCCAAGCTGACCCAGGTGCTGACCTATCACGTGGTACCGGGCAAGGTCATGGCCAAGGACGTCAAGGCCGGCAAGGTGCCTACGGTCCAGGGCGGGTCACTGACCGTGGCGACGAAGTCGGGCGTTTCGGTCGACATGGCGAAGGTCGTCAAGGCCGACGTCGTCGCCGACAACGGCGTGATTCACGTCATCGATCGCGTGCTGATGCCCAACTGAAGCGGTCGCGGCCCGCCCCGCCGCAGCAAGGCCGGGCCGGGCCGCGCTGCCGCCTCAGCGCGGCGGCGGCCCGACGGGCTGCGGCGCGGCCTTGCCGTGCTCGGGCGAAGGCCACAGGCCGCGCGGCCGCGCCAGCATGACGGCGATCATCGCCAGCGCGATCAGCAGCTGGCGCAGGATGGCGGCGTCGAGCCGGCCGTCGGTCATGCGCTGCAGGTCGCCGGCAAGGTGGCGCAGCACTTCGGGCAGCGAGGCGAGCAGCAGCGCGCCGACGATCACGCCCGGAATGTGGCCGATGCCACCGAGCACGACCATCGCGACGACCATGATCGACTCGTGCAGCACGAACGACTCGGGCGAGATGAAGCCCTGGAACGACGCGAACAGCACGCCCGACACGCCGCCGAACGTGGCGCCCATGCCGAAGGCGAGCAGCTTCATGTTGCGCGTGTTGATGCCCATCGCCTTCGCGGCGACCTCGTCCTCGCGGATCGCCATCCAGGCGCGGCCGATGCGCGAGCGCTCGAGCCGATAGCACAGCACGACGCTGAAGACGACGAGCGCGAGCAGGAAGTAGTAGTAGAGCGTGACCGAGGGCAGCTCGAAGCCCCACAGCTCCGTCGTGCGGCCGAGATTCAGGCCGAAAACGCGCAGCGAGTCGATCTGCTGCACGCCCTTCGGCCCGTTCGTGATGTTGACCGGCGCGTCGAGGTTGTTGAGGAACACACGGATGATCTCGCCGAAGCCGAGCG
>Ga0073899_10003492_pt1 | contig 13908 bp, 8 predicted proteins | sample KloWWTmetaKNB5Ph_FD_88975 | JGI IMG/M metagenome (GOLD analysis project Ga0073899, IMG submission 88975) | Active sludge microbial communities from Klosterneuburg, Austria, studying microevolution and ecology of nitrifiers - Klosterneuburg... | ecosystem: Engineered > WWTP > Aerobic digester >... | reverse complement strand
CCATGTACAAAAATCATTGAAGTCGTTTATCACGGGAGCGTCCTCTGGTGTGTTTGGTTTCTTTCAGCAGAAACTCCAATATCACGCTTGAGGACGTTTTGTCAACTAGCATAAGACCCTATTCAAACTTCAGCATGTCTGAAAACGGCGCGATCATCGAATACCGGGGTCAGAAGGTTAATTTCGGCGCTGATGTGGTAACACAAAAATCGGTTGATTTTATTAATTCAGCGCGAAACGATCCGTTCTTCCTCTTTATCGGTTATTACAACCCGCATTCGCCTTATATGGCTGCGCCACGCCATGCCGAAACTTTCCGCTCAGGCACAGGCTGGGATTGGTTCCAGTATCGCCCGCCAAATTTCAACGAGGAGGATATTCGTGATAAGCCTGATTACCTGAACGACATCTCGCCTCTTTCCCTGGGGGAACTGGATGCGGCGCACAAGCGGATCCTACGCTCGCTTCTCTCCGTGGACGATGGGGTCGCATCTGTGTTGAACGCGTTGAATAAAACGGGATTGAAGGAAAAGACAATCGTCGTGTTTTTCTCCGATAACGGGGCGACCATCGGCGATCATCGTTTTGGGGTTTCGAAGAATTGCGTATACGAGGCTTGTGTGAAGATTCCCTTCGTGGTGTACGCGCCAGCCTTCTTTGAAGCGCGAAGCGAAGACCGTCTCATCGCCAATATTGATCTCGCCCCCACATTCATTGATATTGCCGGAGGCTCCATCCCTGAAAGCATTGACGGCTTGAGCCTGTTTCCGTTGTTCAAGAACGAGCCAGTTACATGGCGCGAGGATATTCTGCTCGAGCATTGGCCCACCGAAGAAGGCGTTGGTTCGATGATCCCCGAGTTTTATTCGGCGCGAACGATGGAATGGAAATATGTTGAGTATGTCACGGGGGAGAAGGAATTATATGACCTTGTGAACGATCCGTATGAATTGGTAAACCTCGCGGGGAAAAGGGAGTATCGAGATATAGAAAATGAATTGGTAATGAGACTGAAAGAGTTGAAAGATGAATAAATTGTTGATGTAGTCAAGGCGCGTTGGTGTGACGAGGCGCGTCCCAGCCTGCGACACAACCCGTTTGAAAGATCATGTCTTCGGGCATGGGCTGGTCGTTTTCGTATAATTTCCCTGCGGGGTATTCTGCTCTCAGCGAGTATGCAATTTGCGGACCAGTCGTATCGGATGTAATGGTCAGCAAATAGAATTTGCCGAGCGATTCCCAATCGGGGTCAAAGTGAAGCGTGAACCAATCTCCATTGGGGAACTCTGTGTTGCCCACAGTTTCTTGAATAATCTCATGCCCTTGATCAACATCTTGCAAAATAAATGTTGTTGCTCCAGATGGATTCGCTTTGCTGGCGTTCACCCAAACGCGGACTTCGCTCGCGCCGTTACATTCCAAAACAATTTCTTGTTTGATAGTCAGTTGAGTGGAAACGGGATTTGAATATTGTTCATCGGGCGCCCAGTTTTTGTAGTTGGGTTGATAACACAACCCCGCTTGATAAAATTGCGATCCGCAGTTTACGTGATAGGAGAGATACATCCCTGTTGTGTAAAAGAGGAGACTCAAAACGGAAAGGATGACGGGAAACGCGCTGGGGACGCGAATCCGTTTGAGGATGGGCAACCCAGCCAGCCCGACGAAAAGAAGCGGCATGACCGTCGTGAAGTAACGTCCTTGCACGCCTTCGATGGATTTGAATCCCACTGGGTTGAAGGTGATATACATCAGAATGTATGTGCCGATGTACGATGCGATGAAGACAAATAACAATCCGAATCGTGTTCTAGTTGGAACTGAATCGTTGTTGATGAATAAGGCGACGATCAACGCGGCGGCGAAAATATAAAACGTCCATGCGGGGACGGGCCAGTAGGCAAAACCGTAGATGGCGACCCAATCGAGAAGATAACTGAACCATCTGCCGCGAATCGTTTGCGTGAGGATGGATAGGAATTCGGGGATGTTGTTGAAGATGAACGATACTTGCCCTGCGGGGTTCGTCCCTTCGGGCGCGGTGTGAAGTTGTGAATAGGCAAGTAGATTCCAGCCAACGACTTCGATTGCGAAAAGCGCGGCGGTCGTTGCGAGCAGGAGCAGATAGCCGAATCGCATGTTGAAGCGCGAGGGACGAATGATCAAAAATGGAAGAAGCGCAAGTGGCACGATGTTAACTTTCCCCAAAAACAAAATGAAAAATAAAAGCGCCAGCCAAGCCCACTCTTTCCAACGAATTTCTTTTTGATTCGCGATTGCGATCGCGCCGCCGATGAAGAGGAACGCGATGCCGTTCGAGATCGCGTCCGCGCTGATGGTGGAGGCTTGCAAAATGGCGACGGGCGATGCGGCGAGGATGGCGAGAATCCATTTGCCGAACGGAATGAATCGCACTGCCAACCAAGCGAGCAATGTGTAACTGATGAGTCCGATCAAGCGAATTAGATAATAAACAGGCAGGGCGGGCAGTCTTTCGCTTCGTCCGAAAAACCGCATGACCAGCGCTTGCGGCAATAACAACGGAGGCGAATAGACCGAGCGCGTCTCGACCGTGCCGTAGACATAATCGTACGCGTCCATCGGCAGGCTCCCGTATTTTTTCCACAGCCCCGGCTCCACCGCCCGGACGATGAATTGCCTGCGATACGAAAGTTCCCAATAGACGGCGGGAAACGGCGCCTTCTCCTCGTTCGGCAAAAATGTGTAATCAGACATTTGCCACACGCGCATGAGATGCGTCTCTTCATCGTAGCCCGCGCTGATGGGAAGTAAAAAACAAACGGCAACGCCGAAGATCAGGAGGACAGCCAGCAGATAAATTTCCGCGCTGTGCAGGCGTTTGTTTTCAAGGAAAAGGTTTCTTATTCGTTCTTTCAATGCGATAGCCTTTGTAACTTGATGCCGTGAATCTTCCGACTCGTGAATATAATTGTACCTTATGCAAAATAACGTCTTTTAGGTATACAATGAGAATTACAGGAGAAATCCTCCATGCCCAACTCCGACTCAAAAACCTACATCGTTAACGACCAGCCGACCGAAAGGGACGCGCTCGACTTCACGCCCTACGTCGAAACCCTGGCGGACATCATCCAGACGGGCAACACGCCGTTGACCATCGGCGTGTTCGGCACGTGGGGATCGGGGAAGACCTCGCTGATGAAAATGGTGCAGAAACAATTGCCTGATGATTTCACTGTCGCATGGTTCGACGCGTGGAAATACGATAAAGAAGAAACGCTCTGGCGCGCGTTCCTGTTGAACGTGTTGTTTGCCGTTGAGAAGAAAAGCGGAGAGACCGAAGAACTCAAGACCCTCAAAACCATGTTGTATCGCGGACTGGAATTCGAGAAAACGGGCGGCGTGACGATTGACCTCGCCAAACTCGGCGCGAAGGTTGCCGAGGGCGCGATTCAAATTGGATTGTCGTTCATCCCTCCGCTGGCGACTTTGGCAGACATGGCGAAGGAATTGCAAAAATCTGGCAAGGGTAGTATTGAGGGCGGGTTTGAAAGCGCGATTCAACGCGAGCGGACAAAGATTTATGTGGAGCAAGTTCGTTCGTTGGAACAGTTTCAAGAGAAGTTTGCAACCCTCATCAAATCCTATATTTCCCCGCACCGACTGGTTGTTTTTGTGGACGATCTCGACCGCTGTTTACCCGAGAAAGCGATTCAGGTGTTGGAGGCGATCAAATTATTCCTCGACGTGCAGGATTGCGTGTTTGTTCTCGGCATTGACCAGGATGTGATCGCGCGCGGCATCGAGATGAAGTACAAAGATGTGAAGGATAAAAAAGACGCGGAAGGCAAGCCGCAGTTCACCATCGAAGGCATCAAGTATCTGGAGAAAATCATTCAATTGCCCTTCCAGATCCCGCCTGTGATTCAAGATGACATGGGCAAATTCGTGGAAGGACTGAGCGGCGAATGGGCTCACGAGGATTGCCACAAAGTCTTCGCCGAGGGACTGGGCGATAATCCGCGCAATATCAAGCGCACGGTGAATACGTTCCTCATGCTCTCGAAACTGGCGGAGAAACGCAAAGAGAAATTGAAAGAATCGGTCAAGCCGATTCGTTTGGCAAAGGTGGTTGCGATTCAAGCCGCTCATCCCGACCTGTTCAATTTACTGTTGAAAGAAGAGCCGCGCTATTTGCGCGAGCTGGAGGAGTATTACATCGCTGAATCCTCGCAGGAAAGAAAGATGGAAAAAGGCGAGGTTGGCGCAGAATCCCCCTCTCCCCTTGGGAGAGGGCAGGGTGAGGGAAAGATCGAACCGCCGCCCGCGCTCGCTCCTTTTCTTTCACAACGCGGCATTGCCGCGGTGCGGAGAATCTTGACGATGAAACATAAGCCCGAAACAAAGGACGCCAACTTCGCAGGCTTGCCGACTGACGAGTTAAAACTGTATTTCACCCTCACACGTAGCGCCGAAGCCCCGCAAGCCGCGCCGCCCGCCGAAGCCGCGCGTTTGGTGTTCGAGCCGCAGATGGTGCGAATCCCCGCTGGAAAATTTTTGATGGGAACGACAGAAGAACAAGCCGCGCAGGTAGTTAAAGAAGGAGGTGAAGATTGGAAGAAATGGGTTGAATGGGAACAACCTCAGCACACGGTTGAACTCTCAGAATATTCCATCGGCAAGTATCCAATCACCAACCGCGAATATCAGGCGTTCATCAAGGATGTGCAATATCAACCGCCGCGCGGCTGGGACGGCGACCAGTTCCCCGCCGACAAAGGGAGTCACCCTGTGGTCAATGTTTCGTGGGATGACGCCAACGCGTATTGCAAGTGGCTGAACGAGAAAACGAAAAAGAACTATCGCTTGCCCACTGAAGCCGAATGGGAGAAAGCCGCGCGCGGCGAGGATGAACGCGTGTATCCGTGGGGGAATGATTTCGACCCAAAAAAGGCAAATACAAGTGAATCAAAAATTGGTGATACAACCGATGTTGGGAAGTTCTCCAACGCCGACCCCGCTCAAAGCGGCGATTCGCCTTATGCTTGCGCGGATATGGCTGGCAACGTCTGGGAATGGTGCAATGATTGGTTCGATGAAAAGGAGTATGAAGGCAGGGCAGGCAAAAACATGAAAGACCCGCAAGGTCCGCAAAAAGGAACATATCGTGTTCTGCGCGGCGGCTCGTTCAACGACAATCATTGGGATGCCCGCTGTGCGTACCGCGACTGGTACGCTCCAGACAACTCCTACAACCTTAGGGGTTTTCGGGTGGTTTCCTCCCCCATCATATCTCCGTAATCTGTTACTCTGCACTCTGAATCTCTGATTCTTTTTGTTTCTCGCCGAAGGCGAGTCGATTTTAAAAAATTGGAGGGCTATGAACCTACAAGAACAACTGCAAGAATGGGGAAACGTAAGTTTCGCCTATCGAAACGCCTCACGCGGCAAACGCGGGCGCGGCGCGACTGCCGCGTTCGAGATGATGTTGGCTGACCTCCGATGAGGTTAGGCAAATATAGAAAAGTCCCGCAACCTGAGCATCGCTCCGTTGCGGGACAAATTTTTTCCATGCCTCCCGATTATTTTGGCATCGCTGAGATCAACGCGCGCAGGGCTTTGTTCACTTCCTGCGGCGTGGTAAACACCTTCGCTACGTCGGGGTCAATCACGGCGACCAGGGGCGCATCCTTCATGCGGCTGGCAAAGCGATTCGGCTTGGCTTTCTTGTAATCGAAACGATATTCAGGAGCCATGTCGGCGATTTTATACGATTTTTTTGCGGGCGTTTTTTTCATAATCTTTTATTTCATCTTTCGTCGCGAGGCGGGCGCTAATAATTCGGACCGTGTCGTCCATTCGTTCTACAAAACACACCAAATAAGTCTACTCAGGGTGGAGTAGCCAATGATGATTTCGCGATGCTCATCCGTCGAATGCTCTATATCATCGAAGATAAACGCCAGCGGATCGCTGAAAACGGTAAGCGCTTCATCGAACGCAACTCCATGTTTGCGGAAGTTGCTATCCGCTTTGCGAGGATCCCACGAAAACCTCATGGCGCAAGTATAACCTTATTCCTTTTTCTTCTTTGCAGGTTTCGCCTTTTTAACTGGCTTCTTTGCCTTCGCCGCAGATTTCTTTACGACGACTTTTTTCTTTCCCGACGTTTTCGCCTTCTTTCTTCCACTTTCTACTTTCTTCTTTCCTCTTTCTTCTTTCTTCCCCTCCCCCACAAACCTCCCCGCCTCCCACGCCACATTGACCGAAACCACCTCTTCCCCAGCCTTCACTTCCACAACCACATCACCTTTCGTCGCAGCACGTTTGCGTATGCCAGCCGCGTCTAAACGAGTTGATTTCGGCGCGCCCTTGCTAAGATGAATCGTCGCCATGTGATTCGGTTTGTCCGCTACAACGCCGACGAGTCGTTCTTTCTCGCGCAGTTCCCACGCGATCACTCCCTTGCCATAACGTCCTTGTGTGGGGAATTCTTTCTCTTCGAGACGTTTGGCTTTGCCGTCGTTCGTGAGCAGGAGAATCTCGCCGTTCGTTGGGAGGATTTCTACGCCAACGACTTCATCTTTGTCGTCCAACTTCATGCCGTTCACGCCCGCCGCGACGAGTCCCATCGGACGCACGTCGTCTTCCTTGAAGCGAATCGCCATGCCCATTGCAGTGACCAACAAGATTTCCTTTTTCTTGTTATCAGTTAATCCTACTGAAATTAATCTATCGCCTTCATTCACTTTGACCAATACGAACGCTTGCGATGAGGGTCCGGGCAATTCACTGATGAGACTCTTCTTGATCATACCGAATCGAGTCGTTGTGAGGATACAAGTCTCTTCGGGTAACGCGGATTTTCGTGAAGGCAAGGCGAACACCGCCGCGAGCGAATCATTTTCAGTTAACGGCGAGACTTTGTAGAACATCGAACCTTGCGAGAGTTTCTCCGCTTGCGGGATGATGTGCGCGGCAACTGCGGCGGCGCGACCAGACTTCGCCACAAAATAGATCGTGTCCGTTGTTGCGGCTTTCACCAACCAACGCGGCGCGTCGTTGCCTGAGTGTTTCGGCTGTTTATCGTCCGCGGTGCGCGAGACCAAACCCTCGTCGGTCACGCCGATCCACACTTGTTGGTCGGGCAGGAGGTCGCGCGCGGTCAATGATTTCTGTGTCGTCTTGCCGTCTTTCGACTTCGCAAGATTTACAATTTGCGTGCGGCGACGGTCGCCGTATTGCGCTTTCACTTTCAACAATTCATCCGCCACGACGCCGCGCATCAACTTCGGCGATTTCAATAACTTCGTCAACTCCGCGATCACCGCGCTCAACTCTTTATATTCGGTTTCGATCTTCTTACGTTCGAGCGCGGCGAGCCTGCGTAACTGCATGTCGAGGATGGCGGTCGCCTGCAACTCCGTCAGCTTGAAGCGCTTCATCAGTTTGGCGCGCGCAGTCTCCACGTCCGATGCGGAGCGGATGATGTTGATCACTTCATCCAGATTCTTCAATGCGATTAAATATCCTTCAAGGATGTGCGCGCGCGCTTTTGCTTTTTCCAGATCGAATTCAGCGCGTCTTTTTACGACGGTCAGCCTGTGTTCAATGTAGACGCGTAGCGCCTGCTTCAACGTTAACGTGCGCGGCTCGCCGTCCACCAGCGCGAGCAGATTGATGCTGAACGTGGTCTGCATCGGCGTGCGCTTGTAGAGGTCGCGCAACACGACATCGGGATCGGCGTTCTTCGTCATCTCCAGCACGATGCGCATCCCCTGACGATCCGATTCATCGCGCAGATCGGACAAGCCTTCGAGATAACCCTCGCGCGCGAGATCCGCGATGCGTTCGATGAGACTCGACTTGTTGACCATGTACGGCAGTTCGGTGACGATGATGCGATTCTTGCCGCGTTCCATTTCTTCGACGTGCGCCTTCGCCTGCACGGTGACGCGTCCGCGCCCCGAACCGTACGCGGCTTCGATGCCCTCCGCGTCTTTTTCCTGCACGATCAACCCGCCCGTGGGGAAGTCTGGTCCCTGCACGAACTTCATCAATTGATCAACGTCAACGTCATCAAGTTTCTCGTATTTATCGAGCATGTACACGAGCGCGTCAACAATTTCGCTGAGATTGTGTGGCGGGATCGAAGTCGCCATACCCACTGCGATGCCCGTCGCGCCGTTGACCAGCAGATTCGGAATTGCGGAAGGCAAAACGTTGGGTTCAGTTAACGTGTCGTCAAAGTTCGCGGTGAAGTTAACAGTTTCTTTGTTGAGATCAAATAAAATGTCGAGCGCGGCGTTGGTGAGACGCGCTTCGGTATAACGCATCGCCGCGGGCGGGTCGCCGTCCACGGAACCAAAATTCCCCTGTCCATCCACGAGTAATGTGCGCATCGAAAAATCCTGCGCCATGCGCGCCATCGCTTCGTACACCGCCGAGTCGCCGTGCGGGTGATATTTACCCAACACCTCGCCCACGATACGAGCGGATTTTTTATACGACGAGTCCGCGCGGATGCCCATGTCGTACATCGCATACAAGATGCGGCGTTGCACAGGCTTGAGTCCATCGCGCGCATCGGGCAGGGCGCGCGCCACGATCACGCTCATCGCATAATCGAGATACGACTGCTGCATTTCGGCGTCAATGTCTATTTTTTTAATGAGACCAAGTTCCATGATGAAATCCTTTTTGAACCGCTAAGAGCGCGAAGTTCGCCAAGAAAAATTTTTATATTCTTCGCGCGCTTGGCGTCACTTCGACCTGCTCAGTGCAAGGCGTAGCGGTTAAGTTTTGCTGAATGTATGTTCTATTGCGGGGGCAATCTTACGGGGAAAGAGGGGATGCGTCAAGGAAGGATGCGCGTCCCTGAATTGGAGCCTTCATGGGATGTATGAAAGCGATTTGGTCACGCATTGCCCGCGCAGGTCCGAGTCGGTGCACAAGGTGATCGAAATGGACATGTTGTGCGAGTTCAGGTTGAATGGGAAGGTGGGCGTGCTGAGACGCACTGTTCCGCCCTGGATCAAATAATCCGAGGGTTCCTGCGCCCCGCCGCAACCGTCCACGAAAGTGAAATCATTCGCGGTGGCAGAGCGGAAGGTGTTCGTGTCGAGGTCGCGCACGGTCAGGCTGACGGATTCAAAGAGTTGGTCGCTGATGCTTTTCAGGCGAATATCGGACCAGAAATCGTTGGAGCATTTGCCCATGCCCAGATAGGTGATCTCGAAGTCTGCGGGACGCGCGAACGGAGGCGTCTGCACGAGAAGCATTGCATAGTTGCCGGTAATCAACGCGTACTCGCCGGACATCCAGCAAAATTCCGCGCCCACGTCCGGGTTACGCACATACCAATATTTCCCAGTGACATGCCGTCCGACGATCTCGGTGGTTTCGCCCACGAGCAGGATGCCCACTTTTTCATACTCTTTTCCCGGTCCCATCCTGCAAAATGTATCCACAACGACGGAAATCATGGGTTTCTCCGGCGTGGTGGTGAACTCGATGGTCGGCGTGGGAGAGGGAGTGTCGGTTGGCGCGAGTGTGGGGCTTGCGCCGGTCAGCGGCGGAGCGGATGCCGTGTCCTGGACCTGAATCGCGGCGATGGTTTCGACGATGGCAGTCTGTGCCGCGTTCGGATCTGTGGTGGGAACAAGGGGAGCGGTCCCGCCGCAGGCGAGGGATGCCAATAGAAGCGCTATGATAAAAAGTGTGAAGGAGGATTTCGTAGGCATGGGTTTCCTTTGGTTATCCCAATGATAATACCATCCCGGTCTAATCGGGGAGCCAGAGCAGGAATCCCTTCGATAGAAACTTCTTCTGTAAATTGACCTTGAATCCTTTTCTCGCCAGTGATTCTGCTGTGGCTATGAACCACTGCCTAACCCCGTATGTTTTCATCGTATAGTTCTCTTTCGCCGATTGCTTCCATGCTTCGAAAAAATCGTAAATTGGTTCGCCTGTGACCACGTGATGAATCAAATTCTTCGGCAGGATCGTTTGAAATTCCTCCACATCGAAACCCAATCGGAAGTTCGTGCTGAACACCAGCGCCTCGAATCTCCAGTCTCCAGTCTCTAATTCTCCAATTCTCTTTTCCTGCGCTTCGACACTGCTCAGGGGAAACTTTCCACCTTCTAATTTACGCGCGATATTTGCCGACCAAAGTTGACCATACGGCGTGGACGTCCCCTCGATCATCAACCCTCCCGGCAAAACGTACCCCGCGAGTCGCTCATAGGCGGGGGCAAAATCCTTTTCTTCATATTGGCGCAAAACGTTGAACGCGCGGATCAAACGAACATGCTCCCCCGCTTGCAAAGGCAAATTGAATCCTCCCAAACGGAAAGATGTTTTTTCATCGACGAATGGCAGCGCGGCTTCCACGCGTTCCTTGTCGATCTCCACGCCGAGGATTTTTAAATTCGGGTTCACGCGCCGAAAACGCGAAGCGGATTCAAGCGTGGTGCGCGCGTCGTAGCCGTAACCGAGGTCGACGAACAGGCTACGGGCGAACCAGCCGTCCATTCGCGAGAGAAGCGAGGGTTCGTAGAGCAGGATGAAATTGTCCACGCGGCGGAGTCGGTTGGCGGCGGTTTTCCCGCGCGTGGGAAGTCCCTCTGGTTTTTTTGAAATGCGTGGGTGTGGCATACAACCTCAGCCACAGGTTTCACGGAATAGAGCGGATCGGTAAAACAATCTGTGAGAATCTGTATTCTCTGTGGCAAAAAATGATTGGCATTATAACTCTCGCGAGGGAAAGATAAAAAAATGGGACACGGTGGTTGCCGTGTCCCATTTTTTGTTAGTCAGCCGCGGAGGCGTCTGGCGAAATTAGCGCGTCGCCTTCTGCAAGGACAATGTCTTCGCTCTTGACCGGCTCTTTGATGAAGCCGGTGCCGGCGGGGATCAATTTGCCGATGATCACGTTCTCTTTCAAGCCGCGCAACGGGTCGCTGGTGGAGCCAATTGCCGCGCCCGCCAGCACTTTGATGGTGTGCTGGAAGGACGATGCCGAGAGGAACGAGTCGGTGCTGAGCGAGGCTTTGGTTACGCCGAGCAACACTTCGGAGAACTTCGCGGGCTGTTTGCCGTCGGCAAGCAACTGTTCGTTGATCTTGCGGAGTTCGAGGCGGTCAACCGGGTCGCCGGGCAGGAATTTTGAATCGCCGGGGCGGGTGATCTGCACTTTGCTCAACATCTTGCGGATGATCACCTCGAAGTGTTTGTCGTGGATGTTCTGCCCTTGCGAGCGGTACACCTTTTGCACTTCGGTCATCAAATACATTTGGCAGGCTTCGCGCCCTTGAATTTTCAACACGCGGTGCGGGTTGAGCGAACCTTCGGTCAGCGGTGTGCCGGCTTCGATCTTTTCGCCGTCTTTTACGAGCAGGCGGGAGGTGGTTGGAACTTCGTTGATGGATTCTTCGCGGCGGTCATACGAGACGACCACCTTGCGGTCCTTCTTTTCGACGCGAACGCGGCCGCCGTGCTGGGCGACGATCTTCGCCTCGTCTAATGTGGCGAGCGTTTCGCCCGCCTTGACCTCTGCCTCATCCTTGACGATGAACTTCCAATCTTCGGGGATGCTGTATTCGTCGCTGATGAGCTCGCTCTGCTCGATGATCACTTCGCGCAGGTCGGCGTATTTTTCAGATTGTTTAATGCGCACTGTGCCGCTGATCTCTGCCACGACGGCTTCTCCCTTGGGCATCTTTCGCGCTTCGAAGAGTTCTTCCACGCGCGGCAGACCGGTGGTGATGTCTGCGCCCATGGCGGCGACACCGCCGGTGTGGAAGGTGCGGAGCGTGAGTTGTGTGCCCGGCTCGCCAATGGACTGCGCGGCGACAATACCGACGGCGGAGCCGAGTCCCACCATCAAGCCGCGTCCGAGATCAAGCCCATAGCACTTGGCGCAGATGCCGTGTTGTAAAACGCACGTGAGCGGCGAGCGCGCCTTCACCTCTTCCACGCCGGAAGCGGCGATCTTGCGCGCCATATCCTGGGTGATCACGTCGTTGTATTCGCCGAGCACTTCGCCGGTCTTCGGGTCAATGACCTGCTCGGCGAGCAAACGGCTGAACAAGCGACTGCTGAGTGATTGGCCCGCCACATCGTCGCGGCGGCGGATGATCGCGCCGTCGCGCGTGCCGCAGTCGGATTCGTTGATGATGATGTCTTGCGCGATGTCCACGAGGCGGCGGGTGAGATAACCGGCGTCGGCGGTACGAAGAGCCGTGTCTGCCAGACCTTTGCGCGCGCCGTGAGTCGAGATGAAATATTCCTGCGCGGTGAGTCCTTCGCGGAAGTTGGAGCGGATCGGCATCGGGATGATGCGCCCGGATGGATCAGCCATAAGCCCGCGCATGCCCGCCAACTGACTGATGGTCGAGAATCCGCCTTTGGTCGCGCCGGAGGAAGCCATGATCGAGAGGTTGCCATCCGGGTCCATGTGTTTCTTGACGGCGTCAGAAACTTTTTCGGTGGTAGCCTGCCAGATTTCGATCTCGCGCTCGTTCTTTTCCTGCTCGGTGAGCAAGCCGCGGCGGAAGTCGCGTTGCACGAGTTCGACGGCTTTGAGGGCTTCGTCGATAATGACCTTGCGTTCCGGCGGGATGGAGATATCGGCAACGGCGAGAGTCGTGCCGGATTTCATGGCATATTCAAAGCCGAGAGTTTTGATGTTATCGGCGGTGTCGGTTGTTTTTTCCTGCCCGCACAGTTCGTACACCTCGGCGATCAAATCTTTCACGCCGCCTTTATCGAGCTTCTCGTTCACGAACTGCACTTCCGGAGGGAGAATGCGGTTGAAGATAACGCGGCCCACTGTCGTGTCGATGAGACGCGTGACCGGTTCTTCGAGGCGGTCGCCTTTATCATCGTACCAGGTGTTGGCGAGTAATTTGATCTCGGAATGGACTTCCACCTGATCCAGGGCGTACGCCATCTCTACTTCATCCATGTCGGCGAAGGCGCGTCCATCACCTTTGTGGTTCGCTTTCTTTTCCATTGTCAGGTAATACACGCCCAGCACCATATCCTTCGAAGGCGAGATGATCGGTTCGCCATCGGCGGGTTTCAGCAGGTTTTTGGAGGCAAGCATGAGATCGCGCGCTTCCTTCACAGCCTTCTGCGAAAGCGGAACATGCACAGCCATCTGGTCGCCGTCAAAGTCTGCGTTGAAGGCGGTGGTAACGAGCGGATGCAACTGGATTGCCGAGCCTTCGATGAGGAGCGGTTCGAATGCCTGGATGCCCAACCGGTGCAACGTGGGCGCGCGGTTCAATAACACGGGTCGGTCGCCGATGACGCCTTCCAACGCTTCCCATACTTCGGGGCGGTTGCGTTCGATCAGGCGGCGGGCTCCCTTCACGTTGGCGGCGTAGTTATTTTTCACAAGCCACGCAATGACGAACGGACGATAGAGTTCAAGAGCCATGCTCTTGGGAAGTCCGCATTGATATAGTTTGAGTTGTGGGCCCACCACGATCACCGAACGACCGGAATAATCCACGCGTTTCCCGAGCAGGTTGCGGCGGAAGCGGCCCTTCTTGCCTTTGAGCATGTCGCTCAGAGATTTGAGTTCGCGGCGTCCGCGGCGGGAGAGGGCTTTGCCGCGCTGTGAATTGTCAATGAGGCTGTCTACGGCTTCTTGCAACATGCGCTTCTCGTTGCGGATGATAACATCTGGCGCGCCGAGTTCGAGCAGTCTCTTCAAGCGGTTGTTGCGGTTGATAACGCGGCGATACAGGTCGTTCAAATCGGAAGTGGCGAAGCGTCCGCCGTCGAGTTGCACCATCGGGCGCAGGTCAGGAGGGATGACCGGCAGGATGGTGAGGATCATCCATTCGGGGCGGTTGCCGGAGCGTTTGAACGCCTCCGCAACTTTCAAGCGGGTGGTCGCCTTCTTGCGCTTCT
>Ga0073899_10003490_pt1 | contig 13908 bp, 11 predicted proteins | sample KloWWTmetaKNB5Ph_FD_88975 | JGI IMG/M metagenome (GOLD analysis project Ga0073899, IMG submission 88975) | Active sludge microbial communities from Klosterneuburg, Austria, studying microevolution and ecology of nitrifiers - Klosterneuburg... | ecosystem: Engineered > WWTP > Aerobic digester >... | reverse complement strand
TCGGCCTGGTTCGGCGCCGTCAGCGCGCCCGGCTGGAGCAGCCCCTCACGCAGGTAGAACTTCAGCGTCGCGATCGAGACGCCCGCGCGTTCGCTCAGCTCGGAGATTTTCACGCGGCCCCCGGAAAGAAAGCTATTGACAAGGATAGTTAAACTATCGGATAGTGTCACTGTCTACTATCCACAAAGGACAGCCCAGTGTTCGAAAACACCGCCCGAGACTACGCCGACTCTCGCCACCGCGAGGTGAGCCACCCCGGCCTGGCCGCTCGCCAGCGCGCCGAATGGGAACACACCCGTGCGCTTGACCGCCTCGAGCACCGCGCCGCCGTCGTGCGTGCCCGGCTTGGAATTTCCCCGAAACCGGCTATCCTGCAGCCGTGACTACCGCCATTTCCACCCATGGCGTCCGCAAGCGCTACGGCGATTTCGAAGCGTTGCGCGGCGTCGACCTCGAGATCCCGCCGGGCGAGGTGTTCGCCCTGCTCGGGCCCAATGGCGCCGGGAAGACCACCTTTGTGGAGATCCTCGAAGGCTTCCGCGCCCGCTCCAGCGGCGAGGCCACCGTCCTCGGCGTCGACCCGGAACAGGGCGACCTCGCCTGGCGCGCCCGCCTCGGCATCGTCCTCCAGTCGGCCGGGTTCTTCGAACACCTCACCCCTGACGAGATCGTGTCGCACTTCGCCACCTTCTACCCCCGTCCCCTCGACCCCCGCCGCGTCATCGATATGGTGGGCCTGGGCGAAAAGCGCGGCAGCCGCTGCAAGGACCTCTCCGGCGGACAGAAGCGGCGCGTGGATCTCGCCATGGGCATTGTGGGCGACCCGGAGCTGATCTTCCTCGATGAGCCGACCACCGGGCTCGACCCCCAGGGCCGCCGTCAGATGTGGGAGGTGGTGCGCGAGTTCACCCGCCTCGGCAAGACGGTGGTCCTCACGACCCACTACCTCGACGAGGCCGAGAACCTGGCGGACCGCGTCGGCGTCATCATCAACGGCCAGCTGGTCGAGATCGGCACCCCGCGCGACATCGGTGGCCGCGAGCGCGCCCTCGCCCGCGTTTCGTTCTCGCTCAGTGGGAACCTCGCCGGGAAGCCCCTCCCGGAATTCGGGGCCGGGACCGTGACCGATAGCGGCCGCGTCACGATCACGACGGCCACCCCCACAGCAGTCGTTGCCGAGCTCGGGCGCTGGGCTGAAGCCAGCGGCGAGCCGGAGATCCCCGGCCTGTCGGTCACCCGGCCCAGCCTCGAAGACATCTACCTGGCGATGGTCGAAGCCGCCGAAGGAGCTGCCCCATGAGCGCCCTCCCCACCCGCGCCGGCGAGTTCCGCCCCAATTCTGCCGGCCGCCTCATGCGCCTCTCGCTCGAACGCACGCGCATCGAGATCAAAACCTTCTTCCGCGCCCCGGACCAGGTGTTCTTCACCTTCCTGTTGCCGGTGCTCTTCGTGGTCATTTTTTCGACGATCTTCAGCGAGGAGATCGATGGCCCGCCGGGCGCCAGGGAGGTCGAGTTCTCCCAGTACTTCGTCCCCGGCATGATCGCCTCGGGTATCGTCAGCGCCACCTTCGCCAGTCTCGCGATGACCATTGCCGTCGAACAACACGATGGCCTCCTGCGCCGTCTCTCGGGCACGCCGCTGCCGCGCAGCGCCTACTTCGCCGGCAAGGTCGGCCTCGCGCTCTTCACGGCGTTCGTGATCGTGGTGCTCATCCTCGCGATCGGTGTGGCCTTCTACGGCGTCTCCCTCCCCACCGACCCGAAGAAGTGGGCCGTGCTCGTGGCCGTGTTCCTGCTCGGCGTGTCGGCCTGCTCGTTGCTGGGGATTGCCTACACCAGGCTCATCCGCAGCTCCTCTTCGGCAGCCGCGATCGTCCAGCCGCCGTACCTCGTGCTGCAGTTCATCTCGGGCGTCTTCCTCCAGTACTCCCAGGTGCCGCCGTTCCTCCAGACCATCGCCGCGGTCTTCCCGCTGAAGTGGATGGTCCAGGGCCTCCGCTACGTCTTCCTGCCCGACTGGGTCGCGGTCGATGATTACGGCGGCGAATGGCAGCTCGATCGCGTGCTCCTGGTCTTGCTCGCCTGGCTCGCGGCGAGTTTCGTTGCCGCCCGCCTCTTCTTCCGCTGGAGCCGCGGCTACTCGGGGTAGGGGGCGAGAGGGAAAGCTTGAGCTGAGGCGCTCCATATTCCAGGTTGTTGCCAACAACCTGGAATATGGAGCGATCGTATTCAAGGTTACGAAGCGCTCGCTGCCCTGGAACGCGCGCTCGCCGCCCGCTGAACGCCGCCCGCTATACTCCCCTCTATCCCGCCTGCAGCGATGCCTCATGCCAAATTCCGGGACTGCGCCCGCAATCACCATCCGGCTGACCCTGTTCGCCGATCTCCGCCGGTTCCTCCCGGCCGGACAGGAAGGGCCGCTCATGCTGGACCTCCCCGCCGGCGCGATCGTCGCCGATCTCATCGCCGCCGCCAACCTCCCCGGCGATGAAGCGATGACCATCGGCGTCAATGGCGAACAAGGCGCGCGCGAAACCGTCCTCAACGATGGCGACGAGGTTGTCTTTTTCAGCCCGATGGAGGGCGGGTGATCCCACCGCCCGCGCATCCCGCCACCCGCTCACGAAAGGCCCCGACCATGGAACGCTTCGGCTACTGGAACAAGATCCTCCACGTCAATCTGACCGCGGGAACGGCCACCATCGAGGAACCCGGAGACGCCTTCTACCGCACGTATGCCGGCGGCCGCGGGTTCACCGGGCACTACCTTCTCAAGCATGTCCCGGATGGCGCCGATCCGCTTGGCCCCAACAACGTCCTGGTTTTCGCAGCCGGCGTCCTGACTGGCGCCCCCGTGCCCGGGGCGGGCCGCCACAGCGTCGGTGCGAAATCGCCCCTCTCCGGTGGGTTCGGAGAAGCCGAAGCCGGCGGGTTCTGGGGCGCCGAGCTCAAACGCGCCGGCTGGGATGCGATCGTCGTCCACGGCGTTTCGCCCGCTCCCGTCTACCTCTCGATCAACCAGGACCACGTCGAAATCCGCGATGCCACCCACATCTGGGGCAAAGTCACCGGCGATGTCCAGGAGATGATCCGCGCAGAACTCGGCGACCCGCGAATCCGCGTCGCCCAGATCGGCCCCGCCGGCGAAAACCTCGTCCGCTTCGCCAACATCGCCAACGACCTCAACGAGTTTGCCGGCCGCAGCGGGATGGGCGCGGTCATGGGCTCGAAGAAGCTCAAGGCCATCGCCGTTCGCGGCAAGACCCCCGTTCCAATCGCCGATCAGCCGGCACTCCTCGCCATCTCCAAATGGGTCAGCAGCACCATCGGCCAGGTCCACCGCGGCATCCACGAATACGGCACCGGTGGCGGCATGCAGGGCAAGAGCCTCGATGGCGGCATCCCCACCCTCAACTACCGCCTCGGCACCTTCGAAGGCACCGCGAAGGTCGATGGCGTCGCCATCAAAGAGCAGGTCCGCATCGACATGGAGGCCTGCTTCGCCTGCTCCGTCCGCTGCAAAAAGGTCGTCCAGATCGAGATGCGCGAGGAGGATGCGGGGGTCACGCGCAAGGGCGTGAAGGTCGCCGTTGACCCGCGGCACCGTTACCGGGTCGACCCCAGGTACGGCGGCCCCGAGTACGAATCCCTCGCCTCGCTCGGGACCAACCTCGGTGTCGATGACATCGTGGCCGTCTGCAAGTCAAACGAGATCTGCAACATGATGGGCATGGATACGATCTCCGCCGGCTCCACCATCGCCTGGGCGATGGAGGCGTACGAAAAGGGCGTGCTCACCCCCGAAGACACCGATGGCGTGAAGCTCGAGTTCCGCGATGGCGATGCTGTCATCCAGATGCTCCACAAAATCGCCATGCGCGAGGGCATCGACGACATACTCGCCGAAGGCTCGCAGCGTGCGGCCGCCCGGATCGGCAATGGCTCCGAGGAATACCTGACCACCGTGAAGGGCATGGAAATGGCCATGCACGACCCACGCCACATGCCCGGAATGCGCGCCAGCTACCTCCTTGCACCCACTGGCGGCGACCACATGCGCCAGACCGGTGACAAGAACGGCCTCCGCAACCAGGTGGGCATGTGCCACTTCCTCGCCTACGACGATGAACAAACCCGCCAGGTCCTGAACGCCGTCACCGGCTGGAACGTCGAACTCTCCGAGATGGTTGCCATGGCCCACCGCGGGCTCACCCTCGCCCGCCTCTTTAACATGCGTGAAGGCATGACCCGCGCCGATGACCGCCTCCCGAAGCGCTTCCACGAAGACCTCCCGAAGCACAAGGGCCTCGCGGAAGAGGAACTCCAGAAGCTCGTGACGGACTACTACGTGGAGCAGGGCTGGGACCCTGAAACCGGCCGCCCCACTCCGGAAACGGTCCGCACCCTCGGCCTCGAGCTCGACGCGGTTGGGCTGGTATGACAGCCACGGTCACCCCCGCGCCCTGGCGCCCCGTGTAAGATCCGCCCCGGTCGGTAGTCCCATGCGTACAACGATTGTGGAGGTACCCCATCATGCCGTTCAACGCATTCACGCGGCCGCTCGCTCTCGGCGCACTCGGCCTCTCCCTCTTTGTCTCTGCCGCCTGCGGCGGCGACGATGATGCGCCCGCCAATGGTGATTCCGGTAGCTCCGAAGGGTCCGGTTCCTCCGGCGCCGGCGCCGGTGCCAAAGGCGGAAAGTACGATGCCTGCAAGCTCCTGACCGCCGAGGAACTCCAGGCCGCAACCGGCGAAAAGATGGACGAGGGCGATTCCGACTACGTTGAGTTCCCGATGGGCCAGGCGATCTGCACCTGGGGCTCCACCGGCGAAACCTCGCTCACCATCGCCCAGGTATCCGTCCTGCGCGATTCTGGCCTCTCCGATTCGATCAGGAAGCAGAACTACTCCGTCGAACGCCTCTTCAAAGAGGGCAAAGCCCTCTATAGCGACCCGATCGAACCGGTCTCCGGCATCGGCAACGAGGCCCACCGCATCGGCAATTCCCTCAACGTCCTCTTCGATGGCATGTCCATCTCCGTCAGCATCGGCCGCCCAAACGTCCAGACTGCCGAACTGGTCACCATGGCGAAGCTCGCCTCGGGGCGTGTTCCGAAGTAGGCCCCGCCCCGCACCCGACCCGGCGCCGGGGGAACCCGGCGCTCGCGGTATTCAGGCGAACTTCCGCAACGCATCCGCATCAACGAGTGTGATCGCCCCGCGCCCCAGGCTGATCCAGCCATCCCGCGCGAACTGGTTCAGCTGCTTGTTCACGCTTTCCCGGCTCACACCGAGCATCGAGGCAAGCTCCGCCTGCGTCACCTGGATGCGCTGTTTACGGCGCCCTTCACCTTCCGGGAGCGATCCCCCGAGCGTTGCCAGCTGCTTCGCCAGCCGGTGCGCGAGATCCAGGAAAACCAGGTCGGTCAACGATTCGTCTGTTCGCCGCAGCCGTAGCGAAAGCGTCTCCAGCAGAGCGAGCGATGCCCCGGGCCGCTCCTGGACCCACCCGACGAAGTCATCGCGCGAGACCACGAAGGTTCGCGTCACCGTTGTCGCCGTTGCCGTCGCCGAACGCGGCCGCCCATCGAACAGCGAAAGCTCGCCAAAGCAATCACCCGGGCCGATCAGTGCCAGCGTCGCCTCATCGCCCGAACCCGAGATGCGGCTGATCCGGATCCTTCCCTCGATCGTCACATACAGCGAATCCCCGGGGTCGCCTTCGTGGAACACCGCCGCCCCCGGCGCAAAGCGGCGCACCCGCCCACGCGCCGCCAGCGCTTTCAGGTCCTCATCGGGCAGCCGCGCCAGCAGCGGCAGATCCCGGATGTACGCATCGTTGGATGTGGATTCCGCGCGTGCCATCGTAACTCCCGGCGTCATGGGGATAGCTGTGCTGCGATAAACCTATCACCTTTTCCCTATGCGTCATCATCCTTGCGCGGCAATGATTGCCCGCCCTCGCTCCCTCTCCCCCGGCGGCCGCCGGAGCCGCTTGTGCAGTTCGATGGCCAGGAGGATCGATGAGGCGGCCAGCGCTATCCGCAGCCACGATTCCAGGCTGATAGGCTCCACCCGCAGTACGTACTGCGTCGCCGGCAGATAGAGCGCACCCACGTGAAGTGAGACCGCCGCCACCGTGGCCAGCACCAGCAGGCCGTTCGAAAAAACACTCTTCCGGAACGCCGAGACGTACTCCGAGCGCGCGTTTCCGACGTGGAACGCTTCGAATGCCACCAGCCCCGTGAGCGCCACCGAGCGCGCATACTCCAGCGTGTGGCCGCTATCAAGCTCGCGCCGGAAGAGGATGAGGATCCCTCCCCCCATCACCAGGCTCGTCAGCAGCACGCGCTCCCACAACAGCCGCGAAAGGATGCCTTCATCGCGCTCCCGCGGCGGCCGCTCCACGTTGTCCCGATCGCCCGGTTCGAAGGCCAGTGCGATGTGCTGGATGCCATCGGTCACCAGGTTCAGCCACAGAAGCTGGGCCGCCAGCAACGGCAAATCCCAACCAAGCACCAGCGCCCCCAGGATGACCGCGATCTCCGCCCCGCTCGTCGAAAGGAGAAAGAACGTCACGTTCCGGATGTTGTCGAACGTGGTCCGCCCCTCCCGCACGGCCGCGTAAATGCTCACGAAGTTGTCATCCGCGAGCACCATATCCGCTGCCTCCCTCGCCACATCCGTCCCCGAAACCCCCATCGCGATGCCCAGGTCCGCCACCCGCAGCGCCGGTGCGTCGTTCACGCCATCGCCCGTTACCGCGACCACCCCGCCATCCTGCTGCAGTGCCCGCACCACCCGTAGCTTGTGCTCGGGAGACATCCGCGCGCAGACCGTGGCCGTCCGCATGCGCTGGCGTAGCTCATCGTCCGTCATCGCCTCGATTTCACGGCCTTCCACCACCACCCCATCCGCCCCCGCGATCCCGAGCTGGCGGGCGATTGCCAGCGCAGTCGAGCCGTGGTCCCCCGTGATCATCACCACCCGGATGCCTGCCCGGCGGCACCCCCGGATCGCCTCGATCACCCCTTCGCGCGGCGGATCCATCATCGCTTCGAAGCCCAGGTAGTGGAGGCCCGATGGCTCGCGCGGCGGGTCCTCGTCCGGCGCCAGCTCTCCACACGCCATCGCGATCACCCGCAACCCCCGCCCCGCCGCCGCCGCCGCCGCTTCCCGCGCATGTTCCCGCCACCTGGGCGCCGGCGTGCCGCCATCGGCCAGCGCGACGCACATCTCCAGTACCCGCTCAGGAGCGCCCTTCACAAAGAACAGGCGCCGGCCGCCGCGCACCCGCACCGCCCCCGAATAACGTAGCTCTGGCTCGAACGGCACCTCGCCGGCCGGGGCATAGTCTGCCCTCACCGCCTCGTACCCCAGCCCAAACGCTTCGGCCGCCACCAGCAGCGCAGTCTCCGTCGGGTCGCCCTCGGGCCCCCGCCCGCTCTCCCCCCGCCCCAGCGTCGCCTCATTCGCTACCACTCCCGCCACCAGCACCAGCTCCAGGGCGCTTCCCGGCGCCGCCCGTTCCTCCCCCGCGATGTGCGTCCCCGCGGCTGTCCAGGCTTCCATCACCGTCATCTCGTTCCGCGTCAGCGTCCCCGTTTTGTCCGATCCGATAACCGTCGTGCTCCCCAGCGTCTCGACTGCCGGGAGATGCCGGATGATCGCCTTCCGCCGGGCCATCCGCCGCACACCGATCGCGAGCGTGATCGTGAAGGCCATCGGCAACCCTTCCGGCGTCGCCGAAACGGCCAGCGCCACCGCGACCTTCAGCATCTCCGTCGCCTCGTTCCCGCGTGCCACTCCCACCGCGAACGACACCATCGAGAGCGCCACCACGATCAGACCAATGAACTTCGCCAGCCTGGCCTGCCTCACCTGCAGGGGCGTAGCGGGCGATCTTTCCCGGCGCATGGATTGCGCGATCCGGCCCACCGCCGTCTCCTCGCCTGTGGCTACGACCATCCCTCCGCCACGACCGCTCCGCACGATCGTTCCCGCCCATGCCATGTTGAACCGATCACCCTGCGGGGCATCTGCTCCCACCAGCCCGGGGTGCTTCTCCGCGGCGGCGGCCTCACCGGTCAGCACCGCCTCATCGATCAACAGGTTGTTCGCGCTCGCAAGCCGGATATCGGCCGGCACGCGCACGCCCGATTCCAGGAACACCCGGTCGCCCGGCACCAGCTCGCGGCTCGCAACCTGCAGCCGTGCCCCTCCGCGCTGCACCAGCGCCCGGTGGCTCAGCAGGCCGGTCAACGATCGCACCGCCCGTTCGGCGCCCGATTCCTGCGCCATCCCGATCAGGGCGTTCAGCACCACCACCACGAAGATCACGCCCGTATCGATCCACTCGCCGAGCCAGGCAGTCACCGCCGCCGCCCCGACCAGCACATAGATGAGCGGGCTCAGGAATTGCCGCGCCAGGATGGTCAGTGCCCCGGGAGGCGCCGGTTCGGGCAGGGCGTTGGCGCCGAACCGGGCGAGCCGATCCGCCGCTTCCTGTTCCGTCAGCCCTTCGGGGGGCGAGTCCAGGGCCGCCGCCACCGCCTCCTCGCCGATCGCATGCCATGCCTCGCCCCTGCTTCCCTGCCTCTCGCCGCCCATCGCCCGGCTCATTGCCCGCAGAGGATCACCGGCAGGTCCGAACGCTCAACCGTCCCCAGGGCCACGCTCCCCAGGAACAGGTGGAGGCTCCGCCCCCGGCCGTGCGTGCCCATCGCGATCGCGCTCGCGCCAATTTCGTGCGCGGCCCGGATGATTGCATGTTCCGTGCGCTCGTACTCCTCGGCCCGCACCACCCCCACGGACGGCGTGATACACGCGGGCAACATCGCCGCCGCTGCCCGGCAGGTCGCTTCCCGCCGTTCCAGTTCGATCGTCAGCGGCGCATCGGCCAGCTCGGGCACATACACGCCCACCACCGAAACAGGCATGCACGATGCTTCGAGCAGCGGCCCCAGCTTCACGAAAGCCGCCCGCGATGCAGGGCTGCCATCCGTCGTGATCGCCAACCGGTAGCCATCCGCCTTTGCCGCCGGACCCGTCCCGGGGCCGGTCACAAAGACCGGCAAGCGGCTGCCCCTCAGTACATCGATTGCCGTGCTCCCCGCAATCGCGTGGCGAATCGCTCCAACCCCCCGTGTATCCATCGCGATCATTGTCGCGCCCGCATTGGCCGCCGCCCGCGCGATTGCTCCGGCCGTGCTCTCTCCCGTGCCGCGCCCCTCCTCGATTACCCGGCCGCCGGCCCCGCATTCGGCCAGCGCCGCGTGCAACGCCTCGCGCCGCACATCGTGGTCCGGCCACCCCTCGCCTTCCTCGTAGACCCGGGCCAGCGCGATCTCCATCCCGGCCGCCCGGGCGAAGGCCGCCGCGTGCGGCAGCACATGGAGCGATTGATGGGAGCCGTCCGTCGTGCAGAGCATCAGCATCGTGTTCACCCTGGAGTCTCGTGGCAGCTTCCTTGAAGGCCACGCAGGGCCGGGACATGGTCCCGGCTGGCCGTTTCGGCGAGGCCCGGGCCCGGCCCTCGCCGCCTGGTCTCCACCTTTCGCGAGACCGGGAATCCCCGCGTAGCGCCACGCCACACCCGGGGGTAGTCTAACCGGTATGCCATCCTCGGGCGGTGGGCCCCACTTCACACCCGCAACCGATAAACAGGGGCGCGTCTCGCGCTACCGCGTTGAGCTCCCCAAAGCTGGCATCGTCGAGACCGAATCCGGCCACTTCGAAGCCACCGAGTTCGCCGAGCGCCGCACCGGCTGGCGGGGCCGCTTCCGCGATCTGAAAGACTCGCTCATCGGCACCTCGATGAACAGCAAGCGCCTCTCCGAAGAGCGCCTGAGCAAGAAGGTCGCCCTCGCCATCTTCTCCTCCGATGCACTCTCTTCCACCGCCTACGCCACCCAGGAGATCCTCCTGGTCCTCGTGCTTGCGGGCACCTCGGCGATTCACCTCTCGCTGCCGATTGCCCTCGCCATCACCGCCCTCCTCGGCATCGTCGTCGTCTCCTACAGCCAGCTCATCAAGGCCTACCCCTCCGGCGGGGGCGCCTACACCGTCGCACTCGAAAACCTCGGCGTCACCGCCGGGCTTATCGCAGCCGCCTCCCTCCTCATCGATTACACCCTCACTGCCGCCGTGAGCATTGCCGCCTGTGTCGAAGCCCTCGTATCCGCGGCGCCGGATGTCGATGGCATTCGGGTCCCCCTCGCTATCGTGTTGATCGCGCTCATTGCCCTGGGCAACCTCCGCGGCATCCGCGAATCGGGAACGCTCTTTTCAATCCCCACCTACGGCTTCGTCGTGATTCTCACGGGGACCATCGTCATGGGAATGGTCAAGGTCTTCACCAGCGATGACCCGAACATCCTTGCGACCGGCGAACCGAAAGAAGCCGCCGAACACGCCACCCACGCGCTCACGCTCTTCCTCGTCCTCCGGGCGTTCTCGGCCGGGTGCGCCGCACTCACCGGTGTCGAAGCCATCTCCAACGGCGTCTCCGCCTTTAAGCCCCCCGAATGGAAGAACGCCATCATCACCATGGCATCGATGGCCGTCCTGCTCGGTTTCCTCTTCCTCGGCACCACCCTGCTCGCCCGCCATTTCGGCATCATCTACGAACACGGCGATAAAGAGACCGTCATGTCTCAGGTCGGCGAGGAGGTCTTTGGCCGCGGCTTCGTCTATTACCTCCTCCAGGGCTTCACCGCGGGCATCCTCTTCCTCGCCGCCAATACCGCCTACAACGGCTTCCCCATCCTCACCGCCATCCTCTCCCGCGATGGCTACATGCCCCGCGTCTTCCACGCGCGCGGCAACCGCCTTGTCTTCAGCTACGGCATCGCCGCGCTTACCGGCTTCGCCATCCTGCTGCTGCTTGCCTTCAACGCCACTACCACCCAGCTCATCCCGCTCTACGCCCTCGGCGTCTTCCTCTGCTTCACTCTCGCACAGGCCGGCATGGTCGCCCTCTGGTTCAGCAGGAAGAGCCCCGGCTGGAAGCGCTCCGCTCTCATCAACGGTTTCGGCGGGATCGTCACTGGCGTTGTCTTCCTCATCATCATGGTCACCAAGTTCTCCGAAGGCGGCTGGATCGTCGTCATCGCCATCCCGCTCCTCTCCCTCGGCCTCTGGTCCATCGGCAGCTTCTACAAGCACCTCCGCCGCACCCTCTTCGTCGCTCCCGAAGCCCAGCTCGATATCCGCCCCCGCGGCGAATCCCGCGTCCCCGTCATCGTCCCCGTCGAAGAGGTCAACCTCGCCACCGTCATGACCCTTGGCGCCGCCTGCGAACGCTCGCGCGATGTCACCGCCGTCCACGTCGTCGTCGATCCCGATGCCCCCTCCACTGTCGAACGCCGCTTCCGCGCCCAGTTCCCCGATATTCCCCTCGTCGTCATCGATTCCCCCTTCCGTACCGTCTCCGAACCCATCGAACGCTACGTTGACGATCGCCTGAAGCGCGCGCCCCACGAAGTCGCCGTCATGGTCCCCGTCCTCGAAGGCCAGCGCTGGTTCCAGCGCCCGCTCGTCAACCAGAGCCTGAAACGCGTCACCCAGAGCCTTTCCCGCCGCCGCCATGTCACCGTGACCAGTGTCCCCTTCAGCATCGGCAGCCGTGGCCGCCGGCGCTGGAGTTGGCGCCGCCCGATCCCGCGCCGCGATCCCCTCAATCGCTCCAACCGCAAACGCTGAGCCCGTGGCCGAGATCTACCACATGCTCCGCGCCGAAGAATGGTCCGGTCTCCCGCCCGGCGCCGATTACGCCCCCGCCTCCCTCGCCACCGAAGGGTTCATCCACTGCACCGCCGGCGAAGCCAACCTCATCGATGTAGCTGGCCGCTACTACCCCGCCGACCCCGCCCCCTGGCTCGTCCTCGTCATCGATCCCGCCCGCCTCACCGCCACCATCCGCTGGGAAGTCCAGCCCGATGGCCTCGCCTACCCCCACATCCACGGCCCGATCGACGCCGGCGCGGTCACCGCTGTCCTGCCCTTCCCGCGCGATCCTGCCGGGGCCTTTCTCCCGTTCCGCTTCTCCCGCCAGGCTCCGTAGCATCCCATCCGTATTCGGAATGCCTACGCACTATTCTAGGGTTTTTGCCTAGAGATTTCCGATATGCGGGTTCGTACGATCGCTCTTGCCCTGGCCAGCGGTGACGCTGCGGTCCCGCCCCGGCCATGCGCCAGAGGAGCCTCTGTGCAAGTTCTAATCCTCGCAGCATCGAGCGCCAACCCCGCCAGGATTGCCGAATCGGTCAACCGGCGCGGCTTCCCGGCGATCGCCTGCGAGACGCCCGCCGAGGCCGCTGAAACCCTCGATGGTTCAACCGCTGCCGCCGTCGTGCTCGCCGGCCTCTGCCCCGGCGAAATCGCCCGCCACGCCCGCGTTCTCCGCGCTGCTGCCCACGGCCACGTCGCCATCCTCGCCAGCGCCCCCACTCCCGCGCTCGCCCAGGAAGCCCTGCGCGCCGGCGCCGATGACGTCTACGATCCCCGCGTCTCCGGCTCGCTTGCCGCCCGCCTCGCCGTCATCGAGCACAACGCCCACCGCCATTCCTTCGTCGCCAACGCCGCCGATGCCATCTTCACCGTCTCCCCGGAGGGCCTGTTCACCGAGGCCAACGCCGAAGCCGTCCGCCTGACTGGCTACGCCCGCAAAGACATCCTCGGCATGCACTACTCGCGCCTCGCCGCCGCGGAATACATCGAACCGCTCCAGGCCCAGCTCGAAGAAAAGCTCCTGCAATCGTCGAGCCCCGCCGCCGAGCCCGGCTTCATCGTCCTCGATATCGTCCGCGCCGATGGCGAGCGCATCCCCGTCGAGATCTCCACCCGCCCCCTCTTCCGCCGCGGCAGGGCTGCCGGCCTCCAGGGTATCGCCCGCGACCTGCGCCCGCGCCGCCAGCTCGAACGGGAGATCGCCTTCCGCGCCGATTTCCTCGATCGTGTCGATGCCTCCGCCCACGCCGTCGACCCCTCTGGCCGGGTCGTCTACTGGAACGCCGCCGCCGAACGCCTCTTCGGCTATCCGCGGCACGAGGCAACGGGCAGGCTCATCCGCGATCTCATCCTGCCGCCGGCAGAGCGCCCCGCATCGGATGGCCACGTCGCCCACCTCCTCGCCGGCAACGGCCTCTCCGGCGAATTCCAACTCCGCAAGAAAGACGGCGCCACCTTCCCCGCCGAAGTCGCCGCCACCCCCCTCACCGGCCCCGATGGCCAGGTCGCGGCCGTCGTCGCCATCACCTTCGATCTCACCCAGCGCCGCGCCCAGGAAGAGAGGCTCGCCCACTACGCAGCCATCATCGAATCCTCGAACGACGCCGTCATCGAGCACGACATCGATGGAATCATCGTCGGCTGGAACGCCGCCGCGCACGAAATCTTCGGCTACACCTCAGCCGAAGTCCTCGGCCGCCATATGGATTTCCTCGCCCGCGAAAAGGATCGCGAGCGCGTCGAAGCAGTCCGCCTGCGCGCCGTCGGCGGCATCCCCTGGGCGGGGCGCGTCCGCCGGGTCCATCGCGATGGCTCCATCATCTCCCTGAACATCTCGTTCTTCCCCGTGCGCGGCCCCGGTGGAGCCGTCCAGGGTACGGCCACGGTCGCCCGCGACGTCACCGAACAGAGCCGGCTCCTCGAAGCACGCGCGCGGCTCGCCGCCATCGTCGAATCCACGAGCGACGCCATCGTCGAGAGAGACCTGGCCGGCCGCATCATCACATGGAACGCCGCCGCCGAACGCATCTACGGCGCGACCGCAAAGGATGCCCTCTCCCGTCCCCCCGAGGAACTCTTCGCCCCCGCCGATGTGGAAGCCGGCGGGCGGATCCGTGAGCGCGTCATCCGCGGCGAGGCGATCGATGACGAGCGCCTCGAGCGCATCGGCCCCGAT
>Ga0073899_10003489_pt1 | contig 13913 bp, 13 predicted proteins | sample KloWWTmetaKNB5Ph_FD_88975 | JGI IMG/M metagenome (GOLD analysis project Ga0073899, IMG submission 88975) | Active sludge microbial communities from Klosterneuburg, Austria, studying microevolution and ecology of nitrifiers - Klosterneuburg... | ecosystem: Engineered > WWTP > Aerobic digester >... | reverse complement strand
TGCCGGCCTTGGGGTAGTGCGGCTCTATCACCTGGCACAGGGCGGCCCAAGGCACTATTGTCTCCATGGTCCGCAAGAACTCTTCACGTCGGGTGGGCTTGCGCGACTGCTCGAATCCGTTGTCTTGATCTGCGGCCATTGCCAGGGTCTGCTGCTTCATCTGCGGATAACGTTTGAGAAGCGACAACGGTGGACCTTGATCAGCATTGCCTTAACACGGGTGTTGAGGCGGTTCTGCGCAACACCTCCAGTACCTTGAATCCGTCGAGTCCCGGAAGCATGACATCGAGCACGATGGCGTCGTAGCTCGAAGTCAGCGCCATGGCCAGCCCCTGCGCGCCATCGCGCGACAAGTCGACGCTGAACCCGCTTTCCGTGAGTCCCTTGTGCAGATAGTCGCCCAACTTCATTTCGTCTTCGATCAGGAGAAGATGCATGTCTTGGCCTGTAGTCGTCCAGAAATCACTGCGCCCGGCATCCGCAGCCACCATGTTTCCGTGCCGCGCCTGCAGCTTTCGGGGCTATGAAGGCCAGCGCGGATGGTCAACGTCGATCACGTACTCGTGCGCGTGGCTTGCGCCGCGCGGCGCACTCCCAGCGTTCACATCCGCCAGATGCGGGTGATCGGCAGACATTCCCTCATGGGTGTGTTTCAACTCCGCCTCGTCCGAGCCGCGCCACAGGTAGGCTGCGAGTGCAACGGAGACAGCGGCAAGGGCACCGAGCGCGAGGAAGCTCACCGTCAGCCCGGCCTTGGCGCCAAGCCAGCCAGCCAGCGGATAGGTGATGAGCCAGCACGCATGCGAGAGCGCAAACTGCGCCGCGAAGAGCGCGGGCCGGTCTTCCGAATGTGCGGACCTGCGAAGCAAGCGACCGGACGGCGTTTGGGCCAAGGAGTACCCAAGACCCAGAACAAACCACAGGGGAAGGAGCGCAGCGAACCATTTCGCAGCGATAAACCCGACAAACAGGCCAAGGGCAAGCAGCGCCGCACCGCTCAACATCACAGGCCGTTCGGGAAGCCGTTCGAGGAGCTTGGGCAGCAAAAGCGCGACCAGCATGGACCCCGCGCCGAACATCGCCAGCGCAGCAGCTGTGGCGGTCTGCGTGAGGCCAAAGTCCGACTGCACCAGAACAACCGTGTTCACGATGACCATCGCGCTGGCCGAGGCCACCGCCAGATTCAGCGCGAGCAGGCCTTTGAGCCGTGGCGTTGCAAGGTAGATGCGCAGCCCGCGTGTCGTGCGCTCGTAGATTCCTCGCTTGGGAGGCATCTTGGCTTTTGGCAAGACAGCGGACACGACCAGCGCCGCCGAGGCAACGAATCCTACGACTGTGCCGCCGAACAAGGCGTGGTAGCTCACGACGCTCAAGAGCAATGCCGCAAGTGCCGGGCTGACCAGGCTTTCCATGTCATACGCCAGCCGGGACAAGGACAGCGCACGCGTGTACTGGTCCTCGTCTGGCAGCACATCCGGAATCGTCGCCTGGAACGTGGGTGTGAACGCGGCCGAGGCCGACTGCAGCACGAAGATCAGGATGTAGATCTGCCAGATCTGCGTGATGAACGGCAGGGTCAGTGCGACGCCCGCGCGGATGAGGTCAAGCGCGACAAGCACGGCACGGCGGGGAAGGCGCTCAGCGAACGCCGATGCGATGGGCGCGACGCCGATGTACGCCGCCATCTTGATGGCCAGCGCGGTCCCGAGGACCGCCCCCGCCTCGGCGCCAGCCAGATCGAACGCAAGCAGGCCCAGCGCAACTGTCGCAAGGCCGGTGCCGAGCAACGCGATCACCTGGGCGAAAAAGAGATGCCGGTATGTTGTGTTTCGGAGCACATCGAGCATGAGAAACTCCTTTCTTGAACGGCTTATGGACTTGACGCAGCTCGCGGAGCAACGTCACCGGAACAGCTGCGGAATCGGATATACACAGTGTCCCCCGCATGAAAGCGAGGGTGCGGGGGCAAGGTCACGATGCGCCTTCTCAGGTGGCCGAAGTCCGCATAGGAGACCAGCGCGAACTGCCCCGACAGGAGCTGGACGGCAGACGCATCGCGCCGGCAGTCGCTCAGCGCGGTGCCTTGCAGACGCGCAGCGGAGTCGACCTCCTCGACGGTAGCCTTGCGCCAGCCATCGTTGAATGCATACCTGCCTTCATAGACGGTGGCGCACCCCAGACACCATTGCAGCAAGTCCCACTGCCAGAAGCATCGGGGTGCGGGGGCAAGAGCGTCCGGACCGCATGGTGCTTCGCTCGGCTCTTTACTTGCCCGAGAAGTTCGAGGCGATGTAGTTGCCCGGCAGGCTCATGAAGACGTAGAGCGTGTTCTTGGCGGCGTCCGTCACAGACGCGTTCTTGAAGCTCACCTTCCACTCCTTGCCCTTCTTGCCGTCGATCTGTTCGGTCTTGTCGACCTGTGCCGCTTCCCAGCTCTTCTCCAGCTTTCCGCTGCTGACCAAGGCAGCCTTGCGCTGGGATGCGCAGTCGACCACCACTTTCTCCGAGGCAGGCGTGTTGCCGTGAAAGTGGCAGCTCGAGCCTTCGGCGGCCGAGACGGATCCGGCGGCAGCGAGAGCCAGCAGCGAGACCGCGGCGATTGCAAACTTCTTCATTGATTACATCCTTTCGTGATGAGATTTAGTCGAGGGAATCCCTGCCAGGATCGGCAGTCTTTCCAATCTCCATGTCCTCGTGCGCATGGTTGTGCTCTTCGGCAGGGAAACGGAAACTGTTGGGGTCGGAGTCGTGCTGGTAGCCGTGCAACTGCATGAGCAGCAGCAGCACGCCAGCGAAGACCAACCCAAGATTTGCGGCATAGCTGAACCGCTTGAACGAGGGGCGATGGCGCCACAGCGACAGCAGCGCGACCATCACGGCCAGTGCCGCAATCTGACCGATCTCCACGCCGAGGTTGAAGCTCAGGATGCGGATCAGCATCGAGGTGCTGTCGTCGCCGAGCGGCAGTTGCTGCAGCCGGGTGGACAGACCAAAGCCGTGCAACAGGCCGAAGCCGAAGACCGCAGCCAGCAGGTTCGGCGACTTCATGTCGAAGTACTTCTGGAAGCCGCCGTTGTTGTCGAAGCCCTTGTAGATCACGCTGATCGCGATGATGGCGTCCACCAGGTAGTAGTTCCAGGTGATCTTGAAGAACGTGGCGAATACCAGCGTGATGCAGTGGCCGATCGTGAACACTGTGACGAACTTGGCGACGTCCTTGAAGTTGGACAGGAAGAACACCACGCCGAAGAGGAAAAGCAGGTGGTCATAGCCCGTGAGCATGTGCGTGACGCCGAGTCCGACGTACTGCAGGTAGCCGCCACTGAGCATGCGCTGGCGGTCCGCTTCGGAGATGCCGTGGGCCAAGGCGTCAAAAGGCAGGCCGATGGCAATGGCCAGGGCCGCGAGGGCCAGTAGAACGAATCTGCGCTGGGAAAACATCAAAGGGCTTTCGTCAAAAAAAGAAATGGAAGAATGAGATGGACAGAACTGGATCAGGGGGAAAACCGCCTGACCTATTCGAGCGAGAGGTCCCAGATCAGATGCGAGTCCACGAGAAGTCGATAGTTAGCGCGCAGCGCTTCCGCGCGCGCTTCGAGTGCGGCGCGTGAGGCGTCAAGAAACTGGCGACGCGCAAGCAGCAAGGCCTGCAGGTCCGCTTCGCCGAGCGAGTACGCGCGCTGGGTCAATCGGGCGCTGTCGCCCGTCGCCTTCGCGCCTTGTTCGGCGATACGCCAGCGAGCGAGATTGCCCGTCGCATCCGCATAGGTTTCCGCAACAGCGGTTTCCAGTTCGCGTCGCTGTCGGTCGACCGTCGCGCGTGCCGCTTCTGCTTCCTGAAGCGCCTGACGCATGCGTTCGTGGCGATAGGTGCCGCTCAGCGGGATGGTGACGCTCAGCCCCACGATGCGCTCCTGGCGGAACGACTCGGATGCCGCGAACACGCCGACGGTCGGATCGGGTACCCGATCAGCCGAGGCGCGCGACGCGGTCAACTCGGCCTTGCGCAAGTTGCCCTCCGCGATGCGAAGGGGGTCAGAAGCCTCGGTCACACGTTGCAACCATTGCGCCTCGGATTCAGACGGCGGCTGCGGTTCCCCCAGTGATTGGGGCGGCAGCTGCGCGCCGGGGAAGCGAACACGCAACTTCGCCAGTGCCTTCGCCAGGTTCGACGAGGCCAGGCTCGCCTGGCGTTCGACTTCTGCAGCGTCGGCCATCGCCACGTTGACATCGAGCGCAGCGGCATCGCCGGCTTTCCTACGGCTCTCCACCGCACGCAGATTGGCTTGCGCGAACGATTGCTGCTCCTGGTAGAGCCGTTGCGCCTGGGTCGCGGACAGTCCATCGATCCAGAGGTCGAGCAACGACCGTGCAGCCTCGTGAATGGCCTCTCCGACGCGGGCCTGCGCCGTGGTCTTTTCGTTCTCACCCAGCTTCTGGTCGATGTCGGCCTTGCCGTTGATCCGGAATGGGCGCTCCAGTTGAACGTTCCACTCCTTGGAGGCCGGCCCGCCCGTGTCGTAGCTGCGGCGTTGCATGGTTACGCGCGTCGACCATTCATGCGAGCCCGCCGCGAGCATGTTGGCGCCGTGGCCCGCTGCGAGCAGCGCGCTGCGGGCTTCCTGCACGGCGGGGTCCTGCTCGATCCATTGCCGCGCCAGCGGGGTCGGTGGCAGGTCGGGCGGTGTCTGCCTGTTCTCGGCAAGCACCGGCAGGGCCCAGGCGATCAGGGCGATCCCGGTCCACAACTTCATTTGATTTCTCCATCGATGGCCACGGGCGATGCCCAGTAGCGAATGCCGACACCGGCAAAGTTTTTGCGGATGCGTTCGATCAGTGCGCTCAAGGCGTCCTCGCCCATCAGCACTTGAACCAGCACGGCCTGGCTGCGGCCCATGACCTGCTCCCGGGTGCTCAAGCCCGCATGGCTTGCGCTGTGACTATGGACGTGGCTGCTGGTGAAGACGTCGCTGTCTTCGCTTTCCAGGAGCAAGTCGAGGAGCGCTTCCGCGGCCGTTGGCGGGCACACAAGGCTCAGGCAGTACTTAGACATGGCTCACCTCTGGTTCCGGGTCGTTCTTCCTGTCGCCTTCCTCGTGCTCGCTGCGGGGGTACGCGAAGCGCAGGTACAGCAGCGGCAGGAGAATGAGGGTCAGGGCTGTGGCCGTGATCAAGCCGCCGATCACCACGATCGCCAGCGGGCGCTGGATCTCGGAGCCCGGCCCGCTGGTGAAGAGCAGCGGCACCAGGCTGAAGGCGGTGATCGCCGCCGTCATCAGCACCGGCCGCAGCCGCCGGCGGGCGCCCTGTGTGACGCAGGTGACCAGGTCATGCCCTTCGGCGCGCAGCTGGTTGAAGTAGCTCACGAGCACCACGCCGTTGAGCACCGCGATGCCCAGCAGCGCGATGAAGCCGACCGAGGCCGGCACCGACAGGTACTCCCCGGTGACCCAGAGCCCGACGATGCCGCCCACGAGTGCGAAAGGAATGTTGCTGAGCACAAGCAGGGCCTGGCGCACCGAGCCGAAGGTCGTGAACAGGATCAGGAAGATGAAGCCGATCGCCAGCGGCACCACGAGGGTGAGCCGTGCCGCAGCACGTTGCTGGTTCTCGAACTGACCGCCCCAACTGATGCGATAGCCCGTGGGCAGCTTGACCTCGGCGGCGATCTTGGCCCTTGCCTCCTCGACGAAGCCGACCAAGTCGCGCCCGGTGACGTTGGCGATCACCACGCTGTAGCGACTGCCCATCTCGCGGTCGATCTTCACAGGGCCGCTCTCGCGCGTCAGCGTGGCCAGTGTTTCCAGCGGCACGCTCTGGCCATCCGATGTGGTGATGCGCAGGGCTGCGAACTCCGCCGGCGAGATCTTCACGCTGTCCGGTCCCCGCAACACGATCGGGATACGCCGGTTGCCGTCGATGACGGTGCCGGCTCGTTGTCCCTCGATCTGGGCGCGCAGTGCATCCTGCACGTCTTCCACCGATAGGCCGTAGCGCCCTGCGCTCAGGCGGTCCACCACCACCCGCAGGTATTGCACGCCATCGTTCTCGACGGTGTAGACGTCCTGGTTGCCCGGCACCGTCTTCATCAGCGTCTCGATCTGGGCGGCGAGTTCGTTCAGCTTGCCGAGTTCGGTTCCGAAGATCTTGATGGCCAGGTCGCCGCGCACGCCGATGATCATCTCGGACACGCGCATGTCGATCGGCTGGGTGAAGCTGTAGCTGATACCCGGCATCTGGTCGAGCACCTCCCGGATCCGGGCGATCAATGCTTCCTTGTTGGCCAGCTTCCATTCCTCGCGCGGCTTGAGCACGAGGAAGGTGTCGGTTTGGTTCAGGCCCATCGGATCCAGCCCGATCTCGTCGGAGCCGGCCCGCGCCACCACGCCGGTGATCTCCGGGATTTGGCTCATGAGGGCCTGGTGGATCTTCAGGTCGAGCGCCGCCGTCTCCTCCAGGCTGACCGACGGCAGCTTCTCGATGCCGACGATGATGTCGCCTTCGTCCATTTCGGGGAGAAAGGTCTTCCCCACCTGGGTGTAGATGCCGGCCGCCGCCACGAGAAGCAACGCCGCCGCTACAAAGACAATGCGTTGCTTCTTCAGGGCCCATGCGAGCACCGGCTCGTAGACCTTGAGCAGCTTGCGTGGCAGCCAGGGATCCTCGTGTGCCACCTTCTTCAGAAGGAAGGAGGCCAGCACCGGGATCACCGTGAGCGACAGCACCAGTGAACTGATCAGCGCGAAAACGATGGTCATCGCGACCGGGACGAAGTACTTGCCTTCCAGGCCCTGCAGGGTAAGTAGTGGCAGGAACACCGTGATGATGATCAGGATGCCCGCAGACACTGGAACCGACACCTCGCGGACCGCGCGCAGCACGATGTGCAGACGCGGTAGTTTTTTCTTGGAGCCTTCCTGCTCCAGGTGCTGGACGATGTTCTCGACCACCACCACGGCGGCGTCGACGAGCATGCCGAGCGCGATCGCCAGCCCCCCGAGGCTCATGAGGTTCGCTGACATGCCGACCGAACGCATCAGGATGAATGTGCTCAGTGCGGACAATGGCAGGATCACGGCGACCGCCACGGCGGCGCGCACGTTGCCGAGGAACGCGCCAAGCAATACCAGCACGATGACGGTTGCCTCGATGAGTGCCGTCGACACCGTGCCGACGGCCTTTTTCACGAGTTCGGCTCGGTTGTAGAAGGGCTTGATCTCCACGCCCGCCGGCAGCGTCGGTTTCAGGTCTTCGAGCTTCTGCGTGACGCCTTCGACCACTTTCTGGGCATTGGCGCCGGCCAGGCCGAGCACCAGGCCCTCGACCGCTTCGGCCTTGCCATCCTTGGTCACGACGCCATAGCGCGTGACACTGCCGTCGCGCACCTGCGCCACGTCGCCTAGCCGCGCCAAGTTGCCGTCCTTACGGCTGACCACGATCGAGCGCAGGTCTTCTGCGGTCTTGATGTTCCCTTCACTGCGCACGAGCAGCACTTCGCCGCCTTCGCCGAGCCGGCCTGCGCCGTCGTTGCGGTTGTTGGCTTCGATGGCGCTCTTGAGCTGCGCCGTAGACACGCCAAGCGCCGCGAGCTTGACGGGGTCCGGCACCACCTCGAAGCTGTGGACCTTGCCGCCCAAGGCGTTCACGTCCGCCACGCCCGGCACCGCGCGCAGCGCCGGCCGGATGACCCAGTCGAGCAGAGTACGGCGCTCCTCGAGCGTCATGCCGTCCGCTTCGATCGTGAACATGTACATCTCGCCCAACGGCGTGGTGACAGGCGCCATGCCGCCGCTGATGCCGGAAGGCAGGTCGCCCGCGATGTTCGCCAGGCGCTCCGACACTTGCTGGCGGGCCCAATAGATGTCGGTGCCGTCCTCGAAGTCGACAGTGACATCCACCAGGCCGTACTTGGACACCGAGCGCAGCATGCGCTGGCGAGGAATGCCGAGCATTTCGACCTCGATCGGACCGGCGATGCGGCTTTCGATTTCTTTGGGCGTCATGCCGGGGGCCTTCATGATCACCTTCACCTGCGTGCTGGACACATCGGGGAAGGCATCGATCGGCAGGTTGCGGAAGGCGTACCAGCCAAAGCCCGCAAGCAGAGCGGTCGCGAGCAGCACGAACAGGCGCTGCGACAGCGCGAACTGAACAAGGCGGTTGAGCATGTCAGTTGCTTCCGCTCTTGCCGAGCCATGCTGCCTTCAGTGCGATCACGGAGCCGGTCGCCACCTGCTGGCCGGCGCGCAGGTTGCCCGTGACCTGGACCGACTGGCCCGCGCTGGAGATGACATTGACCAGCTGTGCGACGAAGCCCTTTTCGGTTCGGACGAACACGTAGGCCTTGTCGTCCTGGCGGGCAATCGCTGGCAGGGGCAGCGCCCAGCCGGCGGTGTTCTCCGCGAACGGCACCTTGACCTGCACGACTTCGCCCGGACGCAGAAGCTCGCCGCCGCCCACCACCCGGGCGCGCAGCGTGACTGTCTGGTTGTCGCTCACCGTGGCGCCGACTGACATCGGCGTCGCACTGGCTTCGCGTCCGACCACCGTGATCGAGCCGGCGGTCTTGCTCGAGAGGGCCTGCTGCTGACGGTCGGATGGGATCTGGACCTCGAGCCAGAGCTGCGCCGTGTTGACCAGGCGCAGCAGGGAGTCCGAGCCTTGTACACGCTGCCCGGCTTTCACATCAAGGCCGACCACCGTCCCGGCGCTTTTCGCTCGCACGACGAGGCCATCCTGCAGGTTGCCAGCGTCGCCCATTTTCCGAATGGCTGCGGGATCGACTCCGGCGAGGCGCAAGGAGGCTTCGGCAAACCGCAGGCGGGCCGCGGCTTCCTGGTTGGCGGCATTGGCTTCCTGGACACGCCGCTCCGGAATGATCCCCTCGGAGAAGAGCTGTCGCTCGCGTGCGGCCGTCTGGCCGGTCAGCCTGGCCTTGCTGGCCGCCTCCAGCAGCTTGAGCTGCAGGTCGCCATACTCCGGGCTGCTCAGGCGCAGCAGCGGTTGACCAGCCTTGACGGGCTGCTGCTCGTCGACGAGGAGTTCTTCGACCCGTCCACCGAACGGGGCACTGATGACCTGATTGCCGCTGGGGGGCACCACCACGCGGGCGGGATAGGCCATGCCGTTGATCGCCGATGGCTTTTCCAGCGGCGCAAGCGTGATGCCGAGTGCCTGCATCTGTGCAGCGGACACCGGGAATTCGGCGTTCGATGGCGTCGCCGCAACGGCGCTGGCCACCATGAGAAAACTGGACACGCAGCCGAGCACCGCACGGCGAGCGAGCAAATAGGACATAGAAACTCCACGAGAAAGCGATCCCGTCGCGCAGTCGGGCGACGAGGAGAAGGCAGCGCGCTATGGCGCCGCCAGGGCTTCAACCGTGGAGTTGGGGCGGCGCGCGGCCGTCAGGAGGAACGGTTCGGAACAGCGGGATGGGCACCCGCTCTCGACCAGGGCGCCAGCGCGCGAGCGCTTCGGCCACGGGCTGCGTGATGAGCCCGAACAAAACGAACAGCGGCACAAGCGCCAGAAGCTTCGGCGCGGAGTCCGGACTGGCGAGCTGGATCGGGGCACCTTGAAGCGCCGACAACGAGTGCCCGCCCCCGTGGTCTGCATCGTCCGAGTCGACATGCAGCGAAAGCTCATCGGCTTGAGGCGCTTGCTCGAAGGACGAGTGGCCCGCATCGAGCTGGCCGGCGTGGCTCGAGTAGCCCTCGGGGCCGCTTTCGTGGTGATGCGCGTGGAATGGCGAACTGATCAGGTCCATGGCGATGACCAGCACCAGCAACCAGCGCACGAGCAGCATCAGCCTGGCCTTGGCGGGGGCGATCGACCTCGACAATTGGGCGGTGTTCGCGCTCACAGGTACTTCGTGATGTCTTTGAAGTCGGCGATGGCCTTCCCGAAGTCGCGGGGCGACGCTGCGACTTCCTCGAGGCAGTGGTCTAGGTGATCGTGGATCAGCAGTTTCTTGGCTGCGCTGACTGCTTTTTCGACCGCGTGCAACTGCTGTGCGATGTCTGCGCAGTCGCGCCCGCTCACCATCATCTCGATGACGTTTTGCAGGTGCCCGTCCGCGCGCTTCAGGCGCTTGACGAGATCAGGGTGACTTTGGTGGAGGTGTTCGCCGTGCACCACCGTATCCTATCAGGGGGGATACGAAACGGTCGAAATAGGCACGCGTTGCGAAGGGGGATTGGTCGCGTCGAGAGACCACTTCGCATCACCCCTTGCCAGTAAGACGCACACGGTCCCGACTACTTCATGGCGTGCGCCAGTCAACCCGATGCCCGGCCGCCGTCGCATCGTGACGAGCATCGTCTTCGGTGTGCAAATAGATACTGGTTGTGCTGATGTTGGCGTGACCCAAGTTGTCGCGGACCACTTTCAGGTCAACTTTTTCGCTCAGATGGCTTCCTGCGGTGTGCCGAATCCAGTGCGTAGAGGCCTGCTCGAGGTGGGTTGCTGCAGCCTCGAAGTCGGGGCCACGCCCCCGCAGTGCGGCCGCAGCTGCGTGCATCACCCCCTTGACGAGCTCGTGAATGGCGCTTCGCGCCATCGGCCTGATCGGGGCAATCAGAGTCATCACCAATGGCGTGTCTTCGCCTTCCTGCGGGAGCGGGCTTAAAGCGTGGACCTTGCGGTAGCGCATCAATTCGGTCATCAATTCGCCCGTGGCTGGCACCAGGCGGGTCTTGCTGCCTTTGCCAGTGATTTCGAGCCACCAGCGCTCGCGTCCATCGGCGCCGCGCCGGCTGAAGAATCCGCCCATGCTGGCGTCGCAGATCTCGGACACGCGCAGCCCGCCGATGTAGAGCAATGAAAACAGCCATCGACAGCGCGATGCGTGTAGCTTTTCACGTTCACTGCTCACGGGCATCGCTTCGATCGCGGCCTTCACCAGGTTCCAGTGTTCTTCTGGCAGAAAGCGACTCACACGAGGTGCAGCCTGCCGGCGCTTGCGCCGGCTCAGCGCCAACGGATTGCCTGCCAGGTATCCGGCCTCCACAAGCCACGAGAACATGGCGTTGAGGATCGACAGCGCCTGGCGCAGGCTCGAAGGCCCCAGCGGGCCGGCAAGCGGTCGCCAGCGTGACGAGTTGCGCCCCGGCTTCTGACCCGGCTCCATGACCCAGCGCTCGGCGGGCTGCGGATCAGCGAGGAAACGCTGGTAGAGCAGCAGATCCTCGTGCGTGAGGTCTGAGAGGGCCGCGCCGCGCTGCAGGACGCACCACAACATGAGGCGTTCGACTTCCTTGCGATAGCTGGCGAGCGTGGCGGGTGAATCGGCGTAGCGGGCCAGCCAAGCCAGAACAGCCGAGCGGTCATCGGCCGCGGCCAACTGTGATCGCGAACTGGCGCGATTGCGGCCACGGCTGCCGTCCAGGTGGGCCGGCACCATCATTTGATCCAGGCTGACGAGGGCATTCATGCGGACCTACGCAAAAAAGGAGAACATCACCAAGAGTATGGACATTAGAAGGATTATGTCCATAGATAGGCAGTTAATTCAATATATTTAACGTATTACGTTGTATTATTTATTTATGAACACCGAAATTGAACTCCAGAGCGACATTGAAACCCTCCGGGGGCGATTTACGGAAACGAAAGACCTCTATCGCGAGGTTTGCGCGTTGCTGTTCTTCCGCTATGGAATCACTCCCACGGCCAGCAAGCTGTACCAGTTCGTGCGTAAGGGCTCGATGAGCGCGCCGGCCGAGGCGCTGGCCAAGTTCTGGGAGGACCTGCGCAGCAAGGCGCGCGTCGAAATCGACCATCCGGATCTGCCGCCCGAAATCAGGACGAGTGCAGCGGACGCCATCGCCGATCTATGGCGGCAGGCCACGGCGACCGCGCGCCACGAACTCGCGGCGCTGCGCCTGGAGGACCAGGCCGCGGTCGAGCAGGCACGGGGAGAGGAGACACAGGCTCGCCAGGCGGCGGCGGAGGCGCTGGCCAGCGCCGAAACCCTGCGTCCACAGCTGAGCGCCGCGCAGGAATCGCTTCAGCAACGGCAAACGGACCTGGAGGCGGAAAGGCGCGCCCATGCCGGCGCCGTGGCCCGGCTGCAGGAGTTGCAACGCCATCTTGAGGAAGCGCGCAATCAGCTGGAGCGGGTTCGCTCGGATTTCAGCGCCGAGTTGGCCAAGGCACGGGAGGCCGTGGACGTGGCGAACGCTCGTTCGGATGCTGCCGAGCGGCGCGCGCTGCTGGAGATCGACCAGGAACGTCAGGCCCGGATCAAGGCCGACAAGCAACTCGAGGCGCTGCGTGGCCAATTGGCGCAGGCCGAAGGCCGCCATCGCGAGAGCTTGCTGGCGCAGGCCGACGCCGTCACGCGGCTGCAGGTCAAGGCCGATGCAGCCGAGGTGTCGCAACGAGAACTGACGGCCAGCAATCGCGGCCTTGTCGATGATCTTCAGGCGACGCGCGAACGGCTCGCCGTGGCTCAACAAGAAGCAACGCAGTTCAAAGCCGAAACGCAGACGCTGCGTGCACTGCTGGAGCGACTCTCGCCGGTAGAACAGGTGCCGCCGCGGGGCGCACTGGCATCGAAGACCGTCAAGAGCGGCGCGCGAAAAGCACGATAGCGCGGTGAATGCTATGTGCGCGGCAGCGTCCCGAACTCATGGATCGGCAGCAGCGGCCGCCTTGCGCAGGGCGCGCAGTTCCAGGCGCGCAGATTCGCGGATTTCTTCCCGGTCCAATTCGACTGCGGTGTCGTCGACCCAGGTTTCCCAGAGGCTTTCGAGCCAGGCCTGCCGGGTGCTGAACGCTTCGACTGCGTAGTCGAGCCAACTGGCGTACCCGGTGGGCGGTGGTAGCGGCTTTTGAATGGTGAAGAGCGTTCTCCTTGGTGACGCAGTGCAATGCTGGGATCATCCGATACGGGACCGGCATCTGACAAGTCGAGTCAGAGCGATCGGGCCTGTGTGATAGACCGATAACGAGGAAGCACGCAATGATCGGCTGGTGGATAGTTGTGGCGGCTCAGACGCCCGAGGAACGCGACCGGGCAATCGATACCAAGCCGGCAGTGCTGGCGAATTGGGAGGTTGGACCAGGCGGAATCGAGTGGCTGCATCAACTCGTCAAAGCGGGCAGAGCCAGCCAGTTGTCCTTCAGCGGCTACCCGAACCGCTACACCGCCAAAGCGGCTAATGTGCTGCCGCTGCTTGCCGGCGGTCCGCCTGCACACCGAGGTCCCCCGATCATCGGAGACGACTACGTCATGCCGGCGAACTGGAAGGGCAACGTGATCTTCCATCAAGACAAGATCGAAGCCTGTCCGCCCGATCAGGTACTGACCATCGACGCCTGGGATCAATCCTGATGGTCTAGTTCGTGCAGTTGTCTAGGCAAGGCCTTCTCTGACCACGGCATCCCGCTCCCAGGCTGCATCACGGCCTGTCAAGTCGCAATGACAGCGCGCCTAGCGTCGCGACCCGTTCCAGGAGGAAAATCGTGGGCATGACCAAGAAGGCTAGTCCACAGAAGGTTCCGCATCAAGCTTCGCTGCCGCGAGCGCGCCGTTTCTTCCCAGCCGCGGCGGGATGGACACACGCTGGAGAACCTGCTTGCTCGGTTCGATCCACAGCTGCACGGTGGAGAGGTGATGGCCTGGCCCCCCGTTGGGGTCGAGGTGCAATCGTGAGCACGACGCAAGAACGTTGTGATGCCATGCTCCAAGCACTTGCCAACACGCGCATTGCGGGCCACGAACCAACACCACGATTTCTGGAGGACGTCGCGGCGGTGGTCGAGGGCACGATGACGTACGACCAAGCCATTCGCGCCAGCGCGGCCAGGGCGAGCGATCAAGATGGGATAGAGCACCCCGAGACATAGAGCGGGTCGCGTGAGCTATCGAGGGGGGCCGATTCCGCGTGGCCGGCATATACCTTATC
>Ga0073899_10003488_pt1 | contig 13918 bp, 11 predicted proteins | sample KloWWTmetaKNB5Ph_FD_88975 | JGI IMG/M metagenome (GOLD analysis project Ga0073899, IMG submission 88975) | Active sludge microbial communities from Klosterneuburg, Austria, studying microevolution and ecology of nitrifiers - Klosterneuburg... | ecosystem: Engineered > WWTP > Aerobic digester >... | reverse complement strand
CTGTCATCGCACGCGCTCGAGCACGTCGCCAACCCGCTCGCCGCACTGGCCGAATGGAAACGCGTGCTGAAGCCCGGCGGCACGCTCGCACTCGTCCTGCCCGATCGCGCCGGAACCTTCGATCACCGCCGCCCGGTGACGACACTCGAACACCTGGTCACCGATTTCGAGAACGGCACCGACGAAAGCGACCAGACCCACGTCGACGAAATCCTCGCCCTGCACGACTACACAATGGACCCTGAAGCGGGCGGCCCCGAAGCCTTCCGCGCGCGCGCACTGCGCAACGCCGAGAACCGCGGACTGCACCACCACGTGTTCGATGCGGCGCTCGCCGGTGCCATGGTCGAGCACGCCGGATTCGAGGTCATCGCGACCGAGACGCTCGAACCGTTCCACATCTTCGTGATCGGTCGTAGCGCGGACTGATCAGTCTGGGCGCTGGAACATCATGAAAGGCTCGCGCGGGTTCACGCCGAGCGAAACCACGTCGATATCCCCCAGCAAATCAGCATGCTGGCGAATTCTTGGTGCGAGGCCGCACGCCGCGAATCTCTGAAAGATGTCGCGCCCATACAGCCTGACGTGGTCTTCCTGGCCGCACGCCTGCAACCTCGCTCGATCATCGTCGATACCCGGGTCTTCCCAGGTGTGATGCAGGCGATTGCAGTAGGGCGTCTGCAGGATGGCCGATCCATCCTTCCTGAGGACGCGTCGAATCTCCAACAACGCCTTCCGATCGTCCGCAACATGCTCTAGAACATGGTTTGCTATCACGAGGTCGAACGATTCATCGGCAAAGGGGATCGCAAGGATGTCGACGTGCACGACATCGGCCTCGACCGGGTGCAAGTCGCAACGGACATAGCGGGACGTCCCGGCGGATGCAATCACCCGCGAAAGACGGGCTTCCGGTGCGAAGTGGAGTACGTCCCTTCCGTCCAGGTCCGGGAGGAAGCCGGTTGCCTGCATGTACAGGAACAGGTGGCGCTCGCGGTCATGGCTGAAGCACCAGGGACACGTGAAGTTGGACACGTCGCTGCCGATAAGGTCCAGTTCGCGGATCAACGCCGGTACGGATGCGACTCCGTTCCGGTACGGAAGGAACCACGAGAGGCGCTTCCCGCAGAGGACGCATCGCTTGCGACGCGGAGGGAACAGTCCGGCCAGCGCTCGCCTGAAGTGGATGATCACGATGGAGTCCTCGCGGAATCCAGGGTCGACCCGCGGGCACGATCGATTCGACCGCCCCGTCCCAGTACGCCGTCGGCAAGGCCCCGTGCGATGAAGCGGATGTTCTGCAAGCGCCGTGGCGAGAACAGGGCATAGGCATAGAGGTTGCCAAGCCAATACCAGGATGCTCGAACCTTCCACTTCCACGGCACATAGGTGCACTTCATCAACAGGATGAAGTTGCGGAACCGGTAGTAGAGGCGCAGCGGCGAGTAGGCGCTGAACGGCCGCCATCGCCCGTACCAGACCGGAAACGAATCGTCGCCGAGGTGATGCACCATGCGCGCGCGCGAAGTGCCGAACAACCTGAAACCCGCGGCCCGTGCGCGGTGGCACCATTCGGTGTCGACGTAATCGATGAAGTAGTCTTCGCGCATCACGCCGACTTCCGCAAAGACCTCGGACGGAATCAGCGACCCCGAGGTGATGCCGGTGATGACCTCGACCCAAGGGTCCGCCCGATCGCCATCGCGGACGCTGTAGAACAACCTCCCCGGCTCCTGGACCTGGAATCCGAATGTCTGTCCCGAAACCTCGTCGACGTACGTCGGACCAACGCACCCGACACGATCACCCGCAGCCTGGCGCTCCCTGACGACCCGCAAGAGTTCGTCGACCATGCTCGACGCTGGCACGCTGTCCTGGTCGCTGAGAAGCACGTACTTCGCTCCCGCCACAATCGCCGCCTCGACTCCGACATTCAACGCGGCCGCAATTCCGAGATTGTCGCCTAGTCGAATCAACCGGATGGGAGTGGAGGCATCGATTCCGCCAGCGATGGTCTCCGCTACCCGTTCGTCCGCCGCCGGCGTATTGTCGACGATCACGATCTCCTTGACCTGGTGCACCAGCGAATGGAGGAGACGCGAGAATTTCGCCGGATCAGGCAAGTACGAGACGACCACCGCACGCACGTCGGGCCGGCCCGTGCCATCCGGTCGATCGATGCTCGCCTGGACAGCCGCTGCTCCGATCATCCTTGGCCCCGTGTCGGTGACAGGCCCGCGATCGACGGCCGAATCCGATCACGCATCGCGCAGAGGCGATGCTTCGGATGCGACTTCGGCCATGACAATGGCTCCGTTCGGTCACGAACCGATTCCGGACGTCGCGAATCATCGACGCTCATCGAAAGCTCCATCGATCCCGAACCTGCTCCCTGGCCTCCTGGACGAGCACTAGCAGGCGCCTGCCGATGGAAGCTCGAGTCAGTACCGGCAATGCACGACCGCGCCAGGACTTCGTGAAATCCGATTCGTTCTCGTTGAGCCACGCCCGTGCCGACTCGAACATTCGGAGATTTCCTGCCAGTGCAGAGAACGACGCCAGTTGCCGATAGTGAACGGCCAGTGCGGCGTTCCGAACATCGTCGGCTACGCCATGAAGTGCGCAGAAATCCTCGATCATCGGGATATAGCCCGCAACGAACTTCGCACGCGCGGCCATGCCGGAATTGGTCAACGATCCTACGGACTTTCGGTAGACCGCCGTGGAGCCGGGGAGAAAGTCGATGTCGGCCCGTGCGGCAATGTACAGGAACAGGGGCCAGTCGTTGACGGAGTATTCGGGTTTCAGAAGCCCGGACGTCATGAAGTCCCGAACCAGGTTGGCGCGCATGCACAGCGTGCAGGTCTGGATGAAATTTCCCGACAGCAGCCGCTCGAAGATCGACCCTTCGGGCACGCCCCCCCCTTTGAACCGGCTTGCCAGGAACGACCGATTGCGCCGCCAACGTCCGTCGCGAAAAAGGATGCGATCGAAGTCCGTGTGCACGGCGCCAACATGCTCGCGCTCTCGAAGGTAGTCGACCTGTCGCTGCAATTTCCCGCGCGCCGACCAATAGTCGTCTCCGTCACAGTACGCGATGAACTCGCCACGACACTCGGCTACGAGGCGGGCATAGTTGCGATGTTGACCGACGTTGTTCCGTCCGGAAAAGCAGCGGATTCGACCGGGGAATCGCCCCTGGAAGTCGAGTGCCACTGCCATCGTCGAATCCGTCGAACAGTCGTCGCCGATCAGCAACTCGAATGGGAATTCGGCCTCCTGCCCCAGGACCGATTCGATCGCTTCCGCCAGGAAATCGGCATGGTTGTACGCAACCATGACCACGCTGGCCAACGGCGCAGGCACCATGCCTGCGCCCCGAGCAAGGTGCTCGACGTAGTCGTCGCGCGCTCGATTGTCCGTTGAATGGCTTGCCAGCGGATCCATCAGCTGCGTACTCCTCCTCTCGAACTCGCGCCTACTTCAATCACCACGTTCGTACTCGATCGAACGCACCATCCGCCATGCGCCACGAATCACTCGCCCCCGACAAGGGCACGACGGATCATCGTTCTTGCCAGCGGCGATGCATCGAGTAGAGATTGCCCGTCACGACCCGAGTTGGCCGCCATCGGCTAAGGACCCTTGCCAGGCGCTTGTGCAGCGGCCGCAAGAATTCCGGGTCGTTGTCTTGTAGCCAAACGATGGAATCGTCGAGCAGTTCGGCATTGCCCAATTCGATCGCGTACCAGAATAGCAAACGTCGCAGTGGACCGATCGCGGCGATCCGAACCTCGCTCGAAACACCTGCCCACTCGCAAAGTCCCTCGATCATCGGAACGTACGCGGCCGTCATGCGCGCGCGCGCCGGCCACTCGGAGTTCATGAGTGACCCCGGCGTCTTGCGGTAGACCGCCGTAGAACGCGGCAGGAACTCGATGTGGTGGTTGGCGGCGACATGCAGGAACAAAGGCCAGTCTCCAACCGGGTAGGTCGCCACCGGCAGGCCACTGGCGAAGTAGGCACGCGCCAGATCGGCACGCAGGCATACGGTACACGTCTGGACGAAGTTGCCATTCAGTAGCGCTTCGAGCACTCGACCCGTCGGAATATCGCGACGCCCGAAATGTCGATGCCCCGGACTGCGATGCCAGCGTCCACGACGAAGGACGAGGTCATCGAAATCGGTGTGGACCAACCCGACCTCGGGATGCGTGCGCAGGAGATCGACCTGCATCTGTAGTTTCGATGGATCGGTCCAGTAGTCGTCGCCTTCGCAGACCGCGACGAACTCGCCGCGCGCGTGCGCCAGTACCGCCTGCAGCGGCCGGATGCCCTGGCGATAGCGGTTCTCGGGCTCGAGCACGGCACGGATCAGGCCGGGATGGCGTCGTGCGTAGGCATCGACGACCTCACGGGTCCCGTCCGTCGAGGCATCGTCGCGCACGATCAGTTCGATCGGGAAATCGGTGCGCTGCGCGAGCACGCCTTCGATTGCCTGGCTGATGTAGTCGCGATGGTTGTACGTCGTGCAGAGCACGCTGACGACGGGATTCTCCGGCAACACGTCGTGGGTCACGGTGACCACGCGCGCGTGCATGCGGTTCGCGCTCCGCGCGCGTGGCGGATCGGCTCATGCACGGCGTCGGCTCCGCAGGTACAAGGCCAGCTCCTGCCACGGCGACGGATCGAGCCACCGACTCGCGGCCGCATAGACCAGTGCGCCGACAGGAACGAGGAGGGCCAGCCGTTGCCAGGCCTGCTCGATCGGCACGATGCCGACGAGCAGCACGGCGAGGACCATGATCCCGGCCGAAGCGATCGACGGTGCGATCGCCTTCAGTTGGTCCACCATCCCCATGCCCGCGATGCGCGCGTTGTCGCGCGTGTTGATGAAGAACGCCACGACGCTCGTGACGGCTTGCGCCCCGGCAATCGCCAGCAGGCCGAACGGCAGGGCGATGACGAGGCCGGCGAGGCCGAGCGACTTCTTGGCCAGTTCCAGCTTGAGCAGCAATGAAGTACGTCCGCGTGCAGCCAGCGCGCTGACATTCAGGACATGCACGGGCCACAGCGCGCCGGCCACGCACAGGACCTGCAGCACGGGGGCCGCCGGCAACCACGCGCGCCCGAACACCGCCTCGACCAGCGGATCGGCCACAACCGCCATCCCAGCCATCACCGGCAGGTTGAGGAACATCAGCAGGCGAAGGGCACGTCGGAACGCTTCCGAAAGCCTGGCGGGCTCGGTCGCCGCCTGCGAAAAGACCGGAAGGGCCACGCGGTTGAGCATGCCGGCCAGGAATCCGGCAGGCATTTCCTGGGTCGACTGCGCGCGTGCGTACCAACCCGCGTCGGCCGCGCCGAAGCTCTTGCCGATCACGATCCCGTGCAGGCGCCGATAAGCCGCGTCGACGAGATTGGCGAGCAGGACATGCGTACCGAACGCGGCGAGCCGTGACAACACCGTCAACGAGAATCGACGTGTCGGCCGCCACGGGTGCAGCACCCACATGAGGACGGTCGAGATCGCCGACTGCGCGAGCAATTGCCAGGCCAGCGCCTGTGCACCGAAACCGAGCCACGCCAGAACGATCGCCAATGCCCCGGATATCAGCGTCGAGCAGACGCCGATGAACGCGAGCGGCCGGACGTCCATGGCCTTCGTCAGCAAGGTGGCGTGTATCGACCCCAGCGCTCCGACGACGACGTTCAGTGCGAGCAGAGGAATGATCGCCGTGAGCCTTGGTTCACCAAGGAAACTAGCTATCGAAGTCGATGCGAGTGCGAGCGCGAGCGCGACACCGATGCCGATCGCCACGTTGAAGCAGAACACGGCTGCTTCTTCTTCCGGTCCGGCATCCTGCCGCTGGATCAGCGCGAGACCGAGGCCCGAATCGACCAGCGCGCTCGCCACGACGGCGAAGATCATCACCATGGCAAGCAGGCCGAAGTCCGCCGGCGAGACGAGCCTCGCGAGGACGACGGCCACGGCGAAGCCGATGCCGGCGCGGAACGCATTGTCCACGCCGCTCCACAGCGTCGCGGCCACAGCGCGCTGCCTCATCGACGGTTCCTTGCACTGACGTGCGATGAGTTCTGCGGCCACAGTCCGACCAAACTCATGACTGCATAGAGGTACGCCACTACGGTAGTTCCGAAGAAGTAGAACGGTAGACTTGCCATGCTCGGAACACGACTCGCAGTTCCAGACAATACTCGACAGACCCGATACTGCCCATGAGCAGAGATAGGTGCCGGTGCTCCATTGCATACATCGGAGTCAAACGAACATGTCCTTCGGCCAACTACTATCGAGCCCAGCAAATGCCGGCCGAAATGACCGGACAAGATAACCTGATCGACAAGCAACAGGTCTAAGAATGCACGATGTGGAGCGAATGCCTGCGTCACAGAAGGTATCCGTAGTGGCTTAGCTGCTCCTTGGCAATGGTGTTTATGGACGAAAGCTCTTCGCGCGCCAACATTCGCTTATGGCGCCCCACCGTTGAAGCGCTCACCGGTGTCCGGGTCCTGAGCTTCCAATCGAGCGTCTCCTTTGGTTCGAGCCAGAACTCGATGTTGGACAAGTGGAATTCCAGCATCGACGATGAGAACGCTACCCCCAGCCAGTTGCATACTTGTTGGAGCTGCTCAAGCGGGCACGAAACAAGATCTTCATAGCGGATTTCATGCCAATCGTGAACTGCTAGCGACGAAAGTTGATTGCGGATTAATGAAACGTCGCCTGCCCATTGGCGTGCAATTTCTGGAATCGAAGTGGGCAAGTGCGGCCGGTACGCACTACTGCTCTCGAGCGAAGCAAGCTCGCGATATGAGCACGCAACATCTCGACCATCGCGCACTATATGCAGGAAGCGAGCAAGCGGGAAAAGCGCCTTCAGATCGTCGATATGAGCGAGGTAGTAGTTGTTCTTGTCACCCCAGATGGCGTTCGACTTTCCTGATCGATTTGCGTACAGCCTGTAGATCGCATCGCAGGCGCTCGCATAGCTATGTGGCTCAGCGTCAACGATTGCTGCTGCGATACTTTCAGGACTAATGTTCCACGTTTCAAACTTTCGAGCACCGACAACCGAATCGACGAAAAATTCGCGCTTAGTTCCGTTCGCAAACTCGCGACCCGTCCAGTCACCGAAGCGCGACCGCAACCATAAGATGAATCCGCATTCTGGCGGAACGATGAGACGTGGATTGCACGTGAGCATCAGCCTCAACATGCTGGTGCCGGATCGAGGGCTACCAATCACAAAGAATGGCGCGACGTCCATGCTTGTCAGGGGCTCCTAAGCACTCGTAGCAAGTCAGAAATCGGCGCCCCCAGATCGTGAATTTCATCGTTGTTCGGAAAGACGACTACGCGTTCGGCAACTGAATGGGAGTTCATCAGCATAAGCCCGGCATGCGGGAATAGTTCGCGATACGGCTGCATTCGGTGACAGCCGGGCCAGAAGTATTTCCTGGCGAGTATGTTTTCGGCATGCAGTGCCGCGATGATGCGATCCCGGTCGTGACCCGAGTCGGGATCGACTTCAATCACGACATAGTGGCAGCTGTTGCGCTCCGCGGGGTCGAATCGAAGCATCCGAACTCCGGGGATTCCATCAAGCGCATCGCCATAGGCTTCGTGGCAAGCGCGATTCTTCGCGACTACGTCCTCGAAGCCATCGAGATTCACCATGCCCATCGCCGCGCAGACCTCGATCATCTTGCCGTTCGTGCCGGGATGGATGACGTTGTCGTAGCCCTTGAAGCCGAAGTTGCGCATCAGGCGCATCGCCTCGGCGAGTTCGTCGTCGTTGGTGACGACCGCGCCGCCTTCCATCGTGTTGAAGGCCTTGGTGGCGTGGAAGCTCAGCACCTCGCAGGCGCCGAAGCGGCCGATCGACTGTCCGTGGTAGGTGCTGCCGAACGCGTGCGCGGCATCGAACAGCAGCTTGAGGCCGTGCTCGTCGGCGATGGCCTGCAGTTCGTCGACCGGCGCGGCGCGCCCCCACACGTGGACGCCGATGATGCCGCTCGTGCGCGGCGTGATCATGCGCCGCACGGCCACCGGATCGAGGTTGTGCGTGGCCGGATCGATGTCGGCGAACACCGGCGTGATGCCCTGCCACCACAGGGCATGGGCCGTGGCGATGAAGGTCCACGACGGAACGATCACTTCGCCGTGCAGGCCGAGTGCGCGGATCGCGATCTCGAGCGCGATCGTGCCGTTGCACATGGCCACGCAGTGACGGACGCCGAGCCGTTCGGCGATGCGCCGCTCGAACTCCTGCACGACCGGGCCGTTGTTGGTCAGCCAGCGCCGATCGACGATTTCGCCCACGGCGCGCAGGAAGGCATCGCGATCGCCGATGTTCGGCCGGCCGACATGCAGCGGCTCGGCGAAGGCCGGGGCCGCGCCGTTGATCGCGAGATCGCTGGCGGATCGGATCCGCTTCATCGCAGAGGCGACTCCTCAGGCATCCGGCCGGTACATGAGGCTGGTGATCTGCTCGGACACGAGGCCGATCAGTAGCACGATGACCGCCGCGCTGAACAGCAGGACGCTCATGTTGGTCAGGCGGTGCATGGTGAGATAGGTGTAGACGTAGTTGCCGAGGCCAAGCAGGAAGAAGACCACGCTGGCCGGGGCGAACAGCTTGAGTGGCGAATACAAGGTGGTAATCTTGAAGATGATCAACAGAAAGCGCAGGCCATCCTTCAGCGGCTTGATGTGACTCTTGCCCATTCGCTTGGCCACCGGTATTGGCTCATATGCAACTGCATACGCACTGCGAAAAAACGCCATCGTGCAGGTGGTGGGATAGGAAAACCCATTTGGTAGAAGATGCAGGAACTCGCGGAATTTGTCGGCGCGAACGGCGCGGAAGCCCGAAGTCAGATCCAGCACCTTGAAGCCCGTCATGCGACTTGCGAGCCAGTTGTAAATGGTGTTCGCCAGTCCGCGGCCAATACCAGCCTGGCCAGACCAGTCACGCGCACCGACAACCATGTCGAATCCTTGATCCAGTCGCGCCAGTAGCCGACTGATCAACGCGGGATCGTGCTGCCCATCGGCATCCATGAAAACAATGATGTCTCCCGTGGCAGCACGCGCGCCGCGTTTGATGGCGGCTCCGTTCCCCATGGAGTATGGCTGCCGCAAGTTATTGATATTGTTCTGTTTGCAGACGCAAGCCGTGTCGTCTGCAGAGCCATCATCTACCACCATAACTTCTGCATCGGGGTACGCCGCTCTCAGCCGGGGCAGGAGTTCTGCCAGCGCTGATGCCTCATTCTTGGCGGGAAGGACAATACTCAGCATGGATCCCGGGACTCCAGGCGCAATGGTGCCTATCGGCAATAATGTGTGGATTGGGCCACTATACTGCCGATGAGGTGTTCTTTCGGCAATCCATTTGCGGTAGATTCGACAATGGTTTCGGGGACTTGCGCGATATTCTTATGGCAACACAGCTGAATTCCGGCCCATTGACCGGCCTTTCCGGCATCAGCCGGCGCTTGGTCGCCGAGGGCCTGCTCGGCGAAACCGACGCACGCAAGGCCCTGGAAGACGCCAGCAAGCAGAAGATCCCCATCGGCGCCTGGCTGATCGAGAACGGCCTGGTGGCCAGCGACCAGATCGCCCTGGCTTCGGCATTCGAGTTTGGTGTGCCGCTGTTTGACGTCACCGCGCTGGATCTGGCGCAGGTCCCTATCAAACTGGTCAAGGAAGAACTGATCAACAAGCACAAGGCGTTGCCCCTGTTCAAGCGTGGCAATCGACTGTTCGTTGGTGTTTCCGATCCGACCAACCTGCGTGCGCTGGATGAGATCAAGTTCCAGTCGAACCACATAATCGAACCCATCCTGGTCGATGAGCAGCAGTTGGCGCGCGCCATCGAGAACGCGCACAACGCGTCTTCCACCACCATTGCCGACATGGATGACACGGAAGGTCTGGAAGATCTCGATGTTGGCGATGCAGGGGACGACGAGGGCGGCACTGGCGTCGATGCCAATTCCGTTGACGATGCGCCGGTGGTCAAGTTCGTCAACAAGGTGCTGGTGGATGCCATCAAGCGCGGCGCCTCTGATATCCACTTCGAGCCCTATGAGACCAATTACCGGGTGCGTCTGCGCATGGACGGCATGCTCAAGCATGTGGCCTCACCGCCAATCAAGCTGACCCCACGCATTTCTTCACGCATCAAGGTGATGGCTGGTCTGGACATTGCCGAGCGCCGCGTGCCGCAAGATGGCCGCATCAAGCTCAATCTTTCGAAATCGAAGTCTGTCGACTTCCGCGTCAGCACCTGCCCCACGTTGTTCGGCGAAAAGATCGTCATGCGCATCCTCGATGGCTCGGCTGCCAAGCTGGGCATCGACAAGCTCGGCTACGAGGACGACCAACGCGATCTGTTTCTCAGCGCCATCGAGAAACCGTATGGCATGGTGCTGGTGACCGGCCCCACCGGGTCTGGCAAGACCGTATCGCTGTACACCGCGCTCAACATCCTCAATACCGAGGGTCGCAACATCTCCACGGTTGAAGATCCGGTAGAAATCCGCGTGCCGGGCATCAACCAGGTGCAGCAGAATCAGAAGCGCGGCATGACCTTTGCCGCCGCACTGCGCTCATTCCTGCGTCAGGATCCGGATGTGGTGATGGTGGGTGAGATTCGTGATCTGGAAACCGCGGAAATCGCCATCAAGGCCGCGCAGACCGGCCACATGGTGCTGTCCACGCTGCATACCAACGATGCGCCGCAGACGGTCGCGCGCCTGATGAACATGGGTATCGCGCCATACAACATCACCTCGTCGGTCACCCTGATCATCGCCCAGCGCCTGGCTCGTCGCCTGCACACCTGTCACCGCCCGCTGCAGCTACCCGAAGCCGCGTTGTTGGCAGAAGGCTTCAGCGCAGTCGACATCGCCGCTGGCATGAACCTTCAGGAAGCGGTGGGATGTTCGGCCTGCAACGAGGGCTACAAGGGCCGAACCGGTGTGTACCAGGTGATGCCGCTGACCGAATCGATCGCCAAGATCATTCTGTCGGGCGGCTCTGCCATTCAGATTGCCGAGCAGGCCCGCGAGGACGGAATCCGTGACCTGCGTGCTTCCGCGCTGCTCAAGGCCCGCAACGGCATTACCAGCCTTGCCGAAATCAACCGAGTGACCAAGGACTAAGCCATGGCAACCACGACTGCTACCGCGCGTGCCGGCGTCAAGACCACTGCCGGGAAATCCCGCGCCTCGATCAGCCAGATGGAAACCTACGTCTGGACTGGCCTCGACAAGCGCGGCCAGCGCATGAAGGGCGAGTACACGACCAAGAACGCAAGTCTTGTCAAGGCGGAATTGCGGAGACAAGGCATCAATCCGCAGACGGTGAAACCAAAGCCAAAGCCCTTGTTCGGCAAGGCTGGCTCAACAATCAAATCCCGGGATATTTCAGTTTTCAGCCGACAGTTGGCCACCATGATGGCGGCGGGCGTGCCCATGGTGCAGGGATTCGAGATCGTGGCAGGCGGGCAGAACAACCCACGCATGAAGGACATGCTGGTCGACATCAAAAGCGAGATAGAAGGCGGTTCGGCCTTGCATGAATCGCTGGGCAAGTATCCGGTTCAGTTCGACGAGTTGTACCGCAACCTTGTCCGCGCCGGTGAATCTGCCGGTGTACTCGACACCGTGCTCGACACCATTGCCAACTATCAGGAAAACATCGAGGCCATCAAGGGCAAAATCAAGAAGGCCATGTTCTACCCGGCCATGGTACTTGCTGTTGCAGTTATCGTTTCCTGCATCCTGCTGATTTTCGTCATTCCGCAATTTGAAGAGGTATTCAAGAATTTTGGCGCAGACCTTCCTGCATTCACCCAGATGCTGATTAACATCTCACGCTTCATGGTTGACTGGTGGTGGGTGATTCTGTTGGCGGTGGTCGGCGGAATCGTCGGCATTGTGTTGCTGTACAAACGCTCGGAAAAGTTCGCACATATGGTAGGTCGGGGCCTGCTCAAGCTGCCCATCGTCGGCGAGATCCTTCGTCAATCCGCCATGGCGCGCTTTGCACGTACTTTGGGCGTCACATTCCGTGCAGGTGTTCCTTTGGTCGAAGCATTGGACTCAGTGGCAGGCGCGACAGGCAGCGTGGTTTACAACGAAGCGGTCAAACGCATTCGTGAAGACGTGGCAGTTGGCCATCAACTGCAGTTGGCAATCCGGCAAACCGGATTGTTCCCCAACATGGTGGTGCAGATGGTTTCCATCGGCGAAGAATCCGGCGCATTGGACGCAATGCTGTTCAAGATTGCCGAGTTCTACGAACAGGAAGTCAACAACGCGGTGGATGCCCTATCAAGCCTTTTGGAACCCTTCATCATGGTCATAATCGGCGTTCTCGTTGGCGGCATGGTCGTTGGCATGTACCTGCCGATCTTCAAACTCGGCGCGGTGGTTGGATAAAAACACGAAGATTCCCTCTCCCCTTGCGGGAGAGGGCTAGGGAGAGGGAAGGTGTTCGTCGAAACGAACAGAAATGCTGTACTCGCCGAACTGGCGCAACCTGCACCTCGCCCACCGTACAAAGCACATTGACAATTGCCGTGGGACGGATTGAATCGGCCCTGAAGGGGCTCCGGCAAGGCGGTGCTGGGGAAGTCGGTGGGTTCGCCCCTGAAGGGACTCCTACAAGATGGTGCTCGGAACACTTGCTGAAATCGCCCCAGAAGGGGCTCCTACGAGGCGGTGCCGGGAAATCCGATGAATTCGCCCGTGAAGGGACTCCTACGATCGATGCGTAGAACCCGGAAGATCAGCCATGATGGGGCTCCGACCTCCAATGCTGTTACTGCCGCAGTGAGATGACCGATGGATTTACTGTGGCTTGAAGATCCTGCATTCCTGATTCCACTCACCGGCGTACTTGGGTTGCTGGTTGGCAGTTTCCTGAATGTGGTCATCCTGCGTTTGCCGCGCCGTCTTGAACATGACTGGGCAAGCCAGGCTCGCGAGTTTCTCGGGCATGCACCAGCTGAATCATCAGATGAGGCACCGCCCGACCTGGTCTTCAAGGCTTCGCATTGCCCGCACTGCAAGCATCCACTGTCGCCGTTGGACAACATCCCCCTGCTGAGCTTCGTGTTTCTTGGCGGACGCTGCCGCTATTGCCGCGCCAGGATCTCCTGGCAATACCCACTGGTCGAGGCTATCAGTGCGCTGGCCTGTATGGCGGTTGCGTGGAAGTTCGGATTTGGCTGGCCACTTCTGGCCGGACTGGTTTTCAGCTGGATATTGATTGCGGCATCCGGAATCGATGCCAGAACGCAACTGCTTCCGGATCAACTCACCCTGCCCTTGCTCTGGCTGGGCCTGCTGCTGTCACTGTTGCCGCTGTTCGTGAACGAATCCGATGCGATCCTTGGCGCCGCAATCGGTTGGGCCAGCCTGTGGTCCGTGTTCTGGGTGTTTAAATGGACGACCGGCAAGGAGGGCATGGGCTACGGCGACTTCAAGCTGCTCGCTGCCCTAGGCGCTTGGATGGGCCCGATGGCCCTGCTGCCCATCATCCTCATGTCATCGCTGATCGGAGCCATCATCGGTGGCATCGCCCTGCTTGCAATCGGCAAGGACCGGAGTACGCCTATCCCATTCGGACCCTTCATTGCCGCCGCAGGCTGGGTATGGTTCGTGTTCGGCAATGAATTGGCCGAATTCTATTCACGCTGGTAAGCGCATTTGCCAAGCAATTGCACAGGGCGAACCTGGCTGCCCAGAAAAAACCGGTAAATGATTGTTTTATATGGTGGGCGGTGCAGGGATCGAACCTGCGACCCTTGCCGTGTGAAGGCAATGCTCTACCGCTGAGCTAACCGCCCAATGTTGCGAAAGATGGTGCCGGAAATAG
>Ga0073899_10003486_pt1 | contig 13919 bp, 14 predicted proteins | sample KloWWTmetaKNB5Ph_FD_88975 | JGI IMG/M metagenome (GOLD analysis project Ga0073899, IMG submission 88975) | Active sludge microbial communities from Klosterneuburg, Austria, studying microevolution and ecology of nitrifiers - Klosterneuburg... | ecosystem: Engineered > WWTP > Aerobic digester >... | reverse complement strand
TCATGAACAAGCGCATCCTGTTGATTGAAGACAACGAGCAGAACCGCTACTTGGCCTCGTTCCTGCTGCAGGCCCGGGGTTGGGAGATGGTTCACGCCGAGGACGGTCCGAGCGGCATCGCCCTGGCGAGCCAGACCGATCCGGTGCTGGTGCTGCTCGACATCCAGCTGCCGGGCATGGATGGCTACGCCGTGGCGCGCGCGCTGCGGCAGGACCCTCGGCTGGCGGCGATACCCATCGTCGCGGTCACCTCCTATGCCATGCCGGGCGACCGTGAGCGCTGCATGGAGGCGGGCTGCAACGGTTATATTGAGAAGCCCATTGACCCCGGCACGTTTGCGGCGGAAGTGGAGCGTTTTGTAAGGGGGGCGCCCTAGTGCTGGTTCTGATCGTGGACGACCGGGAGGACAACCGCTACCTGCTGCGCATGTTGCTGCAGGGGCATGGCTTCGACGTGGAAGAGGCGCCCGACGGCGCCCGCGCCCTGGAGCTGGCACGTGCGCGGCGACCTGATCTGGTGATCACCGATTTGTTGATGCCGGTGATGGACGGCTACACGCTGATGCGCCTGTGGAAGGCCGACGCGAGCTTGCACGGCATCCCCTTCATGGTCTACACCGCGACCTACACCCAGCCCAAGGACGAACAGCTGGCGCTGGACATGGGCGCCGACGCCTTCCTGGTCAAGCCGGCAGAGCCGGAGGTGTTCATCAGCCGGGTGCACGCGATCCTGAATGCCGCCTCCGAGCAGCTGCCGACCGCCCGCGCGCCCAGCGTCAGCGAGCCCGAGTCGCTCAAGATCTACAGCGAGGTGTTGATTGCCAAGCTGGAGAAGCGCAGCGCCGAACTGGAGCAGCGCGTGGCCGAGCTGCACCAGTCGCAAGCCCAGGTGCTGCGCCTGAACCGCCTCTACGCCGCCTTGAGTGAGACCAACCAGGCCATCGTTCATGCGCCAGACCGGGCTTCTCTGTTTGACGAGCTGTGCCGGATTGCGGTGCAGCGTGGCGGGCTGGCGATGGCGTGGGTGGGCTGGCTCGACCCGGTCACCGAGGAGATCGTGTCGGTGGCGCGCAGCGGCTGCGAGCCGGGCTGGCTCAAGCGCCTGGCGCCCCTGAGCCTGCGCGGCACCCCCCGCGTGCCGACCGAACTGGCACTGACGCGAGGCGCGTCCTACCTAAGCAACGATCTGCAGGCCGACCCGGCGCTGGCCCTGATTGCCGACGAACTGGCGCAGCTCAACTTTCATTCGGCCGCATGCTTCCCCTTGCGGGTGGGTCAGCGACTGGTGGGCAGCGTTTCGCTGTTTGCCACGGAGAAGAACTTCTTTGACCGCGAGCTGCTCGATCTGGTGACCGAGATGGTCACCGACGTAGCCTTTGCACTGTCGAATTTCGAGAAGGAGGCGCAGCGCCAATTGGCGCTGGAACTGTTGCGCGCCAGTGAAGAGGGTAGCCGCCTGAACAGCCGCGCGGTGCAGGCCTCGGCCAACGGCATCATGATTTGCGAGATCGGCTCCGCCGGCCTTCCCATCATCTACGTCAACCCGGCCTTTGAGCGCATCACCGGCTACAGCGCACAGGAGGCTTGCGGGCGCAATGCACGCTTCCTCATGGGCACCGACACCGAGCAGCTTGGCGCGCAGGAGATCGGCGCGGCGGTGCGCGAGCTGCGCGAGGGCAGCGCGGTGCTCAGGAACTACCGCAAGGACGGCACGCTGTTCTGGAACGACCTGTCCATCGCGCCGGTGCGCAACCCCGCGGGCGAGGCGACGCACTTCGTGGGCATCATCAACGACATCACCGAACGCAAGCAGTACGAGGAACAGCTGGAGCGCCAGAACAACCAGGATGCGCTGACCGGGCTGGCCAGCCGCAACCGGCTGCGCGAGCGCGCCGAGCTGGCCATTGCCTTTGCGACGCGCCAGCACCGCTCGGTGGCACTGCTGTTTCTCGATCTGGACCATTTCAAGCGCATCAACGACAGCCTGGGGCACACGTTTGGTGATGACATCCTGATCGCCGTGGCCAGGCGCCTGAGCGCCAACATGCGCGAGCGCGACACGCTGGCGCGCATTGGCGGCGATGATTTCGTGGTGGTGTTGTCGGATCTGGGCAGCCCGCAGGACGTGCCACTGCTGGCGGACCGCATCCTGCACCATGTGGCCGCGCCGATTCCGCTGCACGACCGGGAGATCAGCCTGTCGGCCAGCATTGGCGTGAGCCTGTATCCGCAGGATGGCGACGACTACGACACCTTGCTGCGCAACGCCGATGCGGCCATGTACCGTGCCAAGGAAGCGGGGGGCGCCACCTTCCGCTTCTACACCGCCGACATGAACGCGCAGGCCCTGAAAAAGCTCGAACTCGAAGCGCGCCTGCGCTACGCCGTGGAGCGCGGTGAGCTGCTGCTGCACTACCAGCCGCTGCTCAGCCTGAACAGCAACGATGTGACCGATGTCAAGGCGCTGCTGCGCTGGCGCGCCAGCGACGGCACGCTGATCTCGCCCTTGGATTTCATCCCCCTGGCCGAGGAGACCGGGCTGATCGTGCCGATCGGGCAGTGGGTGTTGCGCACCGCTTGCAGCCAGGCACAGCAGTGGCGTGCCGAGGGCCTGGAGCTGCGCGTGGCAGTCAATCTGTCGGCCCGCCAGTTTGGCGATGACAGGCTGGTGCAGACCGTGCGCGATGCGCTGGCGCAAAGCGCGCTGCCGGCGCGGCTGCTGAAACTGGAGATCACCGAGAGCGCGGTGATGGAGAACGCCGAGCAGGCGGCGCGCATCCTGTCGGAGCTCAAGGCGCTGGGGCTGGGCATTTCGGTCGATGACTTCGGCACCGGCTACTCGTCGCTGGCCTATCTGCAGCGCTTCCCGATCGACCAGTTGAAGATCGACCGCTCCTTTGTGCAGGACATCATGCTGCACCCGGACAGCGCCGCCATCGTGCACAGCATCATCGGTCTGGCGCGCAGCCTGCGCCTGCAGACGGTGGGCGAGGGCGTCGAGACCACGCAGCAGCGCGATTTCCTGCGCAACGCGGGCTGCGACCTGATGCAGGGCTTTCTGTTCAGCGCGCCACTGCCACCGTCCGAGTTTCTCGCGCTGGTGCAAGGACACCGCAGCAAACTGCCGGCCTGATCCGGCTGGCCGACCCGCCCGCTTGGAACGCGCCGACGCGGCGTTCCTCCCCGATCCAAACGCAACCAAACGGCGGCACGCGCCCGGTTGGTGGCGTGCGCGTCGCGCCGACGCCACGTCCCGTCGAAGTCGGTGTTGATTTGTTAATGAGAAGTGTTATCATTTGGTAATGCAAACCATTCTCATCTAAGTTAAATCATGAACACCACCTTGCTGTTTCGTCCCTTGCGACAAGTCACCCTGTTCGGCCTGCTTGCCACGGCGCTCGGCGCCAACGCCCTGGAATACCCCATTGGTTCGCCCCAGCAACGCTTCGGCATGGAGATCGGCGCCGTCTACCTGCAGCCGGTGGTGATGGAGCCCGACGGCATGATGAAGAAGGCCGAGGAATCGGACATCCACATCGAGGCCGACATCAAGGCGCTGGCGGGCAACCCCAATGGCTTTGAGGAGGGCGCCTGGATTCCCTATCTGCTGGTCAAGTTCGAAGTGACCAAGGTCGGCACCACGCAGAAGGTGGCGGGTGAATTCATGCCGATGGTGGCCAATGACGGCCCGCACTATGGCGACAACATCAAGCTGTTTGGACCCGGCAAGTACCACGTCAAGTACACCATCCTGCCGCCTTCGGAGAACAAGCACGCGCACTTTGGCCGCCATACCGATCGCCTGACCGGCGTGCGGCCCTGGTTCAAACCCTTCGACGTGGAGTACGAATTCACCTACGTCGGCATTGGCAAGAAGGGCGGGTATTGAGCCATGACCGGGCCTCTCCCAACCTTTCCCATGAAGTCGGTGGCGCTTGCTGCGCTGCTTGGCCTGGGCCTGGGCGGCGGCGCGCATGCCGCCACCAATGCCGAACTGGCGGCCTTGCTGGATAAGCTCAACAGCCGTGTCGAGAAGCTGGAGCAGGACAACGCCCGCTTGCAGCGTGAACTGGCTGCCAGTCGCGCCGTGCCACCTGCGGCTACGCAGGCGACCGACCCGGCACTGGCGCAGCGCGTGCAGGCGCTGGAGCAGCAACAGGGCCAACTGGCCAAGAGCCTGGCGAGCGACACCATCAGCGAGAACGAACCCGACTTGAGCGCGCGCCTCAAAGCGGTGGAAGCGCAGGCCGCCAGCCTGTCGGCGCCGGTGAGCAAGCTCAAGGCGCTGGATGGCATCACGGGGGCTTTTAGCCTGAGCATGGTGGCGCAGCGCTCCTTGGGCACCGCGCATAACGACAAGCAACTGGGTTACCGCGCTGACGCCACCGTCGGCCTGCCGCTGGCACCGATTGGTGACGTCGAGCAGTCGCTGTTTGCGCAGGTGCGCCTGGGCCAGGGCGGCATGCTCAGCGGGCTGAGCAGCTTCTCCAACCCGAATGCCAGCGCTTTCCAGCTCGGTGGCGGATTGCGTGCCGATGATTCCGTGGCGCTCCTGGCGCAGGCCTGGTACCAGGCCGACATCGCGCTGCCGTGGGGTGGCTTCAAGCCGCAATCCAAGCAGAAGCTGGAAATCACGGTGGGCAAGATGGACCCCTTCGTGTTCTTCGACCAGAACGCGGTGGCCGGCGATGAGAGCCGCCAGTTCCTCAATTCGGTGTTCGTGCACAACCCACTGCTGGATGCCGGCGGCGACATCGGGGTCGATGCCAACGGTTTCACACCGGGGTTGCGCGTGTCGCTGCTGGACAGCTCGGACCGGCTGGAGAGCTGGCGCCTGTCACTGGGGGTGTTCGGCGCCGGCGAGAAGGGCTCGTCCTATCAGCGCAGCCTGGGTGCGCCGCTGGTGCTGCTGCAGGCCGAGACCACGCGCCGCAGGATGGGCGGGCTGGCCGGCAACTACCGCGTCTACGCCTGGAGCAACGGGCAGGGCGCGCACTTTGACCCGGCCCAGACCGCGCCGCAGCGCCACGTCGGCTGGGGGGTGTCGGCCGACCAGCGCGTGGGCGACGGTCTGACGCTGTTCGCCCGCTTTGGCAATCAACTCAAGGGCAACGTGGCCTTTGACCGCGCACTCACGCTGGGTGCCGAGGCCAATGGTTCCTACTGGAGCCGTGGCGGCGACAGCCTGGGCCTGGCCCTGGGCTGGCTGCGCACCAGCGAGGCCTACCGCGACTTCCAGAGCGCCAGCGTGGCGCATGGCGGATCGGAGCGGGTGGCCGAGCTGTACTACCGCTGGCGTGTCGGCAAGCAGTTCGAGCTGTCGCCCAGCCTGCAGTGGATCAACCGGCCCGGCGGCGATGCCGATGCCCGCAGCGCCCATGTAGTGGGCCTGCGCAGCCAATTTACCTTCTGAGGCCGCACCATGCTTCATCTTTTGATGCGCCTACGCGCCGTGCTGGCTCTGCTGGCGGGCCTGTGCGTCGTGCCCGGCGCCTTGGCGCAGGACCTGCCGACCTTCCAACTGCTGATCCGCAACGCGCGCTTCGAGCCCGCCACCATCGAGGTGCCGGCCAACACCAAGTTTCGCCTGCTGATCAAGAACGAGGGGCCTGGCGCCGAGGAGTTCGAGAGCGTGGAGCTACGCAAGGAGAAGGTGCTGGCGCCTGGCGCGTCGAGCTTCCTGATCTTTCAACCGCTCAAGCCCGGCCTCTACAAGTTCTTTGGAGACTTTCATCCCGAGACGGCGCAGGGCCAGATCGTGGCGAAGTAGCACGGTGGAGGGGACGCGTCATGGGTAGCACGGTATTTGTCATCTGGCGTGAGAGTGTCGAGGCCATGCTGGTGGTGGGCCTGCTGCATTCCTGGCTGAAGTTCAACGACCCCGGCGGCGCCGGCAAGCGTTCGCTCGCGCTGGGTGTGCTGTTGGGCCTGGGCCTGGCGGGCGGCCTGGGCTGGGCCATGGTGGCGGCGCAGAGCGAGCTGTCCGGCCAGGCGCTGGAGTGGTTTCAGGTGGCCATGCTGCTGGTGGCTGCGGCGCTGATGGTGCAGATGGTGTTCTGGATGCGCCGCCACGGCGCGGCCATGCGCCAGAGCCTGCACCACAACCTGGCGCAGGCGGCCGAGCGTTCCGGGCGACTGGGCATTGCCGTGGTGGCCGCGCTGGCGATTGCGCGCGAGGGCTCCGAGGCGGCCGTATTCCTGTATGGCGCCAGCTTGGAGCCCGGTGCCGGCGGCTCATTGACGTTGGGTGCGGCGCTGGGTGTTGCGATCGCGGCGCTGACCGCATGGCTGCTGTCGCGCGGCCTGCGCTTTCTGGACTACCGGCGCTTCTTCCTGATCAGCGGCTGGATGCTGCTGTTGTTCGCGCTGGCGTTGCTGGTCAGCGCAGTGGACCGCTTGATCGGCGCGGGCTTGCTGCCCGCGCTGGTGGACCCGGTGTGGAACAGTGCCTGGCTGCTTGATGACGGCCACGGCCTGGGCTCGGTGCTGGCCGCCATGGTGGGCTACCGGGCGCGGCCCTCGCTGACGCTGCTGCTGGTGTTTGCCGTCTATGCCGCCACCGTGCTGCGCGCCATGCGCACGGCGCGCCGTCATGCGTAGCATTCCCATTACCGTGGTGCCGGGTCCGGCTGCGCCCAGTGCGCCGGCGGGTGCGCTGGCGCGGCTCGGGCAGGCCATGCGCCGCCACCAGCGCGTCATCCGGGCCATGCAATGGCTGGTGGTGGCGGTGTATGCCTTTCTCGTGGTGGTGCCGGCGTTCCTGCCGCTGCCACCTGAGGACGCGCACATTCTGGACAACCTGCGTCTGTTTGCGCAGTTCTTGTTCTGGGGTGTTTGGTGGCCGTTTGTGATGCTCAGCACCATGTTGCTCGGGCGGGTCTGGTGTGGTGTGTTCTGCCCGGAAGGGGCGCTGACCGAGCTGGCCAGCCGCCACGGCCTGGGGCGCGCCATTCCGCGCTGGATGCGCTGGCGCGGCTGGCCGTTTACCGCCTTTGTCTGCACCACGGTTTATGGCCAATTGGTGAGCGTCTATGAGTACCCGCAAGCCGCGCTGCTGGTGCTGGGCGGCTCGACCTTGGCTGCCGTTGCGGTGGGCTTGGTGTATGGGCGTGGCAGCCGGGTCTGGTGTCGCTACCTGTGTCCGGCCAATGGCGTATTCGGTCTGCTGGCCAAGGTTGCGCCGCTGCACTATGCGGTGGACGAGGCGCGCTGGAAGCGTCACATCGGGCGCGCCCCGGCTGTCAACTGCGCGCCGCTGATCGACATCGCCCACATGAAGAGTGCCTCGGCCTGCCACGCCTGCGGCCGCTGCAGCGGTGAGCACGGCGCGGTGAAGTTGGCGTTGCGCTCACCAGCCAAGGAGATCCTGAGCACCAGCGCGCGCGAAGTCAGGACCGAGGAGGCCCTGACCCTGTTGGTGGGCGTGATGGGCATTGCCACGGCGGCCTTCATGTGGTCATCAAGCAAGCGTCTGGTCGCCATCAAGACAAGCCTGGCCACCTGGCTGATCGATCACGACTACACCGCCTTGCTGCAGGACAACGCGCCTTGGTGGCTGCTGACGCATTACCCGCCATCGCACGATGTCTTCACCTGGCTGGACGGCCTGTGCATCCTGGCCTACATCCTGGGCGGCGGCGCTGCCCTTGGGCTGGCGCTGTGGGGCGCGCTGTGGCTGGCCGCGCGGGTGCTGCGCAACCCGGCCGTGTCGTGGCAACGCCTGTCGCTGGCGCTGGTCCCGTTGGCCGGCGTCGGTGTGTTCCTGGGCCTGTCGATGCTGACCCTGGGGCATCTGAAGGCCGAGGGTGTGTCGTTGACGTGGGTGCCGGCGCTGCGCGCCGTGCTGCTGGCGCTGGGTGCGGGCTTTTCCGCCTGGCTGATGGTGCGCCTGTGCTGGGGGACGGCGCGCCCGGCGCGCGCCCTGGGCGGCCTGCTGCTGGCCTGGTCGCCCCTGGCGCTGATGGTGGGGGTCTGGATTCGGGCGCTGTTTGGCGCCTGATGTCGGGTCCAAGTACCCAAACTAGGCGTATACCGGCCTGCCGGATTGCGCGCGCTCGCGCAACTCGGCCAGCATGTCACGTTCGCTCAGTGTCAGCGCCCAGGCGGGACGAAGCTGAAAGTGCGGCTGGTCGACGATGCTCTTCCAACTGCCGCCCCACTCCAGCCCGAGGTCCATGCCGAGCGCGCCCACGGCCTTGTACTTGACGGACTCGGCCAGGTAGGCGGACCCTTCGAACACGCCAATGTCAAACGCGATGCCGAAGTTGTGGTTGGAGTAACCCGCGCGCGCATTCGTCACCTTCGGGCCGGGCTGGGTGCGGCCCTGGGCGTACAGCGCATCCTGTTCGGCATAGCTTCGCAGGCCGCTGATGATCTTGATCCTGATGCCGCTCTGCTGCGCCTTCTGCACCAGCGACCGGGCAATCGGCGCCACCTCGGGCAGCAGCGTGGCAATGCATTTCTCGCTGCGGGGGTCCACCGGTTCGATGGCCTGCGCCGGCGCGACACCGCCAACCTTGGGCTTGACGATGTAGGCGTAGATCGCCCCCCAGGTCTCGGGGCCGGCACGCCCATCAACCTGAACGCCCAGCTTCTGCTGTACGCCCGCAATCAGTTCTTCGATCGTCATGGTGTGTCCCTCCTTGTTGGCAGCATTGTGACGGTTATCGCCGCGAACGCCAGGCCGGTCGACCTCACGCCGCCGGCGATGCAGTCAGGTACGCCGCAGCGGGCCGCCCATCGCTGGCATCGCGTGATGCGACGAGTCGCTCAGCTCTGCGGCTGCTCGCGGTAGCGGCGGTGCAGGATCTTCACGCGCTGCACGTAGACCCGGGTCTCGGCGTAGGGTGGTATGCCGGCGTACTTGGCCACCGCTGCCGGGCCGGCGTTGTAGGCGGCCGCGGCCAGCGTCACGTCGCCGCCGTACTGTGCCAGCAGGCTGGCCAGGTACCGCGCGCCGCCACGGATGTTTTGTGCCGGCACGCGGGCATCGGCCACGCCCACCTCGCGGGCGGTGGCGGGCATCAGTTGCATCAGGCCCACTGCGCCCTTGCGCGAGCGGGCGCCCGCGTTGAAGCCGGACTCGGCATGAATCACAGCGCGCACCAGCGAGGGGTCCAGGTCATGCGCCCTGGCGGCCGCGTCGATGGCATCGGCGTAGGCCTGCAGGTGCAGCCTGGTGGCGTGCCAGTCGATGGTGGAGTTCAGGTTGCAGGCATAGCAGGAGGGGCTCCACACGATGTAGGCGCCGCGCCGCGGGGGCGTGTCCGAAAACGAGGTGACGCCACCGGCCAGGTATTTGTAGACCTTGGGGCTCGGGCTCCTGGTGGTGGAGTCCGAGTTCGTGGCCGTGGCGAGGGCCGGGGACAGGCAGCAGGCCCAGGCCAGGCAGCCCAGCAGGCAAGCCAGCAGCTTCGCGGCCAGCGCCGGCGCCGGCGTCAAGGTGGCCAGCCCAGCCACGGTTGCGCCAGCGCGGCCGGCGAGGGCGAAGGTACTCCAGTGAACGGCAAGCATGGCTTCATTTTGTCCCAAATCGGCGCTCCATGGCAGCAAGGCGCGCGCGGCCGGTGACCTGTCGTGCGTTCGGCAAGGCGTGTCGTGGGGTCATTGATACGGGTCAACGATAGCTGTGCAAGCTGCTCAGGTCTGCTGGGCTGTCGCGTGGTTTCCATGCATACTTGCGCTGGAACGTGGACTTGCTCGCGGGGGTTGATCATGACCAAGAAGACTCGTTGGATTCAATCTGCACTGGCAGCGCTGGCGTTGCTGGGCAGCCTGGCGGCGCAGGCCACCACCACTACCTTGCGTCTGACGACCGAGGTGTCGCCGCCCTTCAATATGCTCGAGGGCGAGAAGATCGTCGGTCGCGCCACTGACCAGGTGGTGGAGATGCTGGCCCGTGTCAAGGTCGGCTTCACCATGGAGTTGCTGCCCTGGGCCAGGGCTTACAACATGGCCCTGAAGGAGGCTGACACCTGCGTGTTCACCACCACCCGCACGCCCGAGCGCGAGGCACTGTTCAAGTGGGTCGGCCCAGTGGGCGCGGCGGAGTGGATTCTGTACGGCAGCGCCGAGCGCGGCCTCTAGCTGCAAAACATCGAGGAAGCGCGTTCGCTGCTGATCGGCACCTACAACGGCGATGCGCGCGACGAGTATTTCCGCAGCCGCGGTTTCCGGGTGGAGAGCGTGTCCGACGACCTGTCCAACCCGCGCAAGCTGTTGCTCAACCGCATCGACCTGTGGGCCGCCAGCCTGGTGCGCGGGGCCTTGCTGATCTCGCAAAACGGCTGGTCTGAGCAGATCGTGCCGGTATTGTCGTTTCACAAGGTTGACTTGTACCTTGCCTGCAACCCGAGCGTGCCCACGCCCCTGATCGACAAGCTCAACGCCACCTTACAGGGCATGGTGCGCGATGGCACGACCAAGACCCTGGAAAAGAAATACGCCCGCTGGCCGTTGCCGCCAATCTGATAGCGCGCGCCGCGCTCACATGGCCTTGAAGAGGTGGCTGTAGAGGCGGCTGACGGACAGCCTGTCAGGGATGCCGCGCAGGTTCAGGCTGGTCTTGCCCGCCTCGTCGCGCGTTACGCTGGCGATGGCTTGCGCCCGTACCACGGTGCCCCGGTGGATCTGCCAGAACACCTGCGGGTCGAGCTGGCCCAGCAGCTCCTTGAGCGGCGTGCGTATCAGGTACTCCCGCGCAGCGGTGAGCACGCGCACGTATTTGTCGGCGGCTTCGAAATACAGCACCTCGTCGATCGGCACCATGTGGATGGTGCTGCCCTGGGCGCTGCTGCTGCTGGCCTGGATCACTTTCAATGGGGCGGCGGCCGGCGTGGGCGTGCCGCCCAGCAGGGCGCGCAACTGGCCCAGCGTGGCCTCGAAACTGGCGGCGGGCTGGGACCGGTTGGCCAGGGCCGCCTGCAGCTTGGTCACGGTCTTCTGCAGGCGCTCGGTCTGCACCGGCTTGAGCAGGTAGTCGATGGCCTGCGCCTCGAAGGCGGCCACCGCGTACTGGTCGTAGGCGGTGACGAATACCAGCGCCGGGAAGGGTTTGGCGCCAGGGCCCTCGGTGACCCAGGCGTCGGCCAGCGCGGCGGCGGCTTCGATGCCGCTCAAGGCCGGCATGCGGATGTCGAAGAACAGCACGTCGGGCTGCAGGTTCAGGGCCTGGGTCACGGCCGAGGCGCCGTCACCGACGCTGGCGGCGATGCGCAATGCCGGCCAGAGCGTGGCGAGTTCGGCCTGCAGTGCGTCGGCCAGCAGGCTCTCGTCTTCGGCAATCAGGGCGGTGGGGGTGTTGGGAGCATTCATGGGTTGATGGGCAGGGTGATGGTGACGATGGTGCCGCCGCCGGTTGCCTCGGCCACGGTCAGCGCGGCCTGCGCGCCATGGCTGGCCTGTAGGCGTTCCCGGACCTGTGACAGTCCAAAGCCGCTGCCCGTGGGGCTGGGTGCGCTGTCGCCGGCATGCAGGCCGACACCGCTGTCCTGCACCTGCAGCACCAGTTGTGAGCCGGCGCGGGCGGCGCGGATGTTGATGCGCCCGCCTTGCACGCTGGGCTCCAGCCCGTGCTTGATGCTGTTTTCCACCAGCGCCTGCAGCAGCAGCGGCGGTATTTGCTGGCCGGCGAGCTCCGGCGGAAGATCCAGCGCAAATTGCAGCCGTGCGCCCATGCGCACCCGCATCAGTTCCAGGTAGTCGTTCAGTCGCTCGAACTCGGCGCCCAGTGAATAGGTGCTGGCGCGCGAGGCCGCCAGGGTGGCGCGCAGGTAGGCCACCAGCCGGTCCAGCATGTCCTGTGCGCGCCGGGCATCCACCCCGATCAGCGCGCGCAGATTGGCCAGCGTGTTGAACAGCATGTGCGGCTCCAGTTGCGTCTCCAGCAGCTTGAGCTGGGCCTCGGTGGCGTGGCGCTGGGCGGCCTCGGTCTGGGCTGCGCTCACGGCCATCTCCTCGCGCGCCCGGGCGAGCTGCTCGCGGCTCATGAAGTAGTAGGTGAGTGCGCCCCCGGCACTCAGGCTCAGGAGCAGCATGCCCAGCGTCTGGCGCGGGTGGGCGGCCAGAACCGCCGCGACCCCCGCCGTTGGGTGGTTCAGCAGCCAGGAGCCGATGGTTATCCCCGTGGCATAGCCGACCGTGACACCCAGCGGAACGATCACGAACAGTCGCCGCCATTGCCGGCTGTGGTCCTTGATCCACCAGCTTGACGCCAGTTGAATGGCCAGCCAGATGCTGGCACCGATACTGTGGGAGTAGACCATCTGCTGGTCGAACGCGCCACCGGCAAAGGCCGTCAGGCCCAGGGCAATCACGGTGTTGATCACCAGCACGGGCAGCAGATCGCGCTGGATCCTGACCAGCAGCTTGTGCCGCGCCGCGTCAATGGTGGCAGCGTTCATCGGTGATCCTGTTCGCGCTGCAGCCGGTCACGTTCCTGCTGCACAAGGCGTTCGCGAAAGCCACTTCCGGGCGGTGTCACGAATACCACGATGCCATGGACCAGCAGCCCCAGGCCCCAACCGAACGCCGGGAAGACCGCCCAGTGCCGCCCGGCAAAGCTGGAGAACAGGGCCAGCCCGGTGTTCACCACCAGGAAGATCAGCGCGTGGATGTACCAGCCCATCTTGCGCGCCGCGCGTCTTTGAGCGAGGCGGTCGATCTGCTCGGGGCTAAGGGTGGGTGGCATGGACGGCTCCGGACAATCGTTGGGGGCGTCGGCAAATCGCGACACGTCAAGGCGTGACTATAGAACGATGGCCGTCCTCGGCGCGATGAGCCAGGCGCCACAGCCGGGCCGAGCGCGCCAGGAAGATGCCGCTGAACACGCCGTAGAGGGCCGCCACGCCCAGGCTGAAGCCGGCGTTGCCGCGCAGGCCGTGGTTGAGGCCCAGCGCTGCACCAACGGCGTACTTGGTGACGAAGATGCCCAGGATCAGCAGCAGCGGCATCCAGCTGCCGGGCACCGTGAAGCGCTGCGTCCACGGGTCATAGCGGGTTTGCGCCGGCACCGGCTGCTGCAGCACCACGGCGGCACTCAGGGCAGCGCCAATCAGCCACATCGACAGCACCGCCGGATCGGCGCCGAAGGCGCCAACGGTGCCTTGCAGCGACAGCCCGGTCATGACCAGCGGCGTGATGGTGATGCGCTTGAGCGTGACGCTGCGCGTCACGCTCTGGCTCAGGCCAAGCCAGATCAGGCCCAGCAGCAGGGGCCAGACCCAGAGCGGGGTGTGCGAGACGATTTGGTGGAACATGATGGCGTCCTTGGGTGGGTGGAAGATGGGCGTACTGTGCCCGCCACCGTGGTCGCCATCCAGTGCCTTGGGACCAAATGGGGTCAACGCGCCGCGAAACGTCTGTGCGGCGCGCCAAATGCGGCCGCTCAGTAGGTGGACGCGCCGGTCTTGGCGGCGCTTGCACCGCTGCGGATCACCGCCCAGTTGCCACCCACGCCGTCGCCATTGATGTCACCGGCCTTGGCGTCGCCGGCGAAGTAGTACAGCGGCTTGCCCCGCCAGGCCCATTGCTTGCTGCCGTCGGAGCGCGTGACCAGGGTCAGGTCGCCGGCGCTCTGGGCACCGGCGCCGGCCATGAAGGCGGGCCACTTGGCCAGGCAGGCGTCATTGCAGTTGCTCTTGCCGACCTCGTCCTTGGCAAACAGGTACAGGGTGCGGCCGCCCTCGTCGCGCAGCACGCCGTCTTTTTCCATGGTGGGCGCGGCGCTCGCAGCGGTGCAGACGCTCAGGGCCAGCAAGGCCAGTTTCAGTTGACGGATCATCATTTTCTCCACAAAAGTGGCTCTGTTGAATTTCAAGTGGGTTGCCCAGCATGAGGGTTGATGGCATGGAAGTCGAGATTTCCGGCGATCAAGAAGATGACCGTCTTGATGGTGTCGATGCGAGTGAAGCCGCGAGCGC
>Ga0073899_10003485_pt1 | contig 13923 bp, 10 predicted proteins | sample KloWWTmetaKNB5Ph_FD_88975 | JGI IMG/M metagenome (GOLD analysis project Ga0073899, IMG submission 88975) | Active sludge microbial communities from Klosterneuburg, Austria, studying microevolution and ecology of nitrifiers - Klosterneuburg... | ecosystem: Engineered > WWTP > Aerobic digester >... | reverse complement strand
CTCAGCCCTTCGCCGATGACGGCAGTCGGCTGGGTCAGCAACGGGTTGGCCGAATTGCGGTCGACGATCAAACGCCCATACCGAAGCAGATTCGACACGAAGAAGGGGCCGGCAAGCAGCGCAAACGGCAACGCCACCGCGGCACCGCGCGCCAGCGTCGCGCCAATTGGCCAGCGCCGCCGCCAGGCCAGGGCCAGCAACGCGACAAAGGCGTATACGATGATGGCGTAGCTGCTGTTCTTGCTCAGCACGCACAGGCCGAGCGAGAGCCCCAGGATTGCGAACTCACGCCTGCGCGGCGCGGCCCCGGCGAGGGTGATTCGCAAAAGGAGCCACGCCGACAGCGTGCCGACCACCGCCACCATGACATCGTTGTTGACCATGCTCGAGACAAATATGGCCAACGGGTTGAATGCGGCCAGAGAGGTCGCAAACGCCGCCGCCGCCGGTGACTCGGGAAACGTCAATTGGGCCATCCGGGCCACGATGTAGACACAGATCGCACCCAGAATGGCGGAGACCAGCCGGGCCGCGTGCAGGGCAAGGAGGGTCCCCCGCCACGGAACGCCGTCATCCGGCGAGCGCAGCAGTAAACGCATCCCGCGACGATTGCTGCCATCGAAGGCAAAGACATTCGGGGTCGGCGTCTGACCATCCGAGCGATCAATCCATCCCGTCAAAACAGCTTGCAGGACGTAATACAGCGGCGGCTGGTGGGATTGATCAAGCAGGGAGCGGTTCTCGTCGCTCAACACGTCCGGAAGCGCTTTCGCGGCAACCACATGATTGACGAAACCAAAATGACCGGTTTCGTCGTTGGCCTCATACGGCGGATTAATCACCCCATACAGGGCCGCCAAGACGAGATGAGCGATGGCGATGACCATCGGCCAGTTGCGCCGCAGGGCCGTGCTCATGCGGACCCCGTCTGGATCGAAGCGAGTTGATTCAACACTGTCCGTTCAGTGCGTGTCACGGGACGGGCTGCACTACCCGTAGCGCCCATTCAGCCCGGACATTGTAGAACAGTCGCGCCGACGCGGGCGGGGGAGCGGCGGCGGCGTGCAGGTTGCGAAATCAATATGGCACAATGTCGCCGCCACCATGGGAGATGCCAAAACCAAAGCGCCGAGCCGCCTGCCCGGCACGCCATTGTTGACCGCCAGGCGCCCACGGTGGGCGTTCTGGGGCATGGTGGCCCTCACTTTGGTTGTCTGCGCGATTCGCTTCACCGATTTGAGCGCTCGCACCTATTGGGTCGATGAGGGCTTCACGCTATACCGGGTGTACGGCACATGGTCGGACATCGTCACAAACGCGATCAACCTTCAGGGTCTGTCCACCTCGGACATACATCCGCCGCTGTATTTTGCCGCGCTGAAACTGTGGGTAACGTTTGGCGGGGCCAACGAATATGTGATGCGCGCCTTCTCGGTTTTCTGCGGCATCCTTCTTGTGCCCTTGAGCTACGTTGCCGGCCGCCGGCTGTTTGGCCGCGGAGCTGGCGTTATCGCGGGCGTGCTGGCCGCGCTCTCTCCCGCGTATCAGTGGTATTCGTGGGAAATCCGGATGTACTCGCTCACGCCGCTGCTTGCCGCGCTGACCATGTATCTCCTGGCGCGCGCCATCGGCGCAAAACACTTCCGGCCGCTCGCCTTTGCGGGATGGGCGGCGATGTCGCTTGTTGCGGTGTTTACTCACTACAGCTCGGTAAGCCTCTTGATCGCTCAGGCTGCTTTCGTGTTTGTATCCTTATTCCTCCGCGTTCGGCGCTTCCGCGGGCGGTATCTTGCCGCCCTGGCGCTGATCGGTGTGGCGTCTATGGCAGCCGCCTTTTTCCTCCCGGGAATCTCCAACAGCGCGCGCCAAATTTTGAGCCTGCTTCTTCTGAACGCATCACAGCCGCGACCCGAGCCCGTCTCCCTGATCGCCATCATCCATGATGTGCTGGGCGCATCCACGTTTGGCATGAATGCGGCCGACCCTACTGGTGGATTGCTGGAAGCGGCGGTCGCTGCGGTGGTCGTCGCCGGCGTGTTTTTGCCCCTGTCCCGGGTACGGTTGAGCGAGCGCGCGCTGACGGCGGCGAGTATCGTCACGCCGGTGCTGTTCTGGTCGGCCCTGTCTCATGTGCTCGAGAATCGGCCCAGTTTCAGGTACGTCATCATCATCCTGCCCGCGATGCACGCGCTGATGGGCCACTTCGGGGCGATGGTCTGGTCTCGATTTGTCCGATCACAGCAGGCGCTCGGAGGATGGCGGAACGCTGCTCGAGCCGGAATCGGGATTGCCGTTATTGCGTTTGTTTTGGGCGTCAATGCCTTTGGGTTGGAGCGCACATTTGTGCGCACCTCGAGCTGGCAGGACGACTGGCCGTCCTTGATCCGCTATGTCCGCCAGCACTGGCAACCCGGGGATGCGCTGATGATCAACTTGTACACGCCGGAGACGGTGATGCAGGATTTTCTCGGCGATATGCCCATGGACATTCTGATCGCGCGCAAGTGGGTGGCCAGCGCGCCCGAGTCCGTGCTCGCCCAGCGCCTGCAATCGCAGTACACCCGGATCTGGCATGTCAATACCGGGGGAGACGGTGGCTACATGAGCGCCGAGGTCAGGGAAATCTTTCGGCCGTTTGACCGCCGCGATCGCGTGACGTTTCCATCGCGCACGAACATTTTGCAGCTCGACCGGTATGACACGCGCGCGTACGTCGGTGACGCCATCCCGCCCGACGCGCGCCAGCTTGCTGTGCCGCCAGCACCGCCGGCGACCTATCCGGTTGCCTACAAACTCAGACCGGGCAGCGAATTTGGCCAGACACCCAATGCTGCCCTGACGCTGTACTGGGCGCGCGGGCAGGCAGTCGAACTGCCCGCATCGCTGTCAATCCGGCTGCGCGACAAGAACGACGATGTGTGGATGGACTGGAATATCCCGGCGGAACTCGAAGATTTGCCGCGCGCATGCTCGGCCGGAAAGGTGTGTGCGGCAGACTACACCCTGCTACTTCCGCCCGGATTGCCCCTGATCACGTATCGGCTTGACCTGGCGCCGCTCTCCAGCGCTGGCCGGCCTTCATCCCCGCAGGTCACCGTCCCGCTCGAGGCATCTGATGTCTCGTGCTGTCTACGCACGCAACGCGCACTGGCGGCCAAGGTAACATTTGCGGCCGGCGATGTGGCGCTGGCTGACGCAGAATTCCCGGACCGGCTGCATCCAGGAGACCCGCTTGCCCTCGTCTTGACCTGGCGCCCCATTCGGACAGCCGCCCCTGGCTGGGCGACGCGGATTTCGCTCGCACCGCTCATCGGAAACGATGTTGCGACTGTCGTGCGGGAGGCGGGACCGCCCGATCTCCCGCCCTCCGCCTGGCCCGTTGGAGAGTTGATCCGCGACCAATATGCGTTGCCTCTCCCCTACACGATAGTGCCAGGGGTATACCGCCTGATGCTCGCGCGCACCGGCCCGGGCGCGCCGATGGGCGACAGCTTCCTCGGGTTCGTGCAGGTGGAGGACTTCCCGCGCTCGCCCGTTCCGGCGTCGGTTCCGGTATCAATCAGTGCGCGGGTCGGTGAGATGACCCTGCTGGGCTACGGGTTTGATGCGCCATTTGCGCGCGGGGATACAACGGAACTGCGGACGATGTGGCGGGCCGACGGCACACCGAGCCGCGATGGTGTGCTGTTTGTTCATGTGCTTTCGCCACAAGGCAAGCTCGTCGCTCAGGATGACAACAGCCCGGAACAAGGCAAGCGGGCGACCCAGACATTTCGGGCCGGAGATGGAATCAATCAGCTCCAACGGCTCGCGCTTCCCGCCGATTTGCCGGCCGGCGAATATCGAGTCATGAGTGGCATCTACGATCGCGCGGGTGGCGCGCGTTGGCCCGCTACGCGCGATGGCCAACCGGCGCGGGATGATCTCGTGCCGCTGATGACATTCACTCTGCCTGAGCTGCCGCCGATGTTCAGGGCCTTCCTGCCCGTCGTCAGCACCGGCGGCGCGGCCCAGTAGTGTGCCGCAAGAAGCGGGCCCCCGGCGAAGCTGGGGGCCCGCTTCCTGCATTTTCACTTAACGTCGACTTAAGCGCGCCGCGCCATGCCCTTAACGCGCAAGCCGTAGGCTGTTTGGGAAAAGGAGAGATATGAATACCCAAAAAGCCATTACCCTGTCCGTGCTTGCCGCCGCGCTCCTGAGCGCCTGCGGCGGCGCCGCCGCCCCCGCCCCTACTGCCGCACCCGCCGCCCGGCCCACCCTGCCGCCAGCCACAGCGGTTCCGGCGGCCCCAGCCTCCAGCAGCGTCAAACTGCCCGCCGTTGATCCCCTCAAAGTAACCGGGAATATCGTCACCGCCGGCAGCTCAACTGTCTTCCCGTTGACGCAGCGAATCGCCGAAATCTTCAAGGACGAAGGCTATAAGGGCCAGATCACCATCGACAGCATTGGCACCGGCGCCGGCTTCGAACGCTTCTGCAAAGGCGAAACCGACATCTCCAATGCCAGCGCGAAGATCAGCGCCGCCCAGACTGACTCCTGCAAGAAGAACAACATCGAGCCGGTCGAGTTCCGGGTCGCCACCGACGCCCTCGCCGTCGTCATGGACAACGAGAGCCCGTTTCTCAAATCGCTGACCGTCGTGCAATTGGCCAACATCTTCTCGGGGACCTTCAAGACCTGGGACCAGGTCGACCCGACTTTCCCGAAAGAGAAGATCATTCTGTTCAGCCCAGGCACCGACAGCGGCACCTTTGACTATTTTGTCGAGCGGGTGTTGAACAAGGACAAGAAGGCGATCCTCAACGCCAACCCGCAATTGAGCGAGGATGACAACGTGCTCGTGCGCGGGGTCGAAGGCAGCCAATATGCGATTGGCTACTTCGGATACGCTTACTTCGATGCCGAGCGCAAGCGCCTCAAGGCGATCTCAATCGACGGCATAGAGCCGAATCGCGAGAACGTCGATAACGGAAAATACCCGTTGGCGCGACCGCTTTTCCTGTATAGCACTTCGAAGATCATGAAGGACAAGCCGCACGTGGCATCGTTCATCAACTTCTACGTCAGTCGCGTCCCGGACGCCCTCAAGAAGGTCACCTACTTTCCGGCTCCCGCCGCCGACACCGATAAGGCCCGCCAGAACTGGCTGGACGCGGTGAAGTAAACCGAAACGAAAGCAACATCCCCCGGTTCCGCCGGGGGATGTTGCTTTCGAATTAACCCTTTCTTAACGCCAGAGCGCTACAACGAGACGAAACATGCAAGGCACATCGAACCTCGCCGCGATCCGTCCCCGCAGGCCCACTTCGCTGGCCCGCCGCCCCCGGATCGGTGAGCTGATCATCCAGGCCCTGCTGTTTTTGTGCGGCCTGATCTCGGTCTTCACCACCCTCGGTCTCGTCGTCGCCCTCGGCTCGCAAGCCCTGCGTTTCTTTGAAGATCCAGCGGTCAAACTGCTCGACTTCCTGACCACGACCCGCTGGTCGCCGAACATCGGCCAATTTGGGATTCTGCCTCTCGTCACCGCGACGTTGACGACGACCGTGCTCGGCCTGCTGGTGGCCATCCCGCTCGGGCTCGCGGCGGCCGTCTACCTCAGCGAATACGCAACCCCCCGCGCGCGCGCGGTGCTCAAGCCCATCCTCGAGGTGCTGGCCGGGATCCCCACGGTCGTGTATGGCTACTTTGCGCTGACCTTCATGACTCCGGTGTTGCGGGCGGTTTTCGGAAACGATACCGTCAAGGTCTACAACATGGCCGCCGCCGGCCTGGTCATGGGGATCATGATCGTGCCGCTCATATGCTCGATGAGCGAGGATGCCCTGAGCGCGGTCCCGCGCGCGCTGCGCGAAGGGTCGTTTGGACTCGGCGCAACCCGGCTCGAAACCAGCCTGCGGGTCGTTGTGCCTGCCGCGCTTTCAGGCATCATCGCCGCGGTCGTGGTCGGCGCCTCGCGCGCCGTCGGCGAGACCATGATCATGGCCCTGGCTGCGGGAGCCGGGCCGAACTTCACTCTGAATCCGTTTGACTCGGCCGAGACCATGGCCGGGCACATCGCCCGCATCACGGGTGGCGATGTGGACTACAACAGCATCGACTACACCAGCATCTTCGCAGTGGGCTCCATGCTCTTCCTCATGACCCTGACCCTCAACTTCATCAGTCGCATCTTCGTGCGGCGATTCCGCGAGGTGTATGAGTAGCGCAGGCGGCCCGGGCGCCGAGTCCGCTCCGCTCCACCGTGGCGTTCGGGCCGCTCCGGCCAGTCTCGCCCCCCGCAAGCGCGCCGCCGCTTTCGGCCAGCGGGCCATGTTGGCCTCGCTCGTGGTCGCGCTGATTGCCCTGGTCGCGCTGCTGGCCACCATCGCCAACGGAGCTTTTGGCTACGTCATTGTGCGTCAGCTCAACAATCCCGCCTCTTTGGCCGCCCGCCCGCTCGAGGAGCTCACGGTGGCCGAACTCGTCGATATCCTGTATGTGAAGGCCACCGAGGGGAGCATCGACGACCTGACGCCCGGCGTTATCCGGCGGCTCGAGAGCGAGCAACCGCTGGACAGCCGCGCGCGTGAAGACATCCTCGCCATCGTGATGCAGCGGGTGGTCAAGCAGGAGACCCTGGACTCATTCACGCTGGCCGAGTCGATCCTGGAACACGGCCGCATCGAGGCCGAGGTGATGGATCTCAATCTGCTCACACGCCCGGGTGAAGGCGCCGCCCAGGCGGTCTTTCGCTCCTGGCTAAGCCCGCAGTTTCTGGTCCGGACCATGAATTCCGTTCCCGAAGTCTCCGGCGCGCGGACCGCCATCCTGGGCTCGCTGGCCATGATCGCGCTGACGATGCTTGTCGCGGTTCCGATCGGCGTCGGCGCGGCGATCTATCTCGAGGAATACGGCGGCAAGGGCCGCCTGTCGCAGATCATTCAGACCAACATCAATAACCTGGCGGGGGTGCCCTCGATCCTGTATGGCATGCTTGGACTGATGATCTTTGTGCGCGGGCTGGAGGCGTTGACCAGCGGCGCTGCGTTTGGGATCACCGGAGGCAATGGACGCACCCTGTTGTCCGCCTCCCTGACCATGGCCCTGCTGGTTCTACCCATCTTGATCATCAATGCCCAGGAGGCCATCCGGGCAGTTCCCAACTCCCTACGTCAGGCGGCCTATGGTGTTGGCGCAACAAAATGGGAGACCATCCGAGACCATGTCCTGCCTTCCTCGATGCCTGGGATTCTGACCGGCACGATTCTGGCCCTGAGCCGGGCGATGGGCGAGACCGCTCCACTCATCGTCGTGGGCGCGTCAACCTTCATCGTCACCGATCCCAACGGACCCTTCTCGAAGTTCACCGCCCTGCCCATCCTGATCTACAACTGGACGGCCCAACCCGGGGAACAATATCGCAACATCGCAGCAGCCGCCATCATCGTCCTGCTCGTCCTGCTGATCTCATTGAACGCCGTGGCGATTGTGCTGCGCAATCGCTATAGCGGGAGGCGCTAGCCATGGGTCGCTCCTTGGCACAGCGCCAGCGCTGTCGTTTCCGGAAGGAATCTCCCCCGGCTTCGCCGGGGGAGATTCCTTCCGATAATCGGTTCGTTCGGGAGTCCCACGAAAGTCATGATCTTTAGCAACACCTTATCTTCAATGTCGAAGACGGCCGTGGCCATCGGCGCCCCGATCGAGAGCGGCGTCAAGATGCGGGCCGAAGCGGTCAGCATTTTCTACGGCGCCTTCCGGGCGGTGGCCGAGGTCTCCCTCCCCATCCGCGAGCGCAAGATCACCGCCATCATCGGCCCGAGCGGCTGCGGCAAGAGCACCTTGATCCGCGCCTTTAACCGGATGAACGACCTGGTTGCGGGGGCCCGAATCGCCGGCGCAATCACCCTGGATGGCGAGGACATCTATGCGGCCGCGGTTGACGCGGTGGCTGTGCGGCGGCGGGTCGGGATGGTCTTCCAGCGTCCAAACCCGTTCCCGAAATCCATCTATGACAACGTCGCCTATGGCGTGCGGCTGGCCGACCCGCGCACTGCCCGCTCTGTCCTGGATGGCATCGTTGAGGACAGCCTGCGCCGGGCGGCACTGTGGGACGAAGTCAAGGACAAGCTCAAGGAATCAGGCATGGCCCTCTCAGGCGGGCAGCAGCAGCGCCTGTGCATCGCTCGAGCCATTGCCATCGAGCCCGAGGTCATCCTGATGGACGAGCCGTGCAGCGCGCTCGATCCGATCGCAACGATCAAGATCGAGGAGCTGATGCAGGACCTCAAGGAGCGCTACACCATCGTCATCGTCACCCACAACATGCAGCAGGCCGCCCGGGCAAGCGACTACACCGCGATGATGATGATGCGCCCGGACCGGGCCGGTGAGATGATTGAATTGGACGCAACGCAGGTGATCTTTACTACCCCGAAGGACAAGCGCACCGAAGACTACGTCTCCGGGCGCTTTGGATAGAGCATGGCCGTATCATCCCGACCCGCCCTCGATCGCGATCTGCTTCGCCTGCTGGGCGATTTGCTCCGCCTCGGCAGCCAGGTCGACCAGCAGATCGAACGCGCGATGAAGGCCCTCCGCACGCGTGACCTGCAGCTTGCCCGGCAGGTGGCAGAGGTCGATGAGCGCCTCGATCAGCTCCGCTATCAGCTCGAGCAGGAATGCGTTTCGACCATTGCCATGCAGCAGCCCGCTGCCACTGATTTGCGCCGGATCATCGCGATCGCCCATATGACGGTCGAGCTGGAGAGGATGGCCGATCACGCCCGCGGAATTGCCACGATCGCCCTGCGCCTGGCCGACGAGCCTCTCCCGCTGGCGCTGACCGACGCCGAGCGCATGGCCGAGGTCGCCCGTGACATGACCCGCCAGGCGCTGGACGCCTTTGTTCGGATGGATGCCGGACTCGCCCGCCGGGTGGCCGGGTTGGACGACGAAATTGACGCGCTATATCGGAAGGCCCTCGGGGCCATCACCGAGCGGATGCGCCAGGACGCTTCCTGCGCAACGGCCGCCACCTACCTGTTGTGGGTGGTCCACAATCTCGAGCGGGTCGGCGACCGGGCCACTAATCTCTGCGAGCGGGTGATCTTCGCCGCAACGGGCGCGCTGGGCGACTACAAGCCCGAAAAAACAGGCCCGGTCGCGTAACGCCATGACTTCCGTCCTGCTGATCGAAGACGATCCCACCCTGTCGGCCCTGCTGTCCGAACAGCTCCGGCTGGAGGGTTACGAGACGACGGCCTGCGCCGACGGCGAAAAGGGGCTGCAGGCGGCCCGCTCACATGCGTGGGACCTGTTTCTCGTCGACGTGATGCTTCCCAAGCTCGACGGACTGTCGTTGTGCCGGATTATCACGAAAGAAAGTGAATCGCCGGTGCTTCTCCTCACCGCCCGCGGGACCGAGGCCGACCGGGTGATCGGGCTGGATTCGGGCGCCCACGACTACATCGTCAAGCCCTTTGGGATGCCCGAGTTGTTGGCCCGGGTGCGGGCGGCGCTGCGGCGGGCCGGGCGCAGGGCGGCGGCCGTCATGCGGGTCGGCGAGGTCGTCGTCGACACGGCCGCCCGGCGGGTGTGGGTGGGCGATCGCGAGGTGAAGCTGAGCCTGAAGGAATACGAGTTGCTCAGTGTGCTGCTCCGTCACCGTGGGGCCGCCCTCACCCGCGACTTCCTGATTTCGCAGGTCTGGGGGGTTGATTTCGCCGGCGACACGCGAACGCTCGATGTCCATATGCGCTGGCTGCGCCAGAAAATCGAAACCGACCCATCGGCGCCCCAATTACTGCAGACCGTGCGCGGCGTGGGTTACCGGATAGACTAGGGGCCTTGAGCCTCACACCCACCCAATGGCTGATCGGCGGGATTGCCGCCCTGATCATCGGATTCTCCAAGACCGGCGTGCCCGGCGCCGGGATTCTGGCCATCCCCCTCATCGCTTCACTATTCGTCGGCCGCTCATCGCTCGGCGCGACGCTGCCGCTGTTGCTGGGCGCCGACATCGTCGCAGTCCTGCTCTTCCGGCGGCACGCCCGCTGGGATGAGCTCATCCGCCTGGCGCCGTCGGTGCTGGTCGGGTTTGCGCTCGGCATCGGGGCGTTTCTGCTGCTGGACGAGCAGAAAGGCACCAAGGACCTGATCGGAGTCGTGATTGGCTGGGCGGTCCTGATCATGGTTGTCGCCCAGGTGATCCGGATGCGGCTGGGCGACCGGCTGACCCTGCAATCGCGGGCGGCCACGGCCGGCGCGGGGATTATGGGCGGGTTTGCGACGATGGTGTCGAACGCGGCCGGTCCGATCATGCAGATCTACCTGACCAGCCAGAAGCTCGACAAGATGGCCTTTATGGGCACGGCCTCGTGGTTCTTTCTGATATTCAATTCGCTCAAGATCCCGTTTTACATCGGGCTGGCCGCCCTGGCCCCGGACAAGCCGTTCTTTACGGCCGAGGGGCTGACATTTTGTCTGATTCTCGTGCCCGTGCTGGGGCTGGGCACGGCGCTCGGGCGTTGGACGCTCCATCGGCTGCCCCAGCGGGCCTTTACGATTGTGGTGCTGGTGCTGTCGGCCGTCGCGGCTGTGCGGCTGATCTTGGCGGCGTGATGTCAAAATCGGCATGCCCCGGCTTCGCCGGGGCATGCCGATTTTGAGAAACCACCTTATGCCGCCTCGTGCTCGGGCGGCCGGGTGACCAGCACCGGGGCAGAGGCGTGCCGGATGACGTGATCGGCCACGCTCCCGATGAGGGTGCGCTTGAGCCCGCCCCGGCCATACGTCGACATCACGATCATGTCGGTCTGGATGTCCCTGGCCACCTTCAGGATGACGTGAGCGGGGTTGCCGTGAGCGACCAGGGTCTCGGTCTTAATGTGCTCGTGAGTGAGTGTGGCTGCGACGGCGTTCAGATAGGCCCGGCAATGCTCCTCGGTCACGTCATGGCCGTGGTGCATCTGGCCGGTGGGCGTCGGATGCAGATCGGCCGGGCCAGTGACAACCCGCAGGAGAAAGACCTCCGCCCCGTTGGTATGGGCCAACGAGCGGACATGCGGGAGGGCGCCTTCGGAGACGCGCGAGCCGTCAAGGGGAACCAGGATGCGCTTCATGAGAACCTCGCTGAGGCCGGCCGGCTCATTTGGCGATGCCGAGCTGCGGGGCCTGCGTGGTTTCCAGCCTAGCGGACCGTGCCGCGTCCCGCATCATGCACCTGGTCACCTCTTGCCTGGCCAGTTGGTCAGGCAGGGCGGGACCCGTAGAAACGGACTGCGGACGTAATACCCGTTGGAGGCAGACGGTACAATCGCAAAATGGCGGCACAAACGATCATCGGACCGGCTCGGCGCGAGAAACTCGCGCTATGCGTGATCCTGATCGCGCATATCGGTCTCTCCGTCTGGTCGTCGCTGGTCACACCCGTATGGGAGGCCTATGACGAGACAGGCCACTACTTTTATGCGCGTTACATCGCCCTGAACAATCAGTTGCCCGATCTTTCGAGCGGCAGCCAGATCGCCTTCGACGAAAGTCACCAACCACCCCTCTACTACTGGTTGGCATCTATCCCAATGCGATTTGTGGATACGTCCGACGACCTGAGGCCACGTTTCGCCGCTTCCCCAGTTGCCGTTATTCCACCGGCACAGGACGCCTGGCCATACGCCGGCACGGTGCTTGCTTTCCGGCTTTCTCGAATGGTGACTGTCATGTTGAGCGTGCTTGGGCCGCTATTCACATGGCTTGCCCTGCGCGTCCTCTTGCCCCAGCGCCCCAGTATTCGTTTAATGGGCGCCGCGCTGTATGCCTTTTGGCCGCAATACGTTTTTCAGAGCGGCACCATCACAAATGACATCGCGATTGGGGTGTGCGCCGCGGCGGTGTTCTGGGCAACCGCCCGATTGGTTTGCCAGCCGCCAAGTCGGATGCCATTCAACGCAGGCCTGGTGGCAGCCACTGGGGTATTGGCGAGTCTGACAAAGGACAGCGGCCTCACACTGCTGTTGTTCGCCGTCGGGGCAATCGCCGTAGTCGCGGTCGCTCGGATGCGTGTCAGCCGCTCTCAAGTCGGATTGGCAGCCCTTATCGCCGTGATGGTGCTGGGCGCAGGGCTATCATTTGGCGCGATCACGTCGCAGGGAAGGACACTTCGCCAGTGGAAGGTTATCCCCGGGGCGAGCAAGGTCATTGACGGTCTGTTTCCGGTCACCCCCGCTGCGGTTTCGCAAGATCGGCTTGACGATCAACAAACCGTGGGCCCTGAGTCGGCGCAGCAGGTCGAGCCATTGGCCGCGCGGCTGGAATCCATGCTGCGGACCGCGCCGAACGTCCTGGGGTTTGACACCTTCAAGATGCTCCTCGCAAGTTACGGCTGGGGAACGCTGGGAATTCCTGACTTGTGGTATTTCGGCGCGGCGCTGGCGCTAATCATGCCGTTGCCCGGAATCCTCAATGCGCTGAGGCGCAAGCCCGAGCGACTCGCGCTGGCCCTGGCGCTCCTGTTTTTCACAGCAGTGGCCGCCGCGCCGATTGGGCGCGTGGTTGGCGCCCCCGACACTGCGATCATCGGGCGCTTCATTGTTCCCGCGCTGGCAGGTATCACTGCGATTGTCGCCCTGGCTGTGGGCTCGCTTCACCCCGTGCTGCGGGCGCCACTGGGCACCCTCGCTCTGGCGACGGTTTCGATGATCGCGCTGATGACCCCATGGGTCGTCATCGCGCCGAACTATCGCATGCCTGAACTGATCGATCCAACTCGCGCGCGATCCAACTCGCAGGTTCCGCTGAGCATCATGTACGGTGATCAAATAGAGCTCCTGGGCTACTCGCACCTCGTGGCGAAGGCCCAACAAGACGGCTGGGCACGCTATCGCCTCTACTGGCGCGGGCTCAGACCCATGAGCGAAGACTACACCCTTCAGCTTGAGATGTTTAGCAGTCGAGGTGAATCCTTTCGTGTACTCCGAAACGAGACTCCCGGCAGGAACCTGTTTCCGACGTCGAACTGGACAGCCGGCATGGCGTTTGCCGACGACTACGCGATCCACGTTGGCGCCGATTCCCCAGCACCGGCGATGGCCGGACTCAAGCTCAGATGGCTGGACCCCAAGACCGGCCAGGCCCTTCAAAGCCTATGCAATGGCACCCCGTGCGATCCGCTGGTGGGCGCATTGCCGATCGCCCTTGGCAGCGAGATGCAGGAACGCCTGGGCAGGACCTCGGCGAAATTCGCGTTTGGCGCCCGTATCGAGCTGATCGAGATCAAGATGCCGAGCGTCGCCGCAGCCGGGGAGAGTATCGCTATTTTGCCGATATGGCGTGCACGACTCAACTTGAAGGGCGACTACACGGTCTTTGTCCATATCTTTGACAATCAGAGACGTCTGGTCGCCCAGACGGACGCTCCCCCACTCGGCGGCACCTACCCCACCCGGTTCTGGTTGGCCTCCGAAATCGTTCCGGATCGGATCGAAGTGCCCCTCCCCCCCGGGTTGAACGCAGGCGAATACACCGTCGTGATCGGTCTCTATGACTCGGCTACAAAGGATCGTTTGAGTTCGTCCGATTCGAACGGGAAAATGTTGCCGGACGGCGTGATAACCGCGGGCACTTTCGAGATCCGATAGGCGGCGAGCTCCGCCCAGGTGGCATCAGCGTTATCGTCGCGCGGGTCTGGGAGTCCCAGGCAGCTTAGCGGCTATTTCCCCCGCCCCTCCTCGATCAGGATGCGGTCGAGATGGGTGCGAAACTCAACATCCTCCCCCTCGAGATGGCGGGCGAGGGCCTGCCGGAAATCGTCCCGGCGGCACCACTCGCGCATGTAGTCCTCCCACGACAGCCAGCGCCGGCGGGTCTCGGCGTCCATGTGCTCCTCGTAGACCAGAATAAACGCCCGCTCGAACAGGGCAACCAGCACCCCGAAAATCAAATGGCGTT